>Ga0115007_10002320_pt1 | contig 11787 bp, 11 predicted proteins | sample ArcOceMetagenome_2_FD_87166 | JGI IMG/M metagenome (GOLD analysis project Ga0115007, IMG submission 87166) | Marine eukaryotic phytoplankton communities from Arctic Ocean - Arctic Ocean ARC135M Metagenome | ecosystem: Environmental > Aquatic > Marine > Oceanic | place: Arctic Ocean | collected... | reverse complement strand
GTCCATTCTGGCGGTGAGTTTGTGTATCGCGTCGCTCATATAGATTTGAGATTTGCGCGCGGCTTCACGCTCTTTTTTTGTCAAATCCATGAGCGCAGTCAGCTCGCCAACTTTACTGTTTAGCTCGATAATGTGGTTTATTGGGTCTACCGGATCGCGTGCGCCGCTCAAGATTCCACCTCAAACAGTCTTAGCGTTATGTAGTACTTATGATCAGGCCCAGGGTTCATAATGCGCTGCACCGGCTTAGCCTCGATGGGTATTTCTGACCGGCTCCACATTACGGAATATTCCGTGCCATGATAGTTGAGCGTCATAACATTCGCGGGCGATTGCGCAAGCGCATAAAGAGCAAGAACCGTTGATCGAGTAACCCACGACGCATTAGCGCCACCATAAAGCGTTATAGGCCGCCCCTTGTTTTGAGCCGCCTCCTCAACAACAAGGGTTCCAGATAAAAACACCTCTTTATTTTGGCTGACTGGTGTCCAATCAAACTCATCTTGCCACTCAAGATCTTTTGGGAGATCCACCCCATCGAGAACAATAGACATGCCTTACCCGATAAAAAATGATATTAATGACGTTTTAAGCTAGAAAGGAATGTTTGTCTGTTACTGGATTTAATTAATGCCTCTCCACCAGCAATAAAGGAGAGGCATGAGAGTTATTTTGATATGCTAGCAACACTGCTTAACTGACTGATAAGCTCTTCAGCGCCCGTTCTTGAGAAGTCGCCGCTGGCCACCGGTGAGCCACCAATTCTAAAATCAATGGTTACAGTGCTAGCGTTTGGCTGGATTACCTGCTGCCCTGCGTTCGACTGAGGCGACCCATTAACCAGTGCGCTTGCTGCGGCAACCATGCTAACAAGATCCGCCTTTAAGTCTGAAAATTGATTGCTTACCGATAAAAAGTAGCTGGCCTGTGACTTGTCGCCTGCCGCTATAGCTAATTGGTACTTAGCAAGCTCGTCGTAACGCTCTTTTTCTGCATCGGCGGCATCCTCGGCTAGTTTTTTGGCGCGATCCCAATAGCTCTTCTGGCCTTCTAATCCATAAGCAGCCCCAGGGAGGGCGTTTTTACCGCTTGCCTGATTCTGAAGCAATATCTCTGCTACATCGTCACGGCCTTGAGCTCTATATTGCTCGGCTATTTGTGACGCCATGGACCGCTGCTTACCTTTAGACGCTTCGCTATCAGCCTGTTCAGTGGCGGCTTTTTCAGCCATCTTCTCAGCTTCGTCACCGGCAGATTTAAAGCCATCAGCCAACTTGCCAACTTCTTGGACAAGCTCTCTAATTTCCTTGATCAAGTCACCAATAGCTCCCTTGCCAATAGTGCCTGTACTTTCAATTTCGCTATTTAATGATTTAACTTCCTTAGCTACCGTAGAGACTGACGACCCGGCCTTATCAAATGTCCCTTTTAGTACTTTGGCCTTATCATCAACGGCGCTTAACTGCTGCCTTAACGCATCCCCTGACAGTTTTCCAGAATGACCAAGCTCCTCTATTTTTTCTCTAAGGTTTTCAAGGTCACTCACTGTCTTGGCTTTATTGAACGCAGCCTCGAATGATTTGCTTATTGCCGCGGCGCTCAGCTTTCCTTCTGAAGCGATTAAGCCGAATGCGTCTGTTGCCTTTCGGCTTTTTTCGGTTATCTGGTTTGTCACCTCTTCCATGTTAAGGCCGAGCTCAGCAAACGCGTCATCTATTTTGCTGGCCGCTTCCTTAACTTTGCCAGAGGCGAGGTCCATGGCTTCCTGTAGCGCCTCGCCTGTAATGACGCCTTGCTCTTCTGCTTTTTTCAGCACATCAATAAGAAGCTCGACATCTTTCACCGTTGTTGTTTTCGATAACGCAGCATCAAAAGCAACCCTAAGCTGCTCCGAGGTATAAACCCCAGATTCAACAAGGCTCGAAAAAGCATTGGCCGCCTCAATCCCTTGCGTTGTTAGCGATTTAGTGACCTCGTTAACATCAAGATCAAGCGCCTCCCAGGCTTTGCCTAAATCAACAGCAATATCTCTTAGCTTTTCACCTGATTTAGAAAGCGCTTCCTCTAACTCTTTCCCGGTAATTTCGCCCGCCTCAGCTGCACGCCTTAACTCAGAAACAAGAAGGTCTATCGATTCCTTTGTCTTTAGCTGCTGAAGAGAGGCATTAAAGTCATCCACCAGCTTGGAGCCTGACGCCTGCCCAGCATCAACTAGATTGCGAAAGTACGAATTAACTTTCTGTTCGTAGTCAGCCATCGACTCAGCCGACTCGGACAGCGCTTCAGCTCTCGATCTTTCTGCGGCTGCCTGTTTGATTGTTGACCCAGAAGCATTATCAACAGCTGTTGCGTATTTTTCCTCAGCTGTCGCAAGCTTAGATAGATGGGCTTCGAGCCGTGCGGCGGCATCCTCTCTTGAGGTGTCGGCCTTGTTCGTTATTTCTGTTGACTCTTTCTTTTGTATTGCCGCGTTTTTTGCGATAGCTGCGGCTTCTTTTTCTTCGACGCCTTGAGCCTTTAAGAGCCTAATGTGTGCCTGAATTTGGTTGTTTTCTTCAGCTGTAAGCTCTTTAAATATGCGTTTCTCTTCAGCGTTTCGCTGGATCGCGCGCGTGAGTTCCCGGTAGGCCTTATCGTTACCTTCGATATAGCCGGTCGTGTGGATAATGTTAAAGATAGCCTCAGCCTGGGCCTTATCGAGCCCCTCTAAAGCATTCTCAGTCTCAGAGTATGCCTGCCTTAAATCAGCAAAAGCAGAAGAGGACTCGCCACTTAACCTTTTATATCGATCAATAGTCCGGTCTGCCGCCTTACCCATCCGGTCCATTGCATCGCTATGGATTTTTTCCCACTTCTCTACATCATCGGCATCACCAAAAAAATCATTCCACGCAATCGCTAGCTTAGATATTCCAGCAACGATGGCGCTGATACCAAAGGTTGTTGACTCAAGCGACTGCTGAACAATTAGCTGGGCGGCATTGAAAAGATTAAAGCCACCACTAGCCGTTTCAAGAACGTCATCAAGCCCACTGACGGCATCAAACATACTTACAAGCACTTCTACAATGTCGGCTGCGGTTTCCCCCAAGCCAGCCATCGCCTCTTCGAGCGCTTCATTTCCTTCGGCGGTAGCATTAATTCCTCTTGATAAGTCGTCAGAGAAAGCTTCACCCATAACTGACGCGAGATTTTTAGCTCTGTTTTCGAGGCGTTTAAATCCACTGCTTAGCGCCGCTTCTTTTTTTGCCATCTCCTCAAAATGTGCCGTGCCTTTCTCGAATGCACTATTCGATCTTAGGACCGCCGCAGTTAAAGAGTCGGCTTTAGTTGACAGTAAACCGAGGATACGGGCGTTTTCATCTGATTTAATACCCATATCAGATAGAATTTCATTTAATGTTTGCCCACCGTCTTGCATACGGCCAATACCGGCAACAAAGTCACTAAATAGCTTTACCTTATCCTCACCAAAGGCTTTCTCGATCTCTTCCGACGTTAACCCAGTAACATTAGAAAGTTGTTGCAGCTTGTCGCCGCCAGATTTAACCGCCTCCTCTATAAAGCGGAATGTTCTACCTACAACCGTACTGGCGCCCTCAGCCTGCACGCCCATTTCTGCCATCGATGCAGATAGGCCAAGCACCTCTGCTGACGTTAAATTAACGGTGGCAGTATCAGACGCAAGCCGCTTGGCGAAATGCACGATCTGCTCTTCTGTTGTGGCGCTAGTGTTGCCAAGGTCGGCTATCGATGCAGACACGCCCATAACCGAGCTTTGTGCCTCGCCTGTAACATTCAATATCTGAGCAATGGCTTTTGCTGTATCTTCGCCTGCAAGATCGGTAGCTGAAGACAAAGCAACAATCGACTTGGTAAAGCTGCTGATATTGTCGGCGCCTTCTACGCCCATCCGTCCCGCTGCCGCTGCAATTTCTAACAGCTCTGTTTTTGCTGTCGCAGTAACACCGCCAGACAGGTTCGACATTTCATCGACTAGCCCGCCTATTTCTGCGGCGGTTAGGTTGGTGGTTTTTTGCAAACCAAGCATTGCGTCTTCTGTTTCGGTGTAGGCTCTGTATCCAGAAGCGCCGAGTTCAGCCGCCTTTTGTGCGGCAAGAAGCACGGTGTATGCTTGGGCCAGCCTTCGGGTTACCTGTGTGAGCTTGTCCGTTGACTTGCTTGCGCCCGCATGGTTTACCGGGACTCTTTCTATCTCATTAGAGTACGCCCGCATCTTTTGGCGCGTAGCTTCTGTCTGCTGAGCAGTGAGTTTTAACTTTGTTCTAATTGACGCCTCGGCGGCCTCAAACTCTTCCGCCGAGAGAGCCCCTTTCTTGTAGGTTGATACCAACTGCTGAAGCTCTGCGCGGTACTTTTCGGTTGCTGCCTCAACTCGCTTTGATTCTGCCGCTTGATCTTGAAGCGCCTTGTTTGCCTGCCTAGCCGCTACAACCTGAGAATCCATCTCTTTACTTATCTGGGCAACCTGCTTTCTGGTTAGGTCGGCAGATCGACCCGCGTCACCTACGCGGCGCTTGTAGTCTTCCCAGCCTATTTTTCCTGACTTTAATGCGGTTACCTGCTCATTGATTTCATTGGTTAGCTTTTCAGTCTCAGCTTGCACTCTAACGGATTCGGCACGCGCTTTTTTTGTTGCTTCAACCTGCTTTACATAAACCTGCGCAACGCCTTCTAATACTTTTCTCTGCTCTTCCTTTGCTTTAATTTCCTTCTGTGAAACCTGCACCTGCTCGCGGGCGGACTGAACAAGATCCGTCTGTTTTTTTTGCAAGCCGGTCAGCTCATCGCCTAGCTTCTCGGCACTATGACGCAAGTCACTTTGATTCTCCTCGACAGAGGAAAGCTCAATGTTGTACTTATGCATCGTTTCTTTAGTTGAATGGAAGGCTTTTTGCGCTCTATTGGTGGCTGTTCTTAGCGCACCCACCTCTGACCGGGCTTTTGCTAGTTTCGCTGCAAGTTCTACGCTCTCGCCTTTAGCTTCTTTATTTGCCTTGGTTAGAGCGGCAACTGATTTTTGCGCCTCACCTTGAGCCTTGGCAAGCCTTTCTACTTCAGCCTCTTGCGCTCTGTAAGTGTCTGCAAGATCTAGTGATTGTTCAAGCTTGTCAAACTCAGACCTTGTTTCCATGGCCTGATTTGAAAGCGCCTCAAGTTCTTGCCGAACGTCCTCTGAAACATCAGAATATTCGTTCTGACCTTCAATTATCAGCTTAATAACTTCGTCATTTTTATTACTTGCAGCCATAGCGAATACCTACATAACTTTGTTTTTTGCACAAAAAAAGCCGCGCAGGGCGGCTTTCTTTGTCCGGCGCAGCCGAGCTTCTTTATTATTCGGCCATTTCGATTTTTGCGTACTTAGACTTCTCTGACCCAGTGATAGAGTTGTCGCGCAAAATATCAACCGTGAATGGCGCTGTTGCGAAATCGTCAGAAATCAATGGCAGCGCTGACGTTGGATTGAGCTTAACTCGATGGAATGTGCCAAGGTGGGCTTTACCTGATCGAGCTTCATTCAGGCCATCAAAGTAGCCTTCATACTCTTCGCCAACTTCGAGTAGCATTTCTACTGTTCGAGAGTTTAATGCCGTATAGCTAACCTCAATATCGTCAGCGGCATCGATGTCGCCTTCCAAAATGATAATGCCACCATTACGGATTTCGTAATCGGTGCCCTCGGCAAAAGACGGGGTGCCGCCGCTACCTGTGACCGTGATCGTCTCGCTTGTATCGGGAACCTTGTCAAACTTAACAAAAGAACCTTGCGAGCCGACAGTGTGAGTCTCAGCTGATACGGCGCCGCCTGTAACGTCTGACGACTTGCCTGACGTAAGTCGCGCCACGTTTTCAGGGTTAAGGTTGGCAAGCGTAATCGTAGCGGTCATGGACTCGATAGATGATTGACTATCTGCAACACCGCCACCAGCGTTTTCGTAATCAAGCATTTCTTGGTTGCTGACGGAGATCGCTAGCGAAATTTCGGAAGCGTTCCCGATAGGGATAAGGCCGGCAGTCCCCGATTTTTTGCGGAGGTAAAACGTGCCTTTACCTTTGTAGTATTCGTTCTGCTGTAAGCTCATGCTATTTCACCTCTCCGATTATCCCGTGCGCGGCCAGCACTTTTGCTTGTGCGTTTGTGCAAGAGATGGTTTCACCTTTTTTGTAAAATTTTCGTGCGAAGGTGGCGCCATCATCTTTTGTGACAACCTTGCTTGCTTCGCTCTGACTTGATTTTGTTTGAACTGCTGGGCCTGCATCGTTAGTGCTCATGGTCTACTCCTTACATAGAATGAAGTCTTCTGAAATTACAAGGTACTTCTTATCACCGTGCTGAACTTCAGTGCCGTGGGTCTTGCCGAAATAAACAACATCACCCAATTTGGTTTCAGCTGTTTTTACTGTTCCGTCGGGCATAGAGAAAGTTTCATTCACTGCAATGACTACGCCGCGATAAGGTTTCTCTACCGCTGAACCGGGAAGAACAATACCGCCAGAAGTTTTAGTTTCTTGCTCTATAACGTCTAAGATAATGTTGTCACGTACAGGTTTAAGCATACTGTTCGACCACCTCTATAATTATTTTCTGGCTAAAGAAAGCATATTCTTCGCCAGTGTCCGGGAGGTCGAAAGGACACTCCCCATAAATTAAACTTGAGTGTTTGAGTTTCACGTTATTCGGGTCGAATACAAGTGAACGTCTTAGGTCTTTTAATAAATTAAGCAGGCTATCAACCGCTTCGTCGGCATCGTTTTCTTTTGTTGATACGGCGGCATCAATAACAACCGTCATCGAGTCTTTTATATTGCTGTTGCCATCAACCGACGACTGCGGATCGCTTAATTCTGCTCGATAAGCGATTACCGGAAATTCAACTGGGGTGCGACTATGCGCCTTAAATACATGCTGCAACCAGCCACGCTTGATTTGTGGGCTAGTGTTATACCCGTTGTCCACGCTAATGCGTTCTAGGCTTGATTTGATGTGATCCAGCGCGTCTATTAATTCGCTTGTGCTCTTCATCGTAACGCCCTTAGAAACTGTTGTTTGGCGGCACTGAGAGCCACAGGCGCCACCCTTTCTCTTGATTGCTTGAAATGCTGGTTGGGGGATACGCTATAAAGCGCCTTGAATCGTTCTCCGAACCCGCCACCTACTTTAAAGTTGCGGGCCTCGCCTTTTTGGTATTTTTTAATCCTCTCAACAATCAGCGGCTTGCCGTTTGATTTTGCGTGAGGAATAACAAACGCATTCTTAATAACAGCCCCAGATCCGCCCTTCTTAACCGACAACCTAACGCCTTTACGGTCCAGTAGTGACCGATAGCTAAAGTTATCAGATCGAGTACGCCTGGCGCGTGCAGATACGGTGGCAGACGCCTTACTTCTTGAGGCTTTTCTGCTTACATAGATTTTGTTGCCAATATAGCCAGGGTCAATTCTTAGGTTTGAGTTCCACTCTTTATGGGCCATTTCGACCGATAGCTTTGCAGCCTCGTTGACAGCTGAGGCGAGTGCGATTTCAACCTCATCTTCAAGCAGAGAAAGCTTAGAGATAACTTTTTGCAGCTCTGCGCTGCCAAAAACATGACTAAAGCTGTCTTTATTACTTAGCTGCATCAATCAACCCCTAGAATAAACTCAAGCTTTGATGGGGTTTCGCTTTTGACGGCCTCAAGAATGTAATCAATCCCAGATTCGTCATCAATAAACGTATCCATTAGCTTTGGATCACATTCGGTTCTATCAAAAACCCCTGTTGTAATTAGCCCGGCAAATATGCCGTCCTGATACAACTTAACGTCAGTGTTTATAATTACAGTTGCAGGCACTAATTCGCCCGTGCTCCCGTTTTTAAGCTGGCCTGAATGACCAAGAATGTCGTTAACGACACCCCTGGATTCATTCATAATGTCGCGCAAGATCGACATTAAACGCTGGTGCCATTAAGGCGAACATTCGCTTCCGTTGTGCCGGTAACAAGCGTATGCATAAATACGCCAATAAGCGTATTGTCTGTGTCCGTTGTTGTTACTTCACCATTCGTCTCGTCCCAGTAAGCTTTAGCAAACTGGTCAGGCGTATCAGTGCTTTTCTTAGGTAGCGCATAAACGCCACAAGTAACACCTTCGCACTCAAAGCCTTCAGCGGCAGACCACGCAGGAATAACAACCAAGCTACCAATCACCAAAGGGGTGCCGGATACGGCACCACCGGTAGGCGCAATAAATGTAACTGTGTCCCCTGCTTCCACAAAATTCTTCATAATAGATCTCCAACTTCGGGCGCAATTCCGCGCCCGTTAATATGGTTAAAAGTTGCCGTTACGCTGCGCCTGTAGCCATGGCCATGCCGCGCCAATCAACAAGACCTGCACCAAAGTCTTTGCGAACCTTAACTTCAAGGCCGTCTACGTCGGTGTTTGTGTTTACTTCGGTATACATTTCTTCTTCACCAGAAAGATACGCATACTCGAAAGTGTCCATCATGCGGGAGAAGGCATACCAGGCTTTGTCAGACACTACCGACAAGCGAGGCTCTACAATGATGCCAAGCTTCTGACGCGGCGCTTGGTCATCAACTTTGGCGGCTAAGATGTTTGGCAATAGCAAATCTTCCGCTGTAGTTTCCAGCTCTTCAGGGATTGCGATATTGTCAAAGGTGACGTTCATAAACTGACCATCAAGCGTTTTCTGCTTACGACCAAGCTTGCGTAAAGCGGTTAGCGCCGCTTTGCTTAACACTGAGCCAGTGGTTAGCTTGTTGTTGTGATCTGCATGGAAGAGCGCTTTATTATCTTCCATTACAATGCTGGCGGCTTTATTGTTGATAAAGTCATAATTAAGCAGCAAGCCCCAAACAATATCATTCTCAAGGCGAGCGCCCGCAGGGCCAAACATGCGAGGAACGCGATCAAGTGCGCTCATATCATCATTGATCAGCATCTTGCGGGTAAACGCAATCTTGCGAGCAAAGGTGTCGATAGCGTACTTCTCTTTACCTTCAGAGAAGGTGCCGGCTTTGTACTCGCCACTCTCATTAAGCGGTAGTAGGCTTGGTGCATCGCCCATGCGGTACAAATGTTTTTCACGGAAATCATTAACCGTTGATCGCTGTCCCAGCTCTAAGAATGTGCGAGGCGTCTCATTGTATGAGTCAAGCAGATTCTTGTTCATTACGTTTTCAAGAATAAGCGGGAAGTCAGACGTTGAGTGCATTGCACGCGTTGCGATCTTCTGGCGCGACATGCCGCGAATATTTTCACCATTCGCAACAAGCAGCTCACGCGCTAGATCAAAGAGCGTGAAACCAGAAAATTCTCGCGCACCATCGGTAAGTTCTGCACCTTTAACATTGGCGCGATAAGATAGCGCTTCGGTTGCTGAGCGAACCAAGGACTCGCCTTCGTCACGACGACCGTCAGCATTAAGCGATGGATCGCCATAGGACTTAACGGATTCCGCTTTACGCGATGCGGCTAGTTTATCCAGCACTTGCGCGCGGAAGTCTTCAATAACAACACCGCGTTCAAAGGCATCGATAGCCATTTCATCACCCATGCCGGCAGCTCGCACCGCATCAAGCATTGGTTTTAGCTGGCCACGCGTGCTGGATTCAATTTCATCCTGCGAGCGGACAGCGGGCTGTGGGGTTTGTGCGTGCGCGTTGCTAGGCTGATTTACAGGCTGATCCTGTAGCTCATTATCGCGCTTATTATCTACAGGCTTTGGCATTTCGGCCACCTCTTCTGCGGTTAGTTTGACTTCATTTAATTCGGTTTCAGCCGATCTCTCTGCTTCGCGTGTGCCGTTAGCTGTTTCAAAGCTGACAGGCACAATGGATAGCTCTAAAGGTTCCCAGTCGATAGCTTTTCGCTTCTCGATCTGGCCTTCTTTGGTCGGCTTTGTAATAAGGTATTCGTGGATTCGATACCCCAAGGAGACGTGCCTTAATATCCCGTCCGCTACATCATCAAATACTGGCTGCTGATTTTTAGAGAAGCGGCAAGTTCCGACCAGGGCGCCATCTTCTATACGCCACTCTTCTGTAATGCCTAAAACGCCGCCAATGCCTGCATATCGATCGTGCGAATCAAGAAGGCTTAGTCCTTTATTTAGGCGCTCTGAGCGAATAGCGCTTTCGCTAACTTCCAACGACTCTTCATAGGGATCGCTCCACCAGCCCTGACGAATACCTGCCTCGCCCGTGGTGAATACCATCTCAACCGTCATGTTTTCACGGTCTACCGTTTCCGGCTTGAATTTAGCCGTACCGTGAAGCGTCGGCATCTTTTGCTTTTTAGCTGGCATTATTTGTCTCCGCGTTGCTTATACTGGATATATATACAACCGAGAGCCGTGCGCGTCTGTTAATGGAACAGCAAAAAATAAAAAAAGCCCGTTAGGGCTTTTGGTGAGGAAGGAGGATTAACGCTACGATAACAGCGCTTTTATCTCTGCGCGTGTTTCAGCGATTAGTGTGTCGAGTGATTTTCGCCTATCAACGCCAGCGCCAAAGAACAGCTCGTGATCTGATTCAAGTGTATCTTTATCATCGTAACGACCGCACCACAACCGCCACGCTGGATGAGCATAAAGAGTAAGGGCTTGAGACTTAGTTAGATGTATAGCTTTACTGCGATCTTCAGCGAATAACTCAGACGCTATAATAGCCACAAGTTCATTAGTATCCTCATACTCTGCCTCTGATAAATCTATAGGATCTAGTGCATTTGAGTGTGTATCCACGAATATGTAATTAAGTCCGTCATGCTGTGCGGCGTGGGGCCATCGCAGTATGCGGTCTTTAATCTCTGACTCAGGCATCAATGATAGAGCTTCATACCAATGAGCAGTAAGAGGGGTAAGCCCGCGCAGACTTTCAGGTATCAAATATATTGACCACATTACACTACCTCAAGAAATCTTTTAGCTGTAGTTATCATCTTAGCGCCCGCATTACATTGAGTGGTACCAACCATAACAGCAAGATCATTAGATCCTGATAGCTGATCTCCTGAGAACTCACCATTAGACGTAGTGCTAACAACATCAGTATTACCTACCCTGTACCTGATCTGACCTGACGTAAGATCGGTTACAACGCTTGTCCACCTAACAACAACATTAGTTGGTATAGAAGTTGAGAACGCACCGTTTATAATCTGCAATGTACCCTCAGTTCCACTTGATATAGAAGGACCATAAGTCCAGTAGTCATGGGTACTCAGCCAACCGTTGTCAACTTCAGTGTATTGGGTAACCTCATCAGTGGTCTGGTTAACTCGGGTTAGGTATGGTGTAGCCGATGGGATTTCTTTGATAGTAGCATTAGTCACCTCAACATAAGTACCTATACCAGGTGTGGTTCTAACTACACCAACATACATAGTGCTCGCAATCGCAGTGAATGTACCTTCTACAGCTGTAGTACCTTCAACATTGTAGGATGGGATTATCTCTTGTGTGTTTGTGGATAAAGCTTGATCTAGCGCTACCCTAGGGAACATACTCCCTGTTGCATCATCACTGTCTGTAGTAAATGATACTAAGTAATCCTCACCAACATTAAGACCTGTCAAAGGGTATGCTGCACCTTGAGCACTTGTAGAATTTGCTGTTGCACGTATGCCGCCACTAATATCACTGATATCCCCAGCTCTTGAATTCAACCAAGTACCTGATGTGTTATCTGTAACTTGCTCACTCCCCAGAACAGCAGCATCATTGACTATAATATTACTAGTGCCGTCACCATCTTTCT
>Ga0115007_10002317_pt1 | contig 11795 bp, 12 predicted proteins | sample ArcOceMetagenome_2_FD_87166 | JGI IMG/M metagenome (GOLD analysis project Ga0115007, IMG submission 87166) | Marine eukaryotic phytoplankton communities from Arctic Ocean - Arctic Ocean ARC135M Metagenome | ecosystem: Environmental > Aquatic > Marine > Oceanic | place: Arctic Ocean | collected... | reverse complement strand
CTTGCAAGATATGTTGGTAGACATTAAGAGCTGCTTTACTCATTGCTCTAAAGGCACTAAGCGGATAAAGAATCATATCCACGCCAGCCTCAGAAAGCTCCTCTTTAGTAAATAATGGTGTTTGGCCAAATTCAGTTATATTTGCCAGAATAGGAACATTAAGGGCATCAGAAAACTCTCTATATTGCTCAATGGTATTGAGCGCCTCAGGAAATATCATATCAGCACCGGCTTCTACAAAAGCTGTCGCTTTATCAATAGCAGACTGCATACCTTCTATGGCCAATGAGTCTGTTCTTGCCATAATTACAAAGTTAGGATCAGTTTTGGCATCAACTGCAGCTTTGATACGATCAACCGTTTCATTTGTACTAACAATGGCCTTGTTTGGTCGATGTCCACAACGTTTTTGAGAAACTTGATCTTCAATATGGATAGCAGCTACGCCACTATTTATCATTTCTCGAACGCAACGAGCAATGTTAAGTGCTCCACCCCAGCCAGTATCTGCATCTACTAATAATGGCAGAGAAGTTACTTGAGTAATTCTTTTAGCATCTTCGAGAACATCTGCGAGCGAAGTAATACCAAGATCAGGAACTCCAAAAGAAGAAGCTGCAACTCCACCACCTGACAAGTAGATTGATTGATGCCCGATTTTCTCAGCCATAAGAGCACTATAGGCATTAACAGCGCCTACAATTTGAAGTGGCCTGCTTTCAGCGACCAACTTTCTGAATTTTTTCCCGCTGCTACCCAACTTACATACTCCTTATTTGTTTATTAATAAAAGATTAAATACACTTAACGCAATTCAGTTAAATAGATTTATCTTTTTTCAAGTCTTCTTCAATAACAATGTCTTTTATTGTTTTCCAAGCACCATTGATATGACGCCTCATGAGTAATTCTGACAACTCACCATCTCGATTAGATATTGCATTAACTATGGCAGTATGTTCAATTAAACCTAAATCAGCCCTAGAAGAAATTTTGGCTGTATATTGTCTACACATTCTTAGTAATTGGTACAACTTGTTATCCAAATAATCGAATAGCCATTGATTGTTACACTTAGAATAAATATAGTAATGGAAGTCCAAATTCCCTTCTTGCTGGATATATACATGCTCTCCTGAAGATTGAACTTGTTCATTATGTTGATCTAGTAAACGATACAAACCATCAATTTCAGATTGTGTCATCTCGGAAGAAGCAAGACGAGTTGCATAACCCTCCATTGCTTCACGTATCTGATAAAGTTCAAGAATTTTTCTGTAAGTTAGTGAAATAACCTTAGAACCTGAATGCGGAGTTCGTTCAATCAAATTAATAGATTCAAGCTGACGAAGTGCCTCACGTAATGGCCCACGACTTATGTTAAATCTAGTGGCCAAATTCACTTCACTTATTTTTTGTCCTTGAGGAATATTGCCTGAGACAATTTCTTCCTTAAGATTGTGAAACACCCTTTCTGATAATGTTGATTGTTTCAATGTTGTCATTTTTTTATCCAAAGCTTCGCATTTTACTATTATATCAATTAATAATAATTGTCTACAATAAACTTACTAATTGTTAACAATTTTACTAAATATACATTATATTAACCCTAACTATAAGAAATTTTTAAATAATTGTTGACAATTAATTTTCATATGTGTATTATCAGTTGGACTATATTTAGTAACTTTATAGGTTTATAGGTTTATAGGTTTCAAATTTTTTTAATTAACAATGAGGAGAGACAACATGAAACAAATAACAAGAAATATGCTTACCAGTATCGTATCTGCCCTGTTCCTTACATCTGGCGTTGCGGTTGCTCAAACAGAAATCAATATTGCCGGCTGGGGTGCCAAGTCTGGACCTTTGAAGTCATTTGGCATTAACTCAGAAGCTGTGATGACCGCAGCCGTTGAACGGGTAAATGAAATGGGTGGGGTCAAGTTGGCTGATGGTTCCATGGCCACACTTACCTTCAATTACAGCGATAGCGCTTGTAATGCCGAGCAGGCCATTTCTGTGGCCCGAAAAGAAGCAGGCGCAGGTAAGTCACTTATTGGAATTGGTCCAACCTGCTCTGGTGCAGCTGCAGCAATGTATGGTGTATTCCAGAAACAGGTAGACGATACAAGTGATACCGGCCTGCAATATCCAATTCTGACGGATACGGCGGTTCGCAATGGACTGGCAAAAATTTCCCAGTGGACCTTCCGTAATACACCCAATGAGCCAGCAATGTATGACTCACTCTGGGCGTGGGTTGCTGATAATCATCCTGACTTAAAGACAATCTATGGTGGAACAGAAACAGACCAGGGACACTCCAACGGAACCTATTCCAAGGTTATTGTTCAGGCAGCTACCAAACACGGCTTTAACTGGGCTACAGGAGAAATTGATGGCCTGACCGCCGATATTGCCTCTGGCTACAAGGAAGTACTGAAAAACTCTTCCAACTGGCTGCAAGCAGATAGTAATTTTTCTGTTCAGGCACGTGCTTTCCGTCGATCAAATGCTGATATTTATATCATTTCATCCCACCCTTTCACTACCTGTGGAATGCTTAAAGAGCTTGACCGTCAGAAGGCTAAGCCTAAGTTGATTATTGGTCTAACTTCGTCATCATCTGCTGAAGTTATGAAGGGTTGTGCGGCTGAAGCTGAAGGTATGATTATTCCTACCAGTTTTGCGCCAATTACCGATGCTGCAATTGAAGTTGCTGCGCTGGCCAATGCAAATGGTGGAGATGCGGACCTACACTCTGCTGCAGTTTGGGAGAATGTCATGATCATCAAGCAGGTTATTGAAGCTGTGGGTATTACTGGTAATCCAGACATGATCCAGCAAGAACGTCGTATGATTCGTGACGGACTTGAAGCTTTGACTGAAACTGAAGGTCTGCTTGGCAAGATTACTCGGGTACAAGATGAAGGTGAGGCGCTCAAGCCTTACGTATTTGTCCAGGCCCAGAGTGGATCATGGGAAGTAATCTACGATCCTAGATAAACCGGGCATATGCCCTTTTAACCGGCACCATTTTGGTGCCGGTTAACTACAATCGATAATAACGGGCTTTATGGGATAATCATTCTGAGGCTCGTTTTTTTTAAAATATACGGAATGAAAATCCATGAATTTTGATTATATAGACGTAATCCAGACATTGATTGACGGAATTCTCTTTGGCTCCATTTATGCCCTTATTGGGCTAGGCTTTACCCTTATTTTTGGTGCCATGCACAAACTAAACCTCGCTTATGCCTCATCAGGTATTGCCGGTGCTTATATTGGGTTGATGTCACTGACAATAATTGGTCTACCAGTTTTGATGGTTTTTATTATTGGACCTATCGTGGCCGGTTTAATTAGCCTGATACTCTATTTTGCCTGCTTCCGATTTATGCCAAGGGGCAACCATCTTGCGCCTCTGATGGCCAGCATTGGTGCACTGTTTTTTATTGATGAATTGATAATTCACGCAACTGCTGGCTCGCCTTTGTCATTTCCCGCTATTCTGCAGAACAGCTATTTTATTGTCGGTGAATTTGGTATTCGCGGTGATTTGCTTATGATTATGGGATTCAGCTTGATTCTAATGGTTGTCGTCATGCTGTTGTTATACAGGACCAAGTTAGGCCTTGCGACACGCGCCGCCTCTCAACAACCTGTGGCAGCGCTTTTGTGTGGCATACCAACCCATAAAACCAATGCCACGACCTTTTGTCTTGCCGGAATATTGGGTGGGTTTGCTGGCTGCCTATTAGCAGCCTCTGTTGGTGTTTTGTCACCCCTAATAATCCTTCCCTTGACTATTAAAGGCCTAATTGTTACGGTTATTGGAGGGCTTGGTAGTATTCGGGGTGCTGTTATTGCTGGCTTTGCGGTGGGTGCCGCCGAAGGCATTTTTCTGTTGGTTCGCGGAGTTAATGAACGTGACATTTATGTATACCTTCTACTTTTCTTTTTTCTGGTGTTTCGACCAAATGGTTTATTTGGCAGCACCATCAACCGAGATTGATTCTATGACTTATTTTTTAGGTATTCTTCAAACCATTGGGGTGCATACTCTGCTTGGCCTGTCAGCTTATTTATTATTACTTACGGGTCAGTTGAGCCTAGCTCAGGCTGGTTTTTTTGCAATTGGAGCCTATGTTTCAGGCATTCTAACGGTTATTTTCGGCTTGCACATATTTCCCGCTCTGGCCATAGGAGCTTTTATTGCCGGATTTTTTGCCTTTCTGGTGGGTTTTCCAGCATTGCGGGTAAAAGGCCTAATGCTGGTAGTGGCCACCATTGCCTTTTCCGAAATTGTGCGACTTTTCTTCTTTAACCTTAGCTGGCGGGTCATTATCAATGGTATTGAAGTTGGGCCGGACAGCACTCAAGGATTTCGGGAAATCCGTTATTTTGCTGCTAATGGCTGGGAACAGATTGATATTGTAGGACTCATCTGGTTTTTAGTCATAGCAGTGATGTTAGTTCTATGGTGGTTGGACCAGGTACGTGCCGGTGCTGTATTGAGGGCTGTTGGTGCCGATGAGCTAGCTGCCCAAAGTTCTGGCATTAATTTGACTAGGGTGAAAATTGCCGCTATGACCGGAGGTGGTGTAATTGCTGGTATAGGAGGTGGTCTGTTTGCCCACTCAACTACCTATATTGATCACCACACCTTCGTTATATTGCTGGCAACTTTTGCTGTTTCCTATCCCATTCTTGGTGGACTTCGAAGTGTAGTGGGAACCCTAGTGGCAGTAATATTTATCCAGGGATTTATTATTGAAGGGCTAAGGTTTATTGGCGACTACCGTTACCTTATTTTTGGCTTGCTGATTGTTCTGGTAATGAATCTGCGACCACAAGGGATGATTGATGGACATTTTCTGGCCGATATTAAAAAGCTACTAGGAAGAAAGACAATGAGAGGAAAAGTGGATGATTGAAGTACGTAATCTGGTTAAACATTTCGGTGGTGTGCGTGCCGTAGATGGGCTTGATTTCAAAATAAAACAGGGTGAGGTGTTTGGTCTTATTGGTCCTAATGGTTCCGGTAAGAGCACCACCGTTAATCTGATTTGTGGGGTATTTCCGACCACCGATGGTGAAATCCTGCTAGATGGCATTGATCTGTGTGCCATTGCCCCACACAACAGGGTTGATGCCGGTGTAGCACGAACCTTCCAGAATATCAGGTTGTTTGGTGAGTTGACTGTCTGGCAGAATTTATGGGTTGCCTGGCGGGATCAGCCAGGCCAGGAGCAGAGCTGGATCTCCAATTGGTTTAGACGCTCGCCAACTCGCCGACAGGAAATCCAGAAATTATTAGAGTTTTCTGGGTTAGGTGACAAAGCCAATCACTTGGCTAGTAATCTAGCTTTTGGGGAACAGCGCTGTCTTGAACTGGCTCGGGCTATGGCATCTAAACCCAAGTTGATCCTGTTGGATGAACCGGCAGCTGGTATGAATTCTGCAGAGATCAAGGATCTCTGCAAGCGTGTGCTGACCATGAAAGAAATGGGTATGACCGTATTACTGGTAGAACATGTGATGGAATTGGTGATGAATGTGACTGACCGCATTATCGTATTGAATTTTGGTAAGCCTATCGCGGAGGGAACACCAGTGGAAATCCAAAATAATGAGGCGGTGAAAAGTGCCTATTTTGGCTCATCAGAGAACACAGAAGGAGGAGCTAGCTAATGTTGAGCGTAAATAATCTAGTTACATCCTATGGTCTGATAAAGGCTCTTAAAGGAGTTTCCCTAGAAGCAAAAAAAGGGGAAGTGACCTGTATCCTTGGCCCCAATGGAGCCGGCAAGACAACTCTGATGTTTACTCTGGCTGGAATTCTTTCACCGGATGCAGGCACGGTTAAGCTGCTTGGCAATAATCTGACTGGTCTTTCGGGCCCAAAAGTATTAAGTCAGGGTTTGGCACTTGTACCCGAAAACCGTCTGGTTTTTCCCGATATGTCGGTACATGAAAACCTTCTGGCTGGAGCCTTCACCCGAAGTAAGGCCATGGCTGTCGAGGTCAGTGAAGATATTGACAAGATGTATAGCCGCTTCCCGATTCTCAAAACACGTTATGATCAGCTAGCCGGGACCCTTTCCGGTGGTGAGCAACAGATGCTGACCTTGGCACGAGCATTGATGTCGCGGCCGTCTATTTTGTTATTGGATGAGCCTTCGGTAGGTTTGTCACCACTAATCGTGAATGAAATTTTTGACATTATCAAACAACTTAATGAAGATGGCATGTCTATATTATTAGTGGAGCAGAATGTCAATAAAGCATTGCAGGTGGCAGACTATTTCTACTTGCTAGATCAAGGAAAGGTCACCTTTGGTGGTACGCCAGATGATCTACAGAATGATGATATCATCAAGCGCGCTTATCTTGGAGGAGAATAAGATAGAATAGGAAATATATATGATTTGTACCAATGAATACTCTGCAAACTAGCCTTGATGGCCTAATGATTGGGTCAACCTATGCTTTGATAGGCATAGGCTTTGCATTAGTTTTTGGCATCATGAGGCGTATTAATCTTGCATTTGGGGCTTGCCTTCTGTTTGGCGCCTCTCTAGCCATATATCTCGAGCCGTGGTTAGGCTGGGGAGTATGGGGCCTGTTCCTTGTTACCATGGTGGGAGCGGCCTTGGCCTCGGCCTATGTGGAACGCCTTTGTTTTGCTCCCCATACAAAGCGGACGCAATCTATGACCGCAATGATAGCCAGCTTTGCCATCTGGATGCAACTGGATGAAATCTCATCCCAAATGCTACCGCAACGGACTCATGCCTACGATGGGCTTGAGATGCCAACATTCTGGCTGGGTGAGATTTATGTCCGAGGTGATCAGCTTTTGCATTTCTGTATAGCTCTGATTAGCATTTTGCTGTTGTATGTGCTGCTTTATAAAACCCGCCTTGGTTTATTAATTAGGGCTACAGCAGACAACCCTGAAACAGCTTACTTGTTGGGTGTTCGGGTACCATGGCTGGGATTTATTATCTTTTTACTGGCGGGTATCTTGGGAGGTGTGGGTGCCTTTATGATTCTTTCTGCAGATGGTTATGTCACCCCCATGTTTGGAATGTGGAGTACCTTCAAGGGTCTTCTGGCTATGATTCTTGGTGGTTTGGGTTCTTTGCCTGGTGCTGTCATTGGAGGGCTCATACTGGGTATTGTGGAAACCCATGCGGGTGCATCGCTGGGAGCTGAATATCGCGATATGGTGACCTTTGGACTGGTTTTTCTGGTGCTGATTATCAGACCTGGTGGTCTTATGGGAGTTAAGATTTATCGCACTGAAAGTTTAGCTCAGGAACGAATCTGAATTATGGACCCATACCTTGCTTCCGTATTAACCAATATGACGCTGATTGCGTTTTTAGCCATTTCTGCCTATCTGGTACTAGTTGTTGGTGAAGTCTCGTTCGGCCAACAGGCTTTTTTTGGAATTGGAGCCTATCTGACTGCATCAGTAACAGTTCTAGCCGATGGCCATGTAATTTGGGCACTATTAACTGCAGTAGTGGGTGGAGCTGCAGGCACACTGGTTTTAGGACTTCTCACTATAAGGTTATCTGGACTCTACTTTGCCATTAGTACTCTTTGTTTTGCCGAATTACTGCGATTTTCCCTGTTACAGACCCGTTTTACCCAGATTATTGACGGGCGTAAATTAGGTCCTGATGGACCTGAGGGTTTTTCAAATATACGTTGGATTTTCGACAATCACTTTGATGCTACAGATTTTCTATTGCTGTCAGTAACATGTCTGACAGTGTTGCTATTGCTATTGTTTGGTCTGGCACGTAGTCGTCTGATGCTGCAGGCACGAATGGTGGGCAACGATCCCATTCTGGCCCAATCCCAAGGCCTTAACCCTACTCATTATCGGCTTGGTTTTATTACCCTATCCGGAGCGGTGGCGGGCTTTGGTGGTGGCCTATTCGCCCTTTTCAATACCCATATTGAGCCAGCTATGTTTGGTGTGATGCTAGGTGTACATGCGCTGACCTATTCGATCATTGGCGGGCTTGGCTCCTCCATAGGACCTCTAATAGGGGTTGTTCTGGATATTGGTCTACTGGAAAGCATACGCCAACTTGCGGCTTATCGCATGATTGTATTTGGCGGCCTTGTGGCGCTTTTTTTGGTGTTCCGCCCTGAGGGTATTCTTAGCCATCGGCTGGTTGCTAGGTTGAAAAGACGGTGGGGTAGACGCCATGTTTAGTATGCAGGGCATTTGCAAGTCTTTCGGAGGAATTGAGGTACTGTCAGATATATCCTTAACACTACAGTCTGGGGATCGTATTGGTATTACCGGAGCCAATGGAGTGGGAAAATCCACCTTAATCAATATTGCCACCGGTTTTCTGGCACCAGATCATGGTTGGATCCAGCTGAACGATCTGATGTTGACTAACTGTCCTGCCTGGGAGTTTGCCCGAGCGGGTATCCGGCGAACTTTTCAAAGCTCCCGTTTTTTACAAACAGCAACCCTGGGGGAGCAGTTATTTCTGGCAGGCCATGCACCCGAATACAGAAACAGATTAGCGGACTTGTTGGATCACAGTAATCTGCAATCCAGTTTGCATTTGTTCCCAGACGAAATCTCTCTGCCTTTGCTTCGTAAGGCGGAAGTGGTGCGAGGTTTGGCGACCCAACCAGAAATTCTGATTCTGGATGAACCATCGGCTGGTTTAACGGCTGATGAATTACATCAGTTTGGCACTTTTTTGAATCAGCAACTGGGTCGGAAAACAGCTTTGGTAGTGGTGGAACACAGACTGGATTTTATGGCCATAGTTACCGATACGGTGGTGGAAATGAAACTTAATCAAGGGCTTCAAGTGAGGGCTGATTAATGTTAAAGCTGGAACAAATATCAGTGCAGTATGGTGCGATCAGTGCCTTAAATGGGATAACCCTATCCATAGAACCAGGGACGATTAATGTTATCCAGGGCCACCATGGTGCAGGTAAATCCAGTCTCCTTAAAGCCATTATTGGAGCTGTGCCTTCACAGGGCAAAGTTTGGCTCAGCAAGGGTTATGTAAGACGCCGCTCACCGGCCCAGATGGTAAGGGCGGGAGTAGTACTTATCCCTGAGGGTCGACAACTTTTTGGGCGCCTGTCAACCCGTGAAAATCTCGAGTTTGGGCTCCATATTTCTAGCCGCCAGGGCAGCATTAAAACGGCGCTTAAGTATTTTCCCGAGCTATCGCCATTACTAGATCAACCAGCCTATGTCTTGAGTGGTGGTCAGGCGCAGATGCTAGCAATAGCTAGGGCAATACTGACCAAACCACATTACTTATTGGCCGATGAGCCATTACTGGGACTATCAGACGGCCCTAGAGAGCAGGTTTGGCAGGCACTTATGGACCTTTGCAGTATGGGAGTCGGTTTATTGGTTACTGGTGAACACAATGTGCCTAACGATGCGGTAATTGACCAGATTAAAACGATTAATAACGGTAAATTTCAATTAGAAAAATAATAATAATGAAAATAATAATACGGTATACCATGGTTTTGGCCCTTACAATAACGGCCAGTGTTACACAGGCTGATATGATTACAACCCAGACCACTTGCATGACCCATGAACAGGCGTTGACTTATATGTGCAAGGTTAATCTGTCCCATCATGGTGAACCAGCAACCGATATTGGCATCAGTGTGAGCGCGGTTATGCCCTCCATGCCAATGGCTCATAATATCAAACCGGTTTTAGCTATTCCCGTTGCTGATGTGCCTGGCCAATACATGTTTGTCCTAGAACTGGAAATGAAAGGTACCTGGAGGCTTGTTTATAATATTACTAGACCGTTTGTTGATCGCCTTCATGAGACTCTGATGGTGGGTACTGGTGATATGGCTGACCAAGAAGATCATAGCAATCATGGAGATCATTCTTCAGATCATGACAACTTCAAAGCCCATGAAATGATTAATCCTGAAAATGGTGACATTCAAAAAGTTGAAACGCATGAAAGACACATGGAGCTCATGAAGCTTGGCTATGTTCACCATGGCCATGACATGACTACAAACAAAGATTCACACGATTCACACGAGATGGTCGCAGATGATTAACCCTGCACAAACTGACCTACCCCCCAGTACAACATTACTTAACTATCTTTTGTTAGTTGACACAAGACACTGACAATATAACTATCAAGGATAAAAGTCCAAATTCCGTTTGATGTGTGAGGGAGTGGTAAAAACCCTCTGCCAAAATTCCTAGGAAAAATTACATATTTTCAGGCTGTGTCTTAACAAAAGCAGGGTGTTGATTGCAGCGCTCAGTAATCTCCACAATCTTAGGATAGGGCGATAAATCACAATCAAAGCGCTTGGCATTATACACTTGTGGAATCAGGCAAATATCAGCAAGACTCACTTGATCTTGATGACAATAATCACCAGTATCACTTTCTTGTAGACGCTGCTCAAGAGCCTCAAAACCAACTTTGATCCAATGCTGATACCACCTTAGTTTGACTTCTTTGTCAGCTGCCAATTCATCTTCTAAATAATTAAGTACACGCAAATTATCCAGTGGATGAATATCACAGCAAATCAGTTGCGCTAGTGATCGAATACGCGCCCTACCAAAGACTCTCTCAGTCATTATCGATGGCTCTGGCTGCAGCTCTTGCAAATACTCGCAAATCGCCAAAGATTGAGTTAGCACAACATCACTTTTCCCTTTCTCTTGGATAAGTAATGCCGGAACTAAACCTTGTGGATTGAGCGATTTATACTCATCAGAAGCCTCTTCTGATTCCAATAAATTAATTCGCCTGCTTTGATATTGAAGCTGCTTAAAATTGAGAGCTATACGCACTCGATAAGCAGCTGACGATCGAGGATAATCATATAAAGTCAGTGCAACTTGTCCAGCATCAATCATTAATTATTTGGTGACAACAGTCACTTAGAGTGAAATCTAATTGTGATCCAGCAAATACTGAGCAACTTATTGATAGGAGTATTAGTGTTAGTAGTTTCTTCATACTAGGATTGTATATCAACTTGGACTAAAGTCCAAACTTCGTTTCATCTGTGAGGGAGGTATTATTAATAGTTAGCCGAGTTCAATGAGCCTCTCCCCGTAGCATTCAAAGTCTGTATAAATGTAATGGATAGTAGATTTTTCTACCTATATGGAATATGTAGAATATTATTCTAGTAATATCAATGACTTACATTGAATTAGCTATTAATTAGTTAGTATTTAAATAATTTCCTGTGTGTACTGAGTGTGTACTGGAGCAATATTTGGATTTAAGTGAAATGGCTGAAAGCCTTATGGGATATGGTGGTTATGGGTGGACTTGAACCACCGACCCCAGCATTATGAATGCTGTGCTCTAACCAGCTGAGCTACATAACCAAAAGAGCGCCTATTATCGAAATTTTTACTTGGAAAGTCAAGCTAAAAACCATAATTAAGGAATATATTAATATCATTCATATTGTATTCCCTAATTTCAATATAAAATTTAAGTAACTACTTCTATTTGAAATCAACCATAATGGTAAAAAAAATTCTTAAGGTATCGTTAACTGGTGGCATAGCATCAGGTAAATCTCTTGTTAGCGACTTACTGGGAATTTATGGTTGCCATATTATTGATTTAGATATTATTTCTCGAGAAGTTGTTCTCCCTGGCACAGAAGGACTTAACGAATTAGTAGAGTTTTTTGGAGACTCTATTGTATTACCCAATGGTATGCTTAATCGAAAACACCTTAGGGATGAGCTT
>Ga0115007_10002316_pt1 | contig 11795 bp, 4 predicted proteins | sample ArcOceMetagenome_2_FD_87166 | JGI IMG/M metagenome (GOLD analysis project Ga0115007, IMG submission 87166) | Marine eukaryotic phytoplankton communities from Arctic Ocean - Arctic Ocean ARC135M Metagenome | ecosystem: Environmental > Aquatic > Marine > Oceanic | place: Arctic Ocean | collected... | reverse complement strand
GTAGTCATATTGAATTCGATTGACGGAATACAATGATTTGTAGTTGACAGGAACACTTCCAAAAGCACCTCCTCCTTACACGTCCAAATTCAAAATCCCAGCCCCACCGTTCAAAATCCAATGCAATTGTGAATGGGCACTGGGCAACTCCACTGCCACCACGTAATTCGTACTGGTGCCCGTCGTCGACAAACTTCCCGCTCGTGCCGTCGTTTTATAGACAGGAGTGACGTAACACCCTTCTTTTGCTTTTCGATTTCTCTCTGGAAGGAAATGAATCGGTGGTAAAACTGAAAACATCTCTCCTTTTTTGGAATCTTCCAAACAATTGTTCCCACCATCCCATCGCATCCCTTGGACATGAATGCCATAAATAATCACGCCGTCTTCGGGCGGTTCCATAATGTCTTCGTGGTCGTTGGAACGGTCGTCGTCGCCGTCCCCTTCCAACACATTGAAACCAAAATCCAACGTATTGATCGGCAACATGTGTTTTCTGGCGTAATTTTGAAGGGCCCCCGTTAAAAATCCTTGCGGAAAGAAAAACAAATACAAAGGAAATGCATTTGGGCAGCCTTCTTTGAGCCAATTTCGCATAAATTCACATCGTTCTTGTGTGTCCAACACCCAATTGGACAAGGGTTTCAACGATGCATAACTCACCGTTGTCCAATTTGCCGGCACTTTGTTGTTTCTGAAATCAACGTACATGCCGTCCAATTCGTCCGACATCAATTCCAACCCTTCAATGGCTTTTTGTAAACTAGAGAGAGACGTGTTCATTTTTGCCAACACTTTGTTGAATTTGACCAGTTCTTGACTCAACACCACACCCAATGAGTCCATCTGGGGAGAAACAAAACAACGGGAACAACACACCATGGTCAGACCACAATACTAAAGCAGTACGCAAAGGAAAAAAGAACAAAAGAATCAAAAAAGTAAAAAAGTCCACCCATTTGCCTTACCAAACCAGATTCCGGCATAATCCTAAAGGTGGTCGGATGTGCATGGTTTTTGTTCAAGACTTCGGGCACTTGTTCTTCAATGTGACGGGCAATGTTGCGGACAATGTCATCGTCACTCAGTACTTCTGCACCATCTGCAACGTCGGCAGACGAGGATTTGGGTTGCATGGACAGTATGGTATCAAACATTTCAGCGGTCGCGGATTCCAGGGCTGCCACTCCCGCGTTGGCGTGCAAACCAAAGACTTCGGGTTGGTCCACCGCCGGCAATCCTTTCAAAGTTTGCATCACCGTGGCGTAGGAACATTCGGCCGGTACATGGTACACACCCGAATTGGACAAAGAAAATGTTCCTTGTTCCAACGAAGCAGCTTGGTAGCAACGTTTTAAAATCGCACGAAGGCAACGTCGATCCCAATCGTCGGTCACCCGGCCACCATAATTGATTTCACCGGTGACATACAACAATGCATCCCAGGGCACGTGTTCTTCCACGTTTGTCGTGGGTAAACCTGAGCAAGAAAAGAGAGAAATAGAAAAACAGAAAAAAACAATGAGTTCCCACACACACACAAAACAAACATACACCCCCCCACACACCCACACACTGCCTGTTTCTTACCTTCCAAAAACATTTCCAACACGGAAATGGACGTGACAATGTCTGAATCATTGAATTCGTACCGAATGTTCCATCCCAAAGGACCAAATTTTCGTCGTTCTTGCACGACGGCATGAAAAAAAGACAGACTGAACAAAACTCGACGCCTGGCTCGGTCCAAAGAAGTGGTAGCCGGTCCTTCAAATTTATCTTTTGGCATTGCCAAGTCAAACGATCGCATCATGTTTGCACACAGACCTCGTGGTGGTTCATTGGTCATTTTAATTGACGTTTGAAGCACGGACACGGGGAAATACGACGCTGGAAAACTGGTCAAAAACAAACGAAAATGACGGTCCGTTTCTGTAATGCCTTCGGACAATTCAAACACCACTCTTTCTAGATTTGGCATCCACGATTTAGCCAAGTGGCAATTTTGCAACAACACCCAATTGCCATTTTGGACTGATTTTTGCAATAAATGTTCGGCGCGGGCGCCTTGGCCTTGGCCCAATGAGATGATTTTTAATTTCTTGGCATAATTTTTACTTTCAGCAAATTGCAACAAGATGCTGGTGGGGTCGGCACCCGGGGAGAGCACAAAAACACAGGGTGTTTTAGCATCGGTATCGGCGTACACGTCGGCCATGGACACGGCGGGGCTGGCGGTAAACGATTCACCCAATTCAATTCGAATGAATTCCGCCATTGCTGGAATTGCCAAATCTTCTCGAAATGTTTTGATCACCAATGCTTTTTGAAAGGAAGACAGACGACCACTAAAGCCGTCGGGCATGGCCAATTGGTCGCATTTTGGATCCGAAGACCATTTTTTCCATGCGGCCCAATTGCCTTGCACCGACGCTTTAAAGCCTTGAAAGGCGGTGGGAAATTTTGGTTCAAGCAACAAAAGTGTGGACCATTGAAGCGTGAGCAATGTGCAATGTTCCGGTATGGGTTCCTCGACGTCTTCCCCGACGGCACCACGAATCATCATGCTAAATTCGGCGGCGGAAATTTGGTGCGCTTCTTTCAATATGCTGCAACATATTAAAAAGGAAAACGTCAATGTATGCCTTTGGAATAAACCACGGCAAACTTGTTTGTACATGTGTGCCGTCGTGAACGTTTTCAAATGGTTCAATCGAACAGCCAACTCTTTGGATTTCGTAGAAGTATCGATGCAAAAGATAAACAATTTGATGAAATATTCCAAGGAATATTGATACATGGGATCGACAACCACAAAATTTGCGACCACAAAATACAACAAAGCACCTCGAATTGCAGCAGGACGGTACCCGTTGCGCAAATCATTGATTTCTAATTCCGTCTGTTCCGATTCCACGACCCGTTCTTTAATGATTGTCGACGTGGTTTTGGAAGACGCCAAAGTATTGACTAATTCTTCGTCGTCCAATATGTTTCCCGTCGACGTGGACAACAAATGTAAAATTTTCTTTTCAATGTCGTCAAGTTGACGACGATCACCGGCCATACTGACGACCAACGCGTTTTTACGTCTTTCAACATCGGGGCGTTCTTTTCTAACGACATGTTCCAACAATTGGTCTTCCAACCCACTTTGTGTCACTGTGAAATTAATGACCGTCACTTTAATACACACTTCTGGCGTGTAATGGGGGTTGTGCAATTTGGTCGTCATGTAAAAACGAAATTTATCGTCGTAATCCACATCACTGTCGCCCAAATGAATGAGTACACGACCACTTTGTTTAAACGATTGTTTTAACAAAATGGGGTCCAACATTAAATTAATCTCTTCGCCAATGTCTTCCAACAACAAGGGTTTGCCCGTTCGTACTCCTGTTTCCAACGTCCGCAATAAATTTGCATCGTTCATGGGTGAACACATCAATTCATTTTTGGATTCGGATTTCTTAATCCATCGTTTCGCTTGTTCTTGTGGGTCGATCAACAAAGGCCATCGAAGTCCACGTTCTACCATAATGGCATTGCCGGTCGACACGCTGTCAGAAGGCAACCCGTTGATTTGCCATTCACGTACCCGTACTGGTTCACTGAGTGCACTGATCAATGTACATGTTTCAGAACCGGGGACATTTTTAGAATCAATGTACTTTTTCCATTGAATCATTAATTTTTTTCTAAAATCACCGGTAAAAGCACCGTAGTAAGAAATGGCGGCGGAAGCCAAAAACACGTCACCGATCAATTTTCTAGCTTTGTCGCCCGCCAATTTGACCGTCTCTTTCCAACGCACCAACTCGTCGGCCAAACCCACTGTTAATTTCTCGGCGCGTGTCAACCGTTGTTTGGTTCTTTCAATCTCTTGCGTCACTGCTTCTTTTTCAGCAACGGTGTCGTCGCATTTTTTTTTCAATGCATCCACTTTGTCAACGACTGCTTTTAATTCCGCTTGTTTTGTTGCTAGTTTGAGATTTGCGGCGTTTAAGATCTCGTTCATTTCCGCCAATCGTACACGTTTGGGGCCCACGTCTTTTGCCACTTCGTCATAAATGTGCATTGAATGTACCCACATGCACAATGATTTGGCCGCCACCGATACTTTGGAGACCTGTGAAATACAAGTTGGGCAGGGAAAGGGGGAAAGGAGGAAAGGGGGAAAGAGAAAGGGGGGAAAGAGAAAGAGAAAGAGAAAGAAACGTACTTAGAGAACCAGCACCACGCCATACTCTACCATGGCAACGAACGACTTACGTTTTCGACCGACATGACTGGCATTTCTACATATTTAGTGATCGCTTTAATGATTTTTGGTTTGATGTTGTCTTTGTCGTATTCGACCAATTTATTCATAAATTGTGAATCTTGCATTACTTTTTTAGCGGCGTCCCAATCTGGTTTGACACCAAGTAAAATGCATACTGCTTCCATGACTTTTTGCACGGCTTCGGGTGGTGTGGCATACGATCTCATTTCCGTAATGTCTTTTTTCTCCAATGCGTTTAAGGCTTTGATTGCTTTGTCCAGGGCGGGCAAAGCACGATCCAGATCTCTTTGGGCATCGGCTTGAACGGCCGAGGTTTCCTCTTGTTGTTGTTTTACTTTGGTTTCATCTTCCATGACTCGACTGGCAATGACTTCGGCACTTTTGGTTTCCTTTGCGACTTGTTCCAACAATGCTTGGGTTTCCACTGCTTTTTCCGCTAATTTTGGTTGCATTTCTGTCAATTGAATTTGCATTTTTTCCACCATTTGATTGGTGGATTCTAATTTTTCAATGCCAGTTTGCAAACGCATTCGATTTCCTTCAACTTCTCCACCCCGATCTTCTAACAACACCAGGTACAGTGAAATGGAATCTAAAAACGTTTTGGGCGTAATGTACACGTGCCTGCGCATGGTCGACAAAAATTCTGCGGCGGCGTCGGCAACTGTTTCGTGCACGAGAACACAGGCATCTACCAGTGATTCCGGTGTTTCCTTGGGTGCATTTGTCAATAATTTCGTGTTGGACAGTAAATGATTTGCAACCGCACGCAACGCGTCCGAAGGCCAATCACTGTACCAATCAATCGTGACACAATTCAACAAAGCGGGGTAGTCTCTTAATTTGGCCCGAAACGCTTCACTGGCGGGACTCAAAGAGATCACCATGTGCAAATTGTCCCGCAAACGTTGTTGAAAATATTTTAAACAATTGGCACTTGTTTCCACCACCCGCAAATTTTTCAATACTTTTCTCATGTTTTCCACAATCCTGATTTTATCTTCGGGCAACCAAATGTTTGGGATGGAACCGTCACTCAATAAACTATTGATGTCCTCTAGAAAACTTGGGTGAACAATGTGCATTTCTGAAAAACAAAACGCAATGGGCGTGCCCGTCACTCCAGCATCGTACATCATTGTTTTTAAATCTTCACGAAATTCATTCGATCCATATCCTTTGGTGACCATGATACTAAATCTTTTGTATTCTAAAATTTCACACGCTAAATTGGTCAAACTTTGTCGGCCACTGCCACCCACCCCGACCAACAAGGCACTGCCGCGGGGTTGACTTAATATACGGGCAACGCGTGACAAATGATCAATGGCGTCGGAAAAAAAGACCAAATCCATGGTGTTTTTTTGCACCGTGTTGTAATCGTCTAAAAACTCGTTCAACATTTTTTGCAAAGAGTCAACGGGTGCGGTGTATTCACTGTAAATGCGTTCACCAGCTCTGTAAAACGATCCAAACAATATTGGGGGCCTTTTCCCCGCGTATTCTTCGGGCGCAAACAAATCTTCGTACGTCCATCGTTGGTAAAAATCTTTGCTTGTTTTTTCCCAAGCAAGTTTGGTAAACCAGATTCGGTCTTCCGCGGATACCAAACGATCATGAAAGACTCGCATCGCTTCATGGACCCACAAACGGACAAACGTGTTGGGTGTCACCACGGTGTCCACCGAGGCTTGCAACACACCTTGAATGACTTTGGCGACATCTCGTAAATTAAACATGTAATGGGCACGCGAGGGTGTTGGGCGCATTTCTTCCCGAATGTTTTCATAAACGTCAATGGTTGCATTGACCGCACTTGATCCCAAGCCACGTATTTCAGTCGGGAAAATATCTAAAAAACCATCCAATATACCACCAAAAATGGATTTCATTGTTGCTGAACTGGCTTCTGGCATGCTTAACACATTGAAATGACGCATGAAGCGTGGGGTCAAAGGACTGCGTCCACCCCCCGGTGGTGCGGCGGACAACAACGTGGTCACACCTTCCACATTTGTCCACAATTGGGTTTGACGATTGAAAAAACCTCTAAAATCAATCAATTGTCTCAACAATTCAATGGGGGGTTGTGCACCGTATTCCTCCACTTTTGGCATGTTGACATCGTCGACAAACAACACAATCGGACAGCCGCGTGGGCCCCACAATGTGTCGCGTGATTTTTTATCCAATTTGTTTTCGATTTCACTTTGAACCACAATCGATTTGGTATTGGCTGAAAAAATTTGTTTCAATGCCATGACGGGGATTTGAGTGTGTTCTTTGTTGTCGTTTTTGTTGGACGTGTCTTTCCCTGGCGCCGACGATGGTGGGGGCATAGGTCCCTCGTCTTCTTCGTCGTTGTTGTCTTCTTGGGGAGCCGAATTGTCGTCCGCGTGTGACATCTTTCGCAGTAAACCTTCCAGCAAAGAAGATTTGCCGGTACCCGTCACACCTGTCACAAATGTGTGTTTTCCAATGCCAAGCAAACGATTGACAAGATAAGAAAAAGTCAACGTATCCACGGTAGGCACCAAGATCTCAAAAAAGGGCATCTTGCGGTTGTACGTGTAATCGGGTACTTCTTGTTGCCATTCAACAAACCCATCGGTGGCGTTCATTGAAGAAGGCCCACTCAACGCGTAGGCAAAGACCAATTCGCGACCAGGAAATTCAGCTTCCACGCTGTCTGTTTTTTCCAACAATGTTTCAAAAAAAGAACTAAATTGATCTCTTTCACCGTCCATTAAACCACCACCGAGCGCCCAAACAATTGAAAATATGCACACGCGTTCCAATTCCATTCGTAACTTGTCTTCTTTCAATTTAAAATTGATGCCGTTGTCTTCAGTGAAACAAGCCTCAAACAAGGAACAACAACTGGCCACTAAATTCAATTCGGTAGTCATCACGGCACGTGTGCATTGTTCTTTGACAAACGCCAACGTGCTGGGCAATAAAAATTCAAAACATCGAAACAAATGGTCAATCAATGCCGGTGAAACCACGGCACCGTTTTTTTTGTTTGGTGCCTCCAAAAGACCGGTGTTGTTGGTCCTTTTTTTTCTACCATGGTACGTCCTTGCCAACCACGATTGCACGTACGGCCTCCATCCCAACGAATCTGGTGTCATGTACACAACGCCAAGGCGACTGACGGTAGCAGGAGACGCCACTTCAAGATCTTGCACTTCAAAAAAACATTTCATTTGTGGTTTCAGTTTAATGCGTTCACCGTTTGCCAAACACAGGGTCATGTTGTCATCGAGTACGGTATTCATGTTTTCAATCCATAAAGCATCCACTGGACCATCGAAAATCGTCCACCTTTGAGTCAGTTCATCTTGTTCTGCAAAATCACGCATGATGGAAGAAGCAAGACCATCTGTCCATTCTTGTGTGAATATGTTATAACAACCGTACAATTCATCCATTGATACTGCTTTTGGGTTTAATATTTTCATCACCACGTCTTGAACCAACCCCTCGGCCAAACCTTTGGAATGAAGATCATTCATGGCAGCGGCCAACACTTTGTACCCCTCTGTTTTCCCAGCACCCGTCGGTCCCACTAAAGCAACTCCAAACCGCACTTGTTGTGTTTCAAAAATTTGTAAAATTTTAGCAATGTACTTGGGTACTGGTTGCAACCCAGCTTTCATCAATTGTTCAACGATGGCGGTTTGCAAAGAATCGTAGCTGGAATAGGGCACATGAACACCGGGAAACAAATCATTGATAATTGCATGAAACAATGGTAAATCCGAAGCTAAAAATTTAGGAACATTGCTGTCTCGGCATGCTTTGATCAATACAACGTCTTCCGACAAATTGGCGTTTTCACGTTTTAAAGAACCAGCCATCACCAACACGGATTTGACCGCACGCATGCCATAGTCATAATGGCATTGTTGGGACAATTGTTCGGACGACAATTTATACATGCGTACCATTTTTTTAGCAAGTATTTTAGCTGTGTCAAAACCCTCGGCCAACAACATGATTTCAGCAATCAATGCATAATCGGGCACCATCATTGCAACAGGACGAAACAAGACTTTTAAATTGTCCGGCAATTCAGTGCGGCCCGCGTATCCGGGGTTCATTGTGACAATCACATGATGTTCGTTGACGGGAATCAATGTACCTTCAAAATTGACTTCGTCTTGGCCTGCCACGCGTGCTCGTCGAAGCAAACGCATTTGTTGTGCAACCACAGACAACACTTCAATGTCAATGCGATTGAATTCATCCAAACAAGTCCAAGCACCGGCGGCGGACAAACCCATGAACAATTTGCCCATTTGTTTGTACCCAATTTGATCACTGCAATTAAAAACAATGCATTGCACTGCCAATGCTTTGGCCAAATCTTTGCTGCTTTCGGTTTTGCCCGTCCCAGCAGGCCCAGAAGGATTGGCGCCCAAACGTAAATGCAACGCACCAGTAATGGTCATCCAGCAACGATCGGTCAACGGTGTAATGACCAAGCACCCGGACGCTCCTTCGTATTCATACCGATAAATGATTTTAGACGCCGATTGACGCACAACCACTTGCCATTCTTCGTCCACGGGTGAACCAGAATCGACCCACCCCGATTCCCAATAAAACCTTAATTGTTTTTTCCATGAAAAACCCTCCATTGACGTCAATCCTTCGTCCACCAATTCTTCAATGATGTCTCGAGCATGCACGTCATGAATGACCAACGCAACGATGGCTTTGCGTTCTAATTTTTGCAGTCCTGTTCGGACCAATTGTGCCAAATCTTGTAAATTGGATAAATTTTTTTCATACCATTGTTGCATGGTGCCGTTTCGAATCGCATCTTCACTTCCTTTGCACCACATGATTTTACCCACGACCGTGACAACTTGTGCTCGGTGGACCAACACCCATTCTTTTCGATTTCTAGCCCCGTAATCCACCACACCTGCTTTAATGATACTGTGCAAAGAAGTTCTCATTCTTGATTCCACTAATTTCAACCAATCTTCCACGTTTCCTCTTGCTTTTAAATTACGGCCCAACGTCACACGTTCACCTTCCGATGAAAACATGGCCACAATGTCCAACACCGAACCATTGGCCCCGCTGAATTCCAGTTGCACCAGATTGTCAAAACATTTACGAAGATACGGTTGCACTGCTCGAGGGTCTTGGCTTCGCGCCAATATATCCAACAATTCATCGTTGGATAAAAAATAAAACCTTGGAAACACCCCTCTTTTGGTTTGTAAATATTCTTCCAAACCACGTTGCACCCCGTCCAACATGGCATTGTTTTTCGCAAATGCTTCCCGGCGTCCCTTGACGGCACCCTGTTTCACACAGTTTGGATCGGCGTTGGTTTGCTTCATAATGTCTTTCCAACTGGAAGACACGTTTTTAAACACTTTGCTTTCATTTGGCAATTGCCGTTGAATGTCGGGTGCCGCAAAGATGGGTTCCAAATACATCCATGTTTTTTGACATTCCAACCATTGATCCAATGTGGCTTGGAGCAACATTAATTTTTTGTGCCAATTTTCCACACTTTCACGTATTGCCCCAACGTACCGTGAACCCATAATGGCGCCAATGGTGACCAAACTGTCGTCCAACAATTGAAAGACATCGTCCACGGCCCCAATGATCCAAATGTCTTTGATTTCTTTGTAAGATTTCAATTCAAAGTCCATGTCTTTCCAATCCGACGCAACTTTGGCCAACATGTTTTGCAAAGCACTTTCATTGATGGCTTCCGTCGCAATGATTTCAATCTGTTCCACTTTTTCTGTGATGCCACGCTCCATCAATTGCGCCATGGTTAAGTTTTGATGTTCAATGTCAAAACCCGCAACTTTATGAATTTGATCCCAATGGCGAGTTTTGAGTCCAGGTGCTCGTAAACAACTGACAATGGGCAACGTGCTTTTAAAATCACCCACGGTTTTCTTTAACAAATCAGCCACTGGGTTGCCCACTAATTTTCTTTTGCACACAGAAGCAGTACGGAAATACCCCGCGATTTCTTTTTCCATGTCATCAATGTCGAGTTGTTCCAAGGGTGATTCACACCAATTTTGTGTGATCATGCCCCATCCACCAAGTGCCCGCCACATTTGTTGTTTGACGTTCAAATCGGCTTGAACTTCGGTCAATTCATCAAAAGCCGTGACCTCCAATTCAAGGGCGGCTTGGTATTTTTGATATTGGTAGGCTTGCGTTGCCAATTCAATCAAGTTGTCTTCGACGGATTGTAAATAATCCGACACTTTGTTTGGTGAACATTCCACATTGGCAATCATGCTGTGGTCCAATGCACCTCGCGCTTCGTATATTTCATCGCGCAACAAAGGTACTTCCACTTTCAATTGTTTCGCAAACTTTCTTTTGTTGGATTCCATGGATTCTTCCGTTCTTGTCACCGCGGTTTTCAAAGAATTCCCTGTTTGCATCAACAAAAAATGAGTGGTGTTCAATTCCGGGGACAATTCAATTTCTTGTTGTTCCATTAAAAAGACCAAAGCATTTGCTTCCGACACACGTCCATCCAATTCATACATTCCCGCGTCTGCTTTTTTAAAGGTATGAACCACGGTTACAAAAGTACCCACATCACGGGGCGGCACCGATAAAATATCATTCATTACATTGACTTCGTCCAACAAACCCGACAACAATTTAGAAGCAATGGCAGGAATCAAAGCTTGAAAACTGGACAACAATTTTGTGGGGGAGGGCACCAACATTTCTCTGAATTTTAACAATTCAATTCGCATTATACCAACGTCCGAATAATCCACAATGGCTTGAAATGCTTTTCGTTGCGTGTCGTATTGTTTTAATAATTTATAAAAATCACCATCGTCGTATTCAATGTATTTGGTGATGACGGTTTCTTGGTTGCCTTCGATGTCACCCAGTGAAATTAAATTGTTTAAATATTGTTTCTTCAATGGTTGAAACTGTTGAATTTCAGTTTGTGCACCACGAAAGGCGTCATCAATGTTGACACCAATGTCATCCAATGCTATCCTAAAATCTTCGTTTTGTAAAATCATGGCTTCCACGTCCAATCCTTCCCCAACATTGACCGAAGAGGAAGAAGAAGATTTGCTGCCACCACTGCTGCTACCACTGTCCAACCCACCTTCGCTTGGTTTTACATAAATGGCCAGTGCGTTGTGGGTCAATAACCGTACAGGACGCATGATGACTTTTAAACCATCAAATATAATGGCATCGACGCGGGCCCTGAAATCGTCGCGACTTGGTTCCATGCGTAATCTGGGTCTTGGTTTCAGATCAAAACACATGCGTACTTCAAACAAAGGGATGAGTATTGGGATGTCAAGTGAGGTGATGTTTGTGGTGGTCAGGGCAGGGGTCAGGGCAGGGGCAGGGGTAGGGGTCGCGGTGGTGGGGGCGGCACTGTTTTCTTGTTGGGGTGGGTTGGATGTTGGTGTTGTTGGTGTGGCCGCCGCAGCATTTGTGTCGAGGGCATTGCTCTCTTGTTCTTGTT
>Ga0115007_10002313_pt1 | contig 11801 bp, 1 predicted proteins | sample ArcOceMetagenome_2_FD_87166 | JGI IMG/M metagenome (GOLD analysis project Ga0115007, IMG submission 87166) | Marine eukaryotic phytoplankton communities from Arctic Ocean - Arctic Ocean ARC135M Metagenome | ecosystem: Environmental > Aquatic > Marine > Oceanic | place: Arctic Ocean | collected... | reverse complement strand
GTGGCAGTAACCAAGTTCATGTTCCTATTATTTGAGGAATAAAATCATCCTCTAATAATAAGTAGAATCCATTGATCACTGAGGTCTCGTACTTGCTGCCAGGCACGCAAGTGATGGTGAACACGGGCGACAGGCGTTTGGGTGCATTGGTGGCACGTCGCGGTCGATCTTGGGCTAGAGCCCTTGCATCGCGCGCATCTCGTGTCAGAATAGCACGTCGAAAAGAGTCGCTTTCTAGTTCACCACCAGTAATGATACGTGGGGGCAGGTGCGTACCCTCGTGCTCGCCGCGCACGCGGGTAGCTGTGGGGAATGGCCCTGGTACTACTTGGGTAGCATCTGGGTCATTATTATCTCCACGATGGCCGGGGTCCTCTTCTTCCGTTGGAGGGCCGGGGTCATGATTGTCGTCGTCACTACGTGGTGCAGCAGTGCCTCGGTGCATTGCCAATGCAACAGCGCAGGCTCTATTAATTTGACGCAAGAAGTCTTTATCGCGTTTATGCTCCCGTCTGAGGTCGTGAGCGTAACGCCAGAATAATTGGTCTGAATCTTTAAAGTGCAGGAAGATTTTGTACTTCACTTCACGACCGACGCCTGTTCGCTCAGCATGGCTGACACTATTAGTCTCAAGCTCATACTGGGTGTCATCATTAGCAAACGGGTTGGTCATAAGGTCAGTACTAGGCTCTGAGCTCCAACCACCTGTATCAGCTACTGGCTCGGGCGGTGCTACAGCGTCCGCACGGGCAGGGATTAGCACACCTCCCTCAGTAATGATAGGTGAATTGTTGTCAGGAGCATGCTCATCAGCGCTGGCGCGTACTACTCTACGGCGTAGTTGCCACGGGTGTACACGTGGTACACTCCCATCGGTCGGTATCTCTAACAATACAGCATGCGGTCGCACATCTAATAACTTGTATTTGTGCTTCCACGCAGTGCCGTGACCACGTTTACGAGTATAGTCTGCTTGCTGCTGAGAGCCGTGTAATAACCATACATAGCGATCAGTGGTAGCATCACTGGGAATGATTTCCCCTAACCTGGAGGTCTCCAATCGAGAGTACTTCCTTAGGTTTTCTTCGCTGGCGCGCGCTTTCTTGATCAGGTCAGAATGCACGCGCAGTATCTCATGAGTACGTAGCAACCTTTCCCTAAGCGTTTCAAGGAAAGTGTCACCACTTCGGGCCTCAGGATACAGCGAGGGGTCCTCCAACTGTTCTAGTCCGGGTGGCTCACGGCCAAATAAGGCCGCAAAGGGGGACACTCCTAAAGTAGTCATTGTGGTCGAGTTTAGCATAGCTTGAAGTATGGGCAGTACTTTATGCCATTCTCGGTGTTCCTTACAATGTCTGTCCAGTAGGGCCTTTATGCGGCCAACGCTGGATTCAGCTACTCCATTGGCTTGAGCATTGTAGGGCATGATATGAACGTGCCGGTAGCCGTAAAATTTGCTAGCGGCAGCCATTAATCCGGAGATGAATGACGGGCCATTGTCAGTTACCATTACGGCAGGGTTTCCGAATACACAAAACACCTTAGCTAAGAGGGCCCTGAGTGTTTCATCGGCGGTTTCAGACTCAACCGGGATAAATAGCGTAAAGCGTGTTAACGCGCAGGTTACTACTAAAATATGGTTGTATCTATTTCCAGACCTTTGCAGTTTTGACTTATGGTCAACGTGGATAACTTCAAACGGCTTTGAGGGCGTGAGTATCGCATGCGTAGGCGCGCGTTGCAGGGGGCGCGACTTCAACTCTTCGCATGTGCGGCAAGTTGTTACAAAAGTCGTGCAATCAGCCTCCATTGAAGGCCAGTAATACGACCTTTTTAGCTGGTCGTGGAGGGGGCTACCGCCGCGGTGATTGATATAATGAAAGAAACGCATCAATGAGGTGCGTTTAGTTTCAGGTACATAGACTACTGAGTTCTTAGCTTCACCTAAGTCTGAGAAAGTGCGTACTTTAAGGAGTTTATCGGAGCTAATCAGGTACTGCTCCTGCAACAACGCGTGTCTTGCCTTACGCACGTTGCTGGCTGTCGTAGGTAAATCCTCCAACAGCCTTTTCCTTATGTTCCGCAAGGCTGGGTCAGCCATCTGCTCAGCAAGAGTTACCATGAGCTCAGAGGGAGGCTCCTCAGGAGTAATAAGTTCTCCTTGGGGAAACCCGGTTTGGGCATCGTTTGCATCAGTGGCTGTCGGGTCATTATCAGGGACGTCACTGTCCTCGTCCTCTTCTTCAGTCACGGGGAGGAGTGGGGCGGAGTCAGCTACTAGCGGGGTAGCATTCACCGTCGCAAGTTCTTGAAATGACTCAGACAGTACCGCATATCCACGTTTGGCCCACACATCAAGGAGTTCATCCTCATGAGGTGTACGCGTGAACGGTGGGAATATGGGGCAGGAGTACAAGCTCTGCATTAAATGCGCAACCATCTGTGGCGCTAATAGTCGGCCATACCCTAAGGGGAGGGCCCCGCTCAACCCGGGGGTGGAGAATGTTTGCGGGGGGAAACCTATGGCTCCATGCCATTCGTCGGCTGAACCTCGGGCCTCGTAAGGGCGCGAGTACACTCCATACATGTTAGGCGTAGGGAGGTGGGTCCAGCGACCACGGTCACGTGCCTTACTGAGATGCACCCCTCGAGAACCAAGCACCTTGCCCTCGTGGTGACACGAGAGGCCGGCGCTCGCGGCGTAATTACAATAGAACACGCGGTGTCTAAATACGCGATGACCCATCATGGTGCCACAGAGCGTGATTGAGGAAGTTACGGGCTGGTGTACAAAAGGTTTACTAGCCGGTACATTCTCGACCTCCCACACCAAGGTACTATTGTGCTTGTCACGCCACACGTTTTCTAGGTTCTTGAGCTGAACTATAAGCGTGTCCAAGGTTGTCTGATCAAAAGTCTGCTTTACGCTTACTTTAGACACATTCGAGTAACCCCAGCAAGGCGGGCTTACATGGATAATATCTGGCAGTGGAATTCCCGGTCGCCATTCGCCGGATGCGTCGCCAAGGCTTTTCCAGAAGTCTGGGTCTAGGACGTCAGCTTGGACGAAAGTCATACCGGAGGGGGAAGGATCGGAGTTGAGGTTCATGTCAAGCTCATAACGTGCTTGGCAGGCTGCATTCTTGTCGAAACCGTAGCATTGCAACCCACATTCTCGCGCGCCGCGGGAGTAGCCTCCCTCGCCGCAGCACAAGTCCCACAATATCGGGTCCCGACCATGGGTGGCGCGGAAAATGTCCACGTACTGCACCCATTGGTCGACGTGGCTATTAAAAGCATCCTGCTCCTTCCAGAAGTCTTGATCGGTTACTACTTCTCTAAGGGCGTTGATTTGATCGGAGAGGTCGTCGACATTAGTGTCAGCGGTCTCACGATGAATCATTTCCTGGCTTCCAGTGGATTGCCAGAAAGCGCTAGTCTCCGCTGGGCGTGGGGACTCGAGAATTGTGGTGTTCCAGCCCTGGAGTAGTTTTCGCTCCTCTTCGTCAGCGATGTCGTGGGTGAAGAGGGGCACTCTCTGAAGTACATCAAATATGGCTGGAGCTAGATAGAATTTATCGCGTTCAGTGACATAGTACTTTTTGAACGTGGGGTATCGAGACAAGAAGTCAGCGAACCCGTTCTCGGATCCTTTGCGATATTGGATTTTCAAATAAGGTAAGAACGTTCCTAGTTCCATCCCCCACCTCTGTAACCTAGGCGGGCCCAGGTGCTTAGTAAGCATTGTGGACGCTACAGAGGAGTCTGTATACACAGTGGTTGGCCTACCAGTGATGAGTTTTGCCCATCTACGACAGCAGAACAACACCGCCGCAGCTTCCTGATCGAAGGTGGGGTAGTTTTGCTGTGCTGAGTTGAAGGTCTTGGAGAAATATCCAATAGTGCGAAGTTCCCAGCCTGTGCCTAATCTCCAAGACTGGGTGAGCGGATCGGGTCCCAGTCCGCCTCTCATTGGGGTGCCGGCAGGAGGGCCAGGTCCCCATCCTTTGCGTGGCCATTGCCATTGTAATATCGCGCCTCCTGCAGCGATGTCACAAGCATCAGGTACGATCACATACTCGGCATTTGGATCACCCAAATCTGGCGCAGCCATCACGGCACTGCTCCTTAAAAATAGCATGATGCCATCGAAAGACTGCGCTACTTCTGCCCAAGCGACCTCATGCTCAGGAGTACCCCTAATGTAGCGGGGGTCGTTATCCTTATGCTTCTTCAGCATGTTATTCATAGGGGCGGATAGCATAGCAATCCGGGGGACGAAACGTCTATAAAATTGGACGACGCCCATGAATATCCTGACCTCTTTAACGGAGACAGGGGGCCCTTTATTGGATAAGTCGGCGAGCTTGTCGCCTTGCATTACCACGCCACGAGGTGTTATATAGTATCCTAGGACTTCTAATTTAGGTTTCAATAGGAAACACTTCGAGGCTTTTAAAGACATACCGGCGGCACTGAGGCGGACGAGTATTGTTTCGAATAAATCTAGGAATCCATCAAACGAGTTAGCATGCATGCTTACGTCATCTATCCAGGATTTCGCTCCTCCATTCGCAGTACCCTCTGCAAGGGAGCAATGATCCAGCCCTTTCAGAGCATACATCATTCCTCGTGAGTACCCAGCCGGGTTGCGGGTGAGGCCATAAGGCGCGACCCGCCATTGAAATGTTGTGCCTCCCATGGAGGTCGGCAAGACAAAGGCAGTTTTATGTCTATCACTTGGCTTAATTAGATATTGGTAGAAACCACCGGCGGCGTCAACGATGCCTGTGAACCTTTGGTCGCCGCCAAATCCGTCGAGAATCTCCTCCTGATCTCCGAGGCCGGCCGCATCCGGTACGGTGACTTCGTTCAGGCGGCGGTAGTCGATTATTAATTTCAGGCGGATGCAGTCCGGGGTAGAGTCCTTTTTCAGTCTTACTAGTACAGGCGAGGCCCAATTACTGATACACGGCTCGATCAATCCTCCGTCTAGCAGTGCTTGTACCTCTTGTCGTACTGCATCTAAGTACTGGTAGGGCAGCGGATAGGGCTTTTGCGCTATAGGCTGTGCATCACCGGTTGGTACTTCTAGTATGACTAAATGTGAAATATCAGGGGTTCGCGCATCGCGCGACCAGACATACCACCAACGAAGGGCAGCGTCATAAAGGCGGTCCTTCTTATCTTGCGGCAGTGGTGGATATGTACCGTCTGCGAGCATGTCTTGGGAAGGATCGTGGCAATCTTCAAAGTCCAGATTTAGCGAGCGGAGATGCTCATGGGTCGTAGGACGTCCTCCTAGCTCGAAAGAGAGTTCTGAGGTAGGGGAGTAATACTTACCATCGTCGGCCAGAATGTAGTGACTAAGGTATAATTTCTCACGTACTCCCAGTAGCTTCATGTCTTGGTCCGTGAAGGTTGTCCGAGTAGGCAGGCGGGCTGCCAGTTCAGGGTGCTTCAGGACACGTCCATAATTGAGCTGTGTCTTGCCATTCATGCATAAGACGGACTCTAGTGGGGGAGAGTCTCCTATACACTTCCATTCCATTGGGCTAGCCCTATAGTCGAGCTTGGTGCGTAGCGTCACGCCGTGTGTCTCCTCCAGGAGGCTAATGGCATGAGGGCGTGCACCTCGCTTGCGTTTGGTGACGTGGGGCGTCGCAAGACCTGCATGAGTGCCAGGCTGGATGTGCTGTCTCTCCGAGCTGGTGTTAGAAACACGTACGAATGCATGCTTATTTAAAGAGGAGTGTAGACAGTCGTTTACTACTCGAAGTCCTAGACTATTGAGATGGTCAACGAACTCCTCAGAGAGTGATATATGCATGGTTGTTGGTTTGCCAGGATGGAAACGTGCATATCTGAGCCTTATTGCGCGAGTGGTGCCGGCAGGAATACTGGAGGCATGGGATGTGACCATGTCTATAGCCTCTGCTGGGGGTGCGCTCTGGCTGTGCTTAGGGATCTTAGGCCTTTGCGAGGTGGCCACTGATTCGTTTACACTGGATATTGCAGCTTTAGGTTTCGCGGCGGTACTTCTTACGCAGCTTAGCTTTCGGGTCTCACCACCTCTGGAAGTCACGTAGAGGCAGCATGAGTCGCCATCACATACAACCTGATAGTCGTTGCATTTGCAGTGGGCGCCGTGCTGTGAGCCTTCGCTCTCGCATTGGGGGCAGTGCGTGCTGCGCGTAATGATAAGTGGGGTTTGGCTTGCTTCACTGGCAATAGGGGCAGTGGAGTAAATCAGACCCTTAGAATAAGATATATCGAGCTTATGTTCCGCTAGGGTGTTAGTTCCCAAGAGGAAATTCTGCGGGAGGTTGCGGAAAATAAAGGCGGTAGTAAAGAGGGTCATATCCCCCAATTCTACTGCGATGACTGCGGTGCCAACAGGTACCATACCTCCTCCACTCGCATCATGGAATCGTTTCGTGGTAGGTTTTATCATCAGTGTAGGCATGTGTTTAAGTACGTAATCATACTTAAGGGCACACCATGCTGCTCCTGAATCAGCTACTGCACGTAGTTTAACGCGCGTGTTACCTTGGGGAGCACCTAAGGCGATGTCGATGCACGTGGATTGGTAACTAGGTGTAGTAGTCTTACTTACCAGGTAAAACGGTTCAGAAAGTTCAGGAGTTTCCTGTGGAGGTTCAGGGAAATCCTTCTCATCGATCAGCAAATGGATTTGATTGGAGGGGATGTTCCCCTCTGCAATTTCGTTTTCAAGCTCCGCTGCACCGTCGTCATCGAGGTCGGCTAAAGTGCATAGTGGGTTGACAACTTGTTGCGAGCGTTCACGCACCGTAGCGATGGAGGTGGACGCACGTAGTGCGTCGATCATCTCGTGTGCGCTTAGCTTGTTGAGACTAGTGTCATGGATTTCATTCACTAGTCCCCAACCTGCAATTTTGTTGCTGATAGCATTTGCTCGTGATGCTGGCAGCGCACCATTAGTGCTAGTCGTCTCGTCACTCAGAGCACTTGTGCCTTTGTCAATTAGGGCTAGATGCTCCTCCATGGCGCGTTTGAGCGATTGTTTGTTTCGGATGCTGTACTTAGTGACTGGTGCGTGTTGGTATTCACGCATCATCTTAGTAAGCTTTTGTCCGCTACTCACGATTTGCTCGTGGACACTAGTCATAGACGTGCTATCATTTAGCATAGACTCTAGCATTTGTGGCGTGTGTCCGGTTTCACCATCTGCGATCATTCTATTTGGACTGCGGTTCCTCATTTCGAAAAACGCTTGTACCTGGTGGGCATCCCCATTGACTATGGGTCCTTGCTTACCGCTAGTGCTTACGTTTTTCTCTACGGGGCTAGTGCCGCTTGTCATTTCTTCGCCCCCTCCAAACCGCTGTCCAATATCGCGCCCGCGCATGCGTTGAGGCGGTCGCCATGAGTTGCGTATACGACTAGGGATAACCGTAGTCGAAACGTCTTCCTCCGGCGGCGCCGCGGCACGTGCGAGCGCTACGTTTCAGGCGCGCTCATCAGCGTCGGGGTCAGAGCCGTCGAGATTGCCGAGGTGGTAAATGGCGTCCTCGAAGACGGACATCGCCGGCGCCGTGGCGAGGCGACGGCTGTCGTCTGTGATACGTATATCAGCAGCCAGGATCGCCTCGGTTACCGCTTCGGTAACAAGGCAGGTCGCATGCTCGAGCCCGTCGACGCCGAGTGCCGTATTGCACATGCTATTGTCCCAGGAATCAAGAAGGTCAAGTACGTTTACTGAGTCAACGAGGTTATAGTCAGCAAGCTTTTTGCTGGCGTCCTCAAGGAATTTCTTCACATACTGACGCGCAGACTCAAGTCCCTTGTACTCTTGCCCTCGCTTGGACGAGAAAAATCCAGACAAGCAGTGACCTAGCATGTGGTCAGAGTTGGGTCCGCCATGGTCGGGGCACCCCTCACGCTGCCTGCGCTCAAATTCCTTAGCATTTGAAATTTTATGCGTGGTGGAGTAGTGAGTTTTCATGTCGTCGCTCATTTCCATGTATACATTCATGGGCTTGTCAGCACGGCGAAATCTACCGGCTCCGCTTTGCTGCGTGCGTGCGGCGCCAATGTTGCGACTCACTCTAGAGCGTAGCGGAGTGCGGCGGGGTTGGTTTTGCTTCGCCACCGGCGATGGCGCTGCATTTGGGCAGTCGCGGGCAAAATGACCAGCTTCGCCACACTGGTAGCACGTGGTGCTGTTAGCCGTGCCTACAGCGAACAGTCCGTCTCGATTGTGGGAGCATGTGCCGGAATGATCATGCACCGGCATTACCGCATTCACCGATGGCGGCGCTGCATGTTGCAGCGGCTCGGGAGTAGCGTTGCCTAGACGGGTGGCCATGATATTAACCAACTGCCTAACGTCGGCACTAGTTTGGTTTATTTGATTATTCAAACGATGCATGTCCGCCTTGTCAGACACAGTTTGCTGGACTGCCATGACTGATTCCTGCAAGCGCCGCATGTCCGACTGGGCAGGAGCGGGTTGTTGAACCACCGCAAGGGCTTCCATGTCCACTGTAGTTGCCAGCTCTCTTCCATGGGAAGACGTGGGTAGTGGTGCATTGACAGTAAAAATATCATGGTTACCTAATGCGTGGTACATGTTTAAAATAGGTAGTCCTAACGGAGTGTTTTCCGATATTACCATGACATCATCTGTTTCAGCATTACCATCCGGGCCGATGGAGGTACCTCGGCGTGCACGCTTGGGGAGCTTGCGCGCGGTACCGTTCAGGATGCTCATAATAAGCTTGCCAGCTTTGTCTACTCCGCACGCAGCTTGGAACAGGAATTGGAGGTCGTCCTCGCTTTCCACAAGCTTTTCACTTTGTGCTACGTCCCCATACGCAGTGCCGTTGTTACGGAGATTGATTTCCTTCACGCATTCATCGAGTTTATCAATCTCTAACGCTTTAGCGACGTAGTTAGCAGTTTCTATCATGAGTCTTCGAATATGACAGTCTGCCTCGAGCTGGCGTGATACAAGAGATAGGAAAGACCGCAACTCCGCACGCACGGCTTTCTCAAAGTGGTCTTTTCCGAGAAGCATGTGGTAATTGCGGAGGCGCTGCGATACTTCGTGAATGAAAGTAGCATCAGACATTCCCGGAGTTTTCTCGATATTTAGGAGCCAACGTATTTCGTCGCGAGCTTGCGCTTCGTTGGTGTTGACGTCGGAGACTACGCGCCTAAGTGTCAAGAGCATCTCTGGCAGGCAAGAGTTGAATGCATTAGCGACTTCCATGTTGTCGGACCCGTCGGGCCCGGCACTTATAGCTGCGAGCTGACTGGACGCTTGAGCAGTTTCTATCTTCCTACCTTCTGTGCGCGCTATGGCCCGCAGCTCCTCACTTGCTGTGGAAAACATGTCGCGCATCCGTGGGAAACGCTCCTCGGAATACTTGATTATAAGTTTAGTGAAAACCAGCAGGAATTCTGCAGGTTGGCACATTGCTAAAAAGGTTTGCAGTGACTCACCAGCGTCGCCGGATATCCATGCAACAAGTATGGTCAGGTGCCATATCTGCATTCCTTTGGGCCCCTTCCACTTATAATCTTGCATTATTGACATTAACTGATATATAGGCATGTCACGCACTTTCGATGTCCTAGGCCTATCATGGTCGGACGACGAGTCTGACCTAGATATACGGCTGTTCGGTTCCCGGATGGCCGCGGAATTATCTAGCGTTGCATGTGGGTATCTATTGAGGAGTATATTGAGCTCATTACGTATCGGCAGTTCCGCGTTGGTAGAGGTGTAATCCATCATGCGTTGTATCATTGATACCATGGGCGTGAGGCTTCCAGTTCCTAAATTGAGCAGTTGTTGCATTCCGTCACGAGTAGACATCCAAGTATTATGAGCCACGCGTGCGTTGGCTTGGTTGGCAAGTCGGCGCTCATCGTCGCCAGCCAAGTCAGCGTTCAGCATGCTCATACCGGAGTGGATCCGGACCATCAGTATGTGAGTGGGTTTCGATTGGATGTAGTAGGTTGACCAGTCTGCCTCTGGGAATGGTATTAAAGTGCTATGACCGGCGAGGTGCTGAAAACCTAGGTCTGGATTAATTTGTCTATAATTAAACAACGCACGCTCAACAGTAGCATGCTGTTCCCGGGGGTCCTGGATACGCGACAGTTCCCCTGACTCGTCATCGTCGAGTTCTAATATACGGAACTGAGACAATACGTGTTGCAGTGAGGGTGTGCGACTAGCTCGACCCAGGCGCCCAAACTCACTACCAATTACTTGGTGGCGATTGTTATCTTCATGCGCGGTGAATATGGAATAGATGTGGACCCTCATACTCGGGGGGTCATCACCGTTTTCCATTCCTCGGGTAGTGTTTAACATCGTACCTCTGGGGGCAGTAGCACCATGTGCGGGTGTACCCGATACACTCCCATCCTCTCCAGCATAGCGTGGCCTGGAACCTGGCGGTTGCGGTGGCCTAACATTAGTTCTGGGAGCCGTAGGCGGTGATTTATCGTGCTCAATGGCATCGACCTTTGCGTTCACGGCGTGTAATGATTTATCCATATCCCGCTGAAGGCTGTCCATAGCAGATTCGACTTTGCCCTCAAAAGTGCGCACGTCCGTTTGGATGCCGTGCATATTTCTTTGGATGTCGCGCATATCTTTTTGAACCTCCGTTTTGCGAGTGTTTATCTCCCTGTTCATAGCCTGGCCAAATTGGGATGAAATTTCGGCAACCATTTTCCGAAGTTTAGCCATCGTGATGGCTTCATCTCCAGCGTCTTCAGTGTTGGACTGTATGGTCACATTCCCTTCTTCTACGACTGCGTCGAGAGTCGAAGGGTCAGCGTCACGGCTGCGGGTGTGTTCACGGCCAGGGCCTTCTTTGGTGGCAGAGGCACGAGGGGCGGAAGATTTGCTTTCTTTGCTTACCTTCCCGGTCGCCGTCCTTGGCGTGCCGCTGCCGAAAGTTGGTGGCTCCTCGTCAGCACCCATGGCGGAGGGTAGTGCATCCTTGTTATCAGCAGTGATTGCGGGCCCAAAATTGGAGATAAACGAGTAGGGCTTTTTCGTAGCATTCGATGTGCCTCGTGTGCAACAGACTTCGATCACCGTGGCGAGCTCTTCCATGTCGAATAAAGACGTGTGAGGCTCGGGCGTATTCCAGCTGTTCGGATTGCGAGGGAACACGTCCTTGGCCATCGGCTCGACATGCGCCGTGGGCTTATCGCCTGGGGCAACGGTGCGATTGCTATAGCTAATGATTTCCACGACCACCGCTCGGTTGTTCGAGGCGTATTTCTTCAAGAATGCTTCATCAGGGTCCTCGGAGGCTACGTAAGACGGTAGCTCGCCCGGAGTCGTAAACGTGAGGAGCGTAACTCTGCGGTTGACGTGGTCTATGAAGCATCCAGTAAGACGGAGGAAACGGAGGCACGCCATCACTTGGTCGCCCGTGGTGGGCTCGTCGATCTGAAGAAAACGCACACCAGGGTGATCGCGTGCAAGCATCTTGTTAAGCGGGGTTATCAGATCATCGGTGATTCGCGTAGCCGACCGTGGCGAGTTTAGTCTATCAATGCACGGGTTCGATGTATGCAACGTGTCGGTATCGCCGGGGTGGAGTGCGGTATCCTTCATAGCAGTGTAAAGGGCACGGAGGAAACAGTCCTGACGTTTCGATCCAAATTCCACTTCGCGACCGATGAGGGTGCGTGGGAAAGGTGTCGGGCTTGCCTTCTGCGGACTCGCGGTCATGTGCTCTTCCAACACGTACAGTCCTTTCGAAATGAGGGCGTAGTGATTGGGC
>Ga0115007_10002312_pt1 | contig 11802 bp, 5 predicted proteins | sample ArcOceMetagenome_2_FD_87166 | JGI IMG/M metagenome (GOLD analysis project Ga0115007, IMG submission 87166) | Marine eukaryotic phytoplankton communities from Arctic Ocean - Arctic Ocean ARC135M Metagenome | ecosystem: Environmental > Aquatic > Marine > Oceanic | place: Arctic Ocean | collected... | reverse complement strand
TGCAATGGTGGCGTGGTCGAAGACAATATTGTGGTGGTGGTGGTGTTACCCTCCAGTGGTGTGCTGTGTGGCCTTCGGCAACCTCCTCCATTTCTGCGGCCAGATATTTCGTTTCTTGCACCATTGGTGGCCGTGGTCGTCGTCGCAACATTAGAATCAATGTCGGCAGTGACTGTGGCAGGACTTGTCAGAAGAGAGGAAAGAGAGGTCATTCGGGGCAATTTGGGCGGTGGGCATAAATAGGACGGTGAGGGGGTGTTGTATCTTTCCAAGGTATGAATGTTCAATCCTCGTGGTGTCACGACTAGAGGGGCAACAATGGTAGCATCACTGGTAATCACTTTCAGCGAGATGGAGGAGGAGGAGGAGGAGGAAGAGGAAGAGGATGGAAGAATGGAATCCTCCTCTTCCTCGTCAGGAACAACTGGATGAAATCGAAAATTATCCATGGAAGAAGAAGGCGACGTAAAATTGGCAGTGTTGGCCGTGGTAGGGGGAGGTGGGGGGAGAAGAGCACTGCTGCCATCCACTCCGATGTCGTCAAAGGGTGTTGTACTTCTTCTTGCCAACGATGGCTCGGATCTTGAACGTTGTTGCTGGTGTTGGTGGTGGTGCTGTGGCAACCTTGTTCCAACAAATATCTCTTCTTCCACATCGTTGGTGTATGCGGCCGGAGAATATTTGACACCGCCACGTTCATGTCGGTTGTGTCTGTTTTGCTGTGTTGCCATGGTGGTGTTTGTCTTGTGCTGTGGGTGGTGAACACGTTGCTGCTGTTGTTGTTGCTGCTGTTGCTGCTGCTCCTGCTCCTGCTCCTGCTCCTGCTGCTGTTGTGTCGCTCGCCGTCCTCTTTGTTCTCCTCTTGTCTTGGGTGACAAACTTTTGGAGACGGGACGACGACTGTGGTGACGCGGCGTTTGACGCGAGGAGCGTGCAATCACATGCGAGGCCGTTGTGGACAGGTTAATCGAGGCCGAAGCCGGTCTTTTTACCTGTTCGTTGGTGCCATTGCCGGTTCTTGCAGTTCCGTTCCTGGCACTTTCATTGCGACGACTGTTCGTACTGCTCAAACGAGGTGAAATTCGAACAATGCTGCTGCTGCTGCTGCTGCTGCTGCTGTTGCTGCTGCTGCTGGAGCCTAAATCAAACGACTGACTCACTTCACGGGAATGCACCGGTGTGCCATTTATCAAACTACCGTTGCTTATTGTAATGCCAACTCCACCTCCATGACAACTGTCGCCCCGTCTGCCAGACAAATGTTCTATTTCTTCGTGTGCGGAAGCTAGTTGAGCACGTAAAATGTCAAGTTGGCGTTCGTAGTGGCGCTGGTCCACAAGACGTTGTTTTTCCACTTCCGCTTGCATGGCTCGTGCGTCTTCCCGACTTTTTCTTTCCTCCCCGATGTTTGTTTTTAAATATTGTATTTCTTTTTGTATGGAACGTATTTCATACAAATGAATGGAATTTTTATTTTTCAATTCTTCTTTCATTTTCGCGGATATTTTTCGTTCTCTTTTCAATTGCACTTCGTATTGGCGTTGTTGTACGGGTCCGTACGCCAATATTTGTTGAATCGAAGGCCTTTTGTCGGGATCTTTTCTTAACATTTGTAAAATGATAAATTGTAAATGTTCGGAATAGCCTGCTTCGGAGGGCAACGGTGCAACTTCTTCTTCGCAAATTCGTTTGGCCAATGCCAATTGATTTGTAGCATTGAAAGGTGGTTTCAATGCTGCAGTAGTGCAAAGAACAACCGTGCACATGTTTCAATAAAAAATAAACAGAAACGATGTGAGTCAATTTCAATCAACAAGGACACACCACACCACGAGAACTTGAAACAACCGGAAACGAACGAAAACAACTTACCTGACATTTCATAGATCAAACAACCCAACGCCCACACGTCACATTTTTCATTGTATCTTTCTTCTTGGCACATTTCAGGTGAAAAATACAACGGAGTACCAACGGCGGTATACGCAAATCTTGAAGCGGGTCCCAATTCTCGGCCCAGGCCTAAATCACCAATTTTCACATTCAATTCGGAATCTAAAAATATATTTCGGGCTTTGATGTCACGATGCAAGATTCTTTTTTGATGCAAATACGATAAACCGTGGCAAATTTGTGCTAAATATTCCCAAATGGCATCTTCACGAATGTTGACTTGGTTGCCTTTGTGTGCTTCGATCAATTGCATCAAATCACCCCGTTCCGCGTATTCCATTTGGATGTACAGAAAATCATCTTCGGTAAAACAACTGTGGTAGCTTATTATTTGTGGATGATCGATTTGCGAATGAATTTTTGTTTCGTTCAAGGTATCGTTGCGCTGTTGTTCGGTCATACCACTCAGTGGGATCTGTTTAATGACCTGGCGCTCGCCCGACAACCGAGACCGCACCAAGTAAACTTTGCCGTACGTGCCTTGGCCAAGTGTCTTGATCACTTCAAAATCACTCATGGACGGTTGTCGTGTTGTGTCGAAAGCACTGGTTTGACGATGGTGCAAATGTTGTGGTTGATGGTGGGGCGGTTGAGGGTGGTGCAGTGGCTGGTGGGGGTCGTTTGCGTGCTGCCGGTGGGGTTGGTGGTGGTATCCCTGGTGTTGTGGGTGGGCTCGATGGGTGGGTTCTTGGATTTCTTGGTCTTGGTACTGAAGGTGTTCGTCGGTACCATTTGAAATGGGAAAGGGGTTTAGGTTACGATTGCTGTTTGAAAGAGAATTGGGGGACAAGCTGCGGCTTCGTTGCCGGTGCCGGTGCCGGTGGTGGTGCTGCTGATGCTGATGTGTTTGCATGTGGTACTCTTCTTCCGACATGTACGAGTTCGGTCGGGCCTCCATTGGCGTTGCTCGGACGGGGGAGGCGAACTGCTGCCTGGTAAGGAAGATTTAAAAATTTAAAATTGTTTGTACAGTAGCGTTGCGTGTCCTCAAGCCCCCTGTCCTCAGCCAGCAAATTATTTTGCCAGGTTTATTCAAAAATTTCGTTCCAAAACAAGAAACAAACAATACACAAGAGGATGACACTGCACCATCAAAGATAACAGTCCAACTGGCGTACAGACAACATGATTGATCCTGAATTGGGGTGCCAATTGGGGCACTCACTCCCACCACTGGTGGCTGGACGTGTCAGTGGAGAAATTGAATTACGTGTCTCTAAAATTGTCTTGAACGCAAAAGACCACCCCGACGTTCCAGTTGCAGTGAACGGCACCATGCCCACCCAATCACCCACGGCCACGGCCACGGCATTTCTTCGTAAATCGCACACCGTCGACATACGTTGTCGTTGGTGGGGTGATCCAGGTGCCGGTTCTTTGTTTACACCCAGAGTGTATCAAAACACCAAGGACGAAGAACAAGGTCTCTTGCCCGTCACACCGGCCAATCGTATTGTGTTCCCCTTGCACAGTCGATGGGAAAGAATGCGCAGTTACTTTTCAGACGCGGACCAGGAGGGAGTCATTTTTGACGTGATCGACCCGACCACACATCTCGTGACCGGCTGTGCACGTTTCAACACTTCCATTCTTGACGTGGCTGTGACCGCACCCACGTCTTTGAAAAGAAACGGTGGGGGAAGAGGCGGCCGAGGAACCAGTGACCTGGTGCCGTTGTCGCTCAGCCGTGCAATTCCCATTCGTCTACCCCCCTCCTCCGGGAACACTGGTCAACGACACCAACCGAACCAAGGAGACAGCAAACATGGCGACAACGTTGGTGGCAGCGACAAGAACGACGACAAGAACGACAAGAACGACGACGACACGACGGACGATACATTGGGTGCAATTGTGGGCCATCTTCATTTAAAAGTTATTGTGCGGACAGGTGCGTTGAGCATAGTCAAAAGAGTGTTGGAAGACAATGCCGCGGCTGCCGTGGAACGCGGTGGCAGTCCTCGGTACCGAAAACGAGGTGGCAACACGGCTCGTGGCGGCGGCGATGGTCGAATCCCTCGTGGTTCTGCTGCTTCTTCTTCCATGGCGGCTGGAAGAAACGAGGAGCGTCGAGCAATCAGCCACACCACGTTGTTGAGAGGCCAAGAACTCAAGCAGCAAGGAGGCCGAGACGCGACCACTTTAATGTTGCCGTCCATGCTGTCCTCGTTTCAACTCAACGAAGTGTTGGCCGAAAACGACACCTCTTCCATTTTGGAACGGTTTCCACCTTCCTCCACGGAACATTACAATCCTTTGATCGGTGAAGAAGAGGACGAGGGAGTGGATGCTCTGCTGCGAAGAAGGAGGCAGCGCCATCCTGCGGCGGTAGCCACGAGTTGGTCGGATGCCCGGCCCTTGTTTGCGGCGGCGGACATCTTTAATCGAGAGACGAGCAACGACGACATTCCCATGAACAACAACAGCAGCAGCATCAACAACAACAACAACAATCCTTTTGGCACAACTGATCACCATGCACAGATGTTGCCACCACCACCACCACCGGGGTCTCCCGGGTTTCCTCCGGCAAACGATTCCAAACCACCGCAACAGGTGACCACGCCTGTGTCTTCAACAAGGAGAGGCCGTGGTGTTGAAAAGCAACACAGTGCTGGTCAAAGCCGTGCCCCTGATCCAGGATCTCCCATTGCAGTCGGTGCCGAAACGGAAGAACCGAAGGAAGACTTGATGGAAGAACTCCAACATGGTCTGCCCATGCCTACACCACCAAGAATCAGTAAAAAAATGCCACTGAACACTTTGGACGATGTATTGAAAAGAGGTCAACAATTGAGAAGGCTCATGTCGAATGCTGTTCTTACCTATGAACATCCGCCTTTGGATGCGAATACCACGCCATCAACCGAGCACCACCATGTGCATCGATTGTTGCAAGATGGCAACGGGAACGGCAACACGGCCACCCAAACAACAGTGGTACCCAGTGCGGATCTGTCGTTGGATGAACTTTTGGTTCACGTGGAACAAAATCTGTTGAAAAAGACGGGGGGCGGGGATGCCCAAGGGAAAAGAACAGCCCAGTACGGCCATTCGATTGCCGCGGGTGTCCCACTCGATTCGATCGTGTCCTTGTCCCCCGAATTCAATGATCGAACATTGACCGGTGCACAGTTGGAAGAATTGGTTGAATTGACACGGCCCGCCACGGAAGAAATGGAACGATTGACGTCCCCTTACCCAAGTTTAGAGGCTCTTCATGAGGGGTTGCACCAAATGTTAAAACATGCTCAAACCATCACCATTGACCTTGATCGACTGGTGGTGCTGCCCTCTCGTAACACGGCCGCCACAACACAACGACCCTTTCGACCCGAAGAAAGAAATTGGAAAATAGAATACAATGTGGTTGACGTGGTTAGTGGCAGTGAGGGTGCTGGCAGTGAGGATGGTGGCAGTGTAGTGTCGTGTGCGTCTCTGGCCAGTGACAGGACGGAAGCCGATATTTTGATACGACGCCCACGCAGTAGCATGAAAAAGAAAAGTAAAACCGATGCGACCGTCGACATTCATTTCCGTGCACCAAACACAGAGGGCAACACGAACAACACTGCCGAAAACAGCATTGAGGAAAGAGCACACACGATGCGTATTAATTTTGACAACAGTTTAGTGGCACGTTGGAGCAATGGTGGCACCGTCACTCTGCGTGTTTATGTGTCTCGAATACAAAAAAGTTCACTTTCCAAAATTCCTGGGTTGGTACCAGATCCCGAAGATGTCAAAAGGCAAGCGGCCTATAAATTATGGGGCACGTGTGCATTGCCTTTGCGCACGTTGATGGGCGACGAAAGCATGACGGCCTCAATGGCACTTCCTGTCACAACCGGGGATGCCTCTACGATTCGTGGGTTTGTGGATGTGAATGTGTCGACAACGTTCGATCCCAAGTACACGTCGTGGATGGAAGAAAGAGTGTCCAGCAGAAGAAATGGTGGTGGAGAAAACAAAGAGAGGGGCACAGAAAAGCACATTGGCAATGAAGAAAAAATGGAATCCTCTGTCAGAATAGAACAAAAAGAAATGGACAACAGCAGCAGCAGTCGAGTGCCAACGATTGAAATGACAAGTGTACCACCCACCACTCCACCAACCGTGGTGGAGGAGGAGGAAGTGGACGAAGAAGTGGAGGAAGAGGAGGAAAACGTGACCAAGGCAAGAATGTTGGTCAAAGTAGAATTGTTTGTACCGCTGTCGTCGTCGAGTACCGAAGCATCGACGGCATCAAGTGCATCAACACTGCATGTCATTCATCGACCGTGGCAATGTTCACACCCCAACACGCGAGGCACCAGTGTCATGTGGATTGAAGAATGTGACGGCAGCAGTGGCTCTGTTGGGGATGGCACCGTGTTTGATCACCGGTCTTTGTCGACGATTCATCTGGTTGACGATGGCCAACATTGTTGGTCCAACAATTATATATTTGAAATCTGGTCCTCCAGCGACAAAGAAGACGCCAATCCTCGCAATGCAGAGCGTGCACGACGTTTGATTGGTTTGGCCAAAGTACCCATGAGTGCTTTGGCCGAAGGTTTCCCCAACAAGAATGGTTCTTCGTCTGGAACTTTTTCAGGCATTCGAACAGTATGGAATGGGTCTTCGCCGGTCGTGGATGTGTTGAATGGCGACGGTAATTGTGTGGTTGGCCATTTGAAAGGTTCCATTGTTGTCGGGGGTGCTGATTCGATGGACGAGCACGTGGAAGAAGAAATTGATGGGGCTACGTCTCCTGTTGTTCAACGGCAGCAGCAAAACGAAAGTGATGTCGATGTTGGTTTGATGGTTGTTGGGTCCTCTCCTTCGTCCAAAAGGGAGCAGCACCAACAACATCAACACGACACCACACTGCCGTATGCCAATACAAACAGCAACAATGGTGTTGGCTATGTACGGCACGAGTATACGATTAAATTGATGAGTCTACCCTCGTATGCCCGTAGCAACAACAGCAACAATCCCATCTTTGTGAAATATGCATTTCCAAGTCCTTCTGTTGGTATGGAGGACGAAGGTATGTCAATTCATGTTTATTGTTCGGCATTCCAAAGCTTACGATTTACTCATCTTTTCTTTGTCTTTTCCATTGTTCTTTTGCATTCTTTTCTTTTCAACCACAGGCTTTGTCAATCAAGAAACAACATTGTGGTGCCAAAACGACAACCAAAGAGGCATGGAAGACAATGAAAAGGATTTGTCGACGGCGGTACATGTGCTTCGTCTTTTACCACCTCCCTCCAATCTGCATCGGTACTTGCACGAACACAACAAAGGGGAAGGTGGCCATCTTCGTCTAAACATCTGGCAGTGGTCCAACGAAGGTGGTGAAAGATGCGAGTGCATTGGAACCGCCTCCTTGCCCTTGACTGCGTTGGCCGACATGACCGCACTCAGTGGTGCTCCAAGCAGCCCCCGGAGCCCACGACACAAAAGCAAAGGAAACAGTGCCGAAATCTTTCAACTGGAGGTCGAACCCATGGAGAACAGTGGCGGTGCTGATGAGGATGTTGCAAAAAACAACGAGACGTTGGCATTGGCCGTGTACTACACTCGTTTGGAAATCAAAGAGGGGGACGACAGTGACAACCGCAGTGATGCCAGTGATGCCAGTGACGATAACGATCGTTACACTGCTGACCAAGACAACAAAGATGGGAACACAAGAACAAGCATCACTCTTTCTTCCACGACCACAACAACCCAATCTGCCGTGCCTCGATCACCTTGCATTGCGGTACGGGTCAGTCGAGCCAATGTACTCGAAGCGATGGAAAGCTATGGCACACGTCAGGGACAACGACAACCTCGTCCTTACGCCATTCGTTTGACAACACCGGACGGGCAAGAACACGTGGCACCCAAGTACCATTATTTAATAGAAACCAACGATGAAGAAAGTGGTCGTCCCATCAAAACTCTCAACGCAATTCATTTTACACATTATTGGAGTTTTCCATTGCACACGTTGAGCAATCTCATCGACGCTACGATGAGGGTGGACATGGTGATGATGGCAATGGAGGAGGGCGGCGGCGATGTCGTGGTAGGAACTACGACGGTGCCACTTGATGCGATGTTCAACAGCAATGGTATGGTGATGGGTGGGTGGCACGATATCCTTGCGCCACCAACTGACACGGAACAAGAGGAGGAGGAAGGCATTGTAGGTGAATTGAAAATAGATTTAATGCTTGCCTCTGCCCCAGTCCAGGAACCAGAGACTGCATCAGAAGTGGAACCAGAAATGGAACCAGAAACGGGACCAGAAACGGGACCAGAAATGGAACCAGAAATGGGACCAGAAATGGGACCAGAAGAAGATGATGACGAAGACCGATACGATGGGGGCACACCGTCTCCACCACGGTACTCGCCATCTCGGCGTCCCTTTACAGCAGAAGATTCCAGTGGCATTGGCAATGGCACTGATTATCAAACTTACACCGATTACATGACGGGTGGTGATCAATTCCATGAAGTTGTCAACAACGACGACAACCTGTTGGACCAATCCATTATGAGCGACGATTCACTTGAGGATGAAGAGATTGAATTTGTGGAAGATGTGGATGCAAAACTAGTCGCTACCGTGGGCAACAACGTTCAAAACCAATCCGGAGCTTCATCCCCACCACCGCAACAACACTGGGGCAGCATTGAAGTGTCCATTGTTCAAGGAATACATCTGACCACGACTGTATCCAAAGAAGCCCGTGTTCCACAAATGTACGTCTCCTATCGATGGGATATCATGAGCCCAGTTGTATCGACTCCATTGGTGCGGCCGCAGGAGAACAGCAGCAATTCCAAAGTGCAGTGGGACCACACCCGTCTCGTCTCGATTCCACGCACCGACATTACTTTACCGGCGTTGTCGCAAAAGGTCGTCCTGTGCTCGGTGTGGGAACGTCCTGAATGGACACAAACCATGTTTGAACCCTCCAACAACGACCCCACTTCCATGTTAATGACAAACGATGGTGCGGTCGCTGGGTCCACGTTGCCCGGTGATCGGTTGATCGGCGTCTGCCGTATTCCTCTGGCGTCGTTGAGTCGTAGTATGCCGATCATAGATGGTTGGTACAATGTGTACAACAGTGGGCAAAGTTTGAGTGGTCAATTGCGAGTAAAAATTGCACCTGATTTAAACGTGGAAATTGAACAGAGTACAGAGGGTACACGGGAAAGCCAAACAGAACAGGATCGGTCAGGATTAATACCACCAACATCACCTTTGAGTGCAAATGCAGTTGCGTATGAATACAAATACGACCAAACAGAAGACACAACAACACACACTGCGACGAACCCTTCCTCCTCCTCCACCACCACCACCATCCTGAACACATCGTCATCGTTGGGTTTATTGAAAGGCGTCTTGAAGGATTTAGACGATGTACAAATGCGCTTGCGCTCCTCGATTGGAAGCAACAACAGGAAGCGGCAACCTGTGAATCCTGGTGGAACAATCGATGCGAGTGCCTCCAATTACCACAGTACAACATTTTTATCAACTGCCAATGTTGTTCCTCTTCATCTTCGTCCCGTCACCACTGGAATGTCCAGTTCACCCAACAATTGGTTAAATTCTCGCCCGCCCACAACTCCGGCTCTGTACAATCGAAATAGAATCGTCTCGGGCGCATCAGAGTAAGCAGCTTTGGGCATGACTGTATTTAACAATGAAATGTCTTCCATGCCTCACCTTTTTGTTCTCTTTTTTTAATGGTTTGTTGTACTTCTCTTGTTTTGCAGCTACAGTGATGATTTTGAAGGCACCGACAATGGCACCGACAACATGTCTCAATACAGCGACGATACGTTTGAAGCGGCTTCCTCTCGTGCTGTTTCACGTCGTGGAAGTTTTGACGATGAAAATTATGACGACGATACATTTCTACAAGAAAGTCAACTGGAATTTGAATCATCGGTGATTGAAAATTACGATGAAGATGGTTTTGAGAAGGAAGACGACGAAGCCTCCCCTGTTTTAGATCAACCCAGGCCTGTAAAAGATGACTCAATGCCGGTGGTCCTCTCCGGTGCTTTCCCGTCGCCGCAATCCTCGACTGCTTCCACACATCAAACCGATCTCCCGGAAGTGACGGACCCATACATTTTATTTTTAGTCAGTCAAGCAAACAAAGAAAGGAACAGGCAACAACAACGACAAGAATGGCACCAATCACCAACAGAACAACAAAGTACAGTCGGTTCTGTGAATGGAATGGCCTCCGTTTCTGCTGCATCCACTACTTTAGGTGCAACCGATGGTGCTGCTTCGTCCTCTTTGTCTTTACCAATGATGACTGTCTGGGACAATGGAACGTCTGTGCAAATACCGATGGAAGAATTTATGGCCACGCAACCCGCTTCGTTTGGGTACGACGATGAAGTGGAGACCGATCCAGATTTGAATTACAACTCCCTGGCAAGTGGAGGCACTCAAGCTCCACTTACGGCATCCTTTGGTGCAACCGGCGAGCAAGAAAAGGAACAAGTGTTAGAGACACCAGTTTCAACACGTAATACTGAGAACGATGCCGATGTTGTTGATTCGGAAATGAAAATGGCGAGTGCTATGGCCACACAAATGGTAGCGGGTCCATTGGGTGCAATGGATGGTGCGGGTTTTGATCTTGTCCATTCCTTGATGGAACAAATGTTACAATCAAGTGTTCAAGTGGATAATGTTGGGGAAGAAACAGACTTGTCGAAATTTCAAGATGCAGATGCCGTCAGTCAACTGCCGTGTGATTTACCGGGTGCGATGTTGTGTTCTTCCGACGAGTCGGAGGACGATGAACCAGTCAGGTATCAACAGAAGGACCACAAAGAGGTGCCACCTGTTCCTGTGCCTGCCGCAACTCATCTTACTTCAAACATGTTGCCAGACGTGACCGACCCGTACATTTTGAATTTGGTTCAAAAGGCAGAACAAAAAAAGAAAAAAGGACGGGAGGATCATCAACATGGTGGGTTCAATGAGATGTTCACTGCAACTGAAAACATGGATTTGATGGGAAAGATGTTGGGTTCAATGAGTGATTTGCACAGTGATTTGTGGGAGAATGCGTTGGGCAACGAAGATTCCGGTGTTTCTTCAACACCCGATCGACCCTTTATCATTTCAACCCCCTCGGCCGACAGCAACAGTGGCAGCAGCAGTGGCAGTGTTGGAGCACGTCGACATTTGGCCACCTCACCTTTGAGTGCAACGACACAGGCTGAAATGTCCAGTTTGACGGACGAAGAAAGAATTCCAATGGATCGCATTGCAAGAATTATGAGGGGCAACAATAATAATTTCCACAGTTCGATTACCTCGAGCATTACCTCTTCGGTTTGGTCATCAGTTGAAGAAGAGGTTGAAGAAGATGTTGAGTTGATAGAATTGGAAAATTGAGTATAGTAAGGTTCCGGGTAGGTGTCTACTATACATCAGTAAAATTTTTCTTTTGAGTTCAAATAATAATACTAGTAACTAGTAAAGTAATAATTTCGCAGACAGCCTCGTGAAACAGCCTTGTGATCCTCAAGAAACAAAAATTATGAGTTGCATGGCAAGGGCCGGGCAACACGCGCGCCCGTCGTACAAACACTGCAAACCGTGCGCCAAACATGCTCATGCACCACCGTCACGCGCTCGTACTCGTTTTTGCGATTTCCATCTTGTGGAATTTTCACACCAACCCGTACCAGTCCAGTGAAACAACGAGTTGAAACAACAGGGTGACGGTGCCAGTGAAACCTCAAGAACACACAAATTACGAGTTGCAGAGCAAGTGCCGGGCAACACGCGCGCCCGTCGTACAAACACTGCAAAGC
>Ga0115007_10002311_pt1 | contig 11803 bp, 9 predicted proteins | sample ArcOceMetagenome_2_FD_87166 | JGI IMG/M metagenome (GOLD analysis project Ga0115007, IMG submission 87166) | Marine eukaryotic phytoplankton communities from Arctic Ocean - Arctic Ocean ARC135M Metagenome | ecosystem: Environmental > Aquatic > Marine > Oceanic | place: Arctic Ocean | collected... | reverse complement strand
TTTCTCCTTCCTTCTCTTCAACTTCTCCACAGAACCCAAGCAATAAGAATATTCATAATCATAAGAAACAAAATAATAATAAGAAACGTCATCGTCATCATCAAGAAGAAGAAGAAGATTTCATGTCCCTTGAAAGTATATACGGACCTAGTAGCAAAAAGAAGAATCGCAAGAAGAATACAATTCCAACAGATATACACGACAGTGGATTGGACGTTTCCCGGCAGACGTTGAACAAACGTGCCAATCGCTTTTCTTCAAGTAGTGGTGGAGGGATTCACAACACAAGTAATGATGATAATCACGACAAGTACATGGGTAAACGTACAATTGGTGGATCCAATGTAACGCTAGACGAGGGTGATTATGAAAAAATGACTGTCAAGGGTACGTCAACGATTTATGAAAAGGAGTATCTTCGACTAACACAAAAACCACGTCCTGAACTCGTCCGTCCGCTGAATATTCTACAACAACATCTGTGTAATCTCCAACATGAATATTACGGCGTATTGTATAGTAGTAGCGATAATAGTTGTAGTAGTAATGTCAAAAACGACGATGATGATGATGATGATGATAACGTTGACGGGAGTACGATCCTCCTAGAAAGGATGCGAACCCCACAGGACAAATGGAATACACTTGATAGACCTAAATCATCAAAGGATCGTCCTCGACATGATTACTTGTGGTTTTGCAGTCAATTGAAGGCAATTCGTCAGGATTGCACAGTACAGCGCATCCAAGACGATTTTGCAGTGGAAGTGTATGAGACACACGCAAGAATCGCATTGCAAGAAGGTGATTTGAATGAATAGTAAGTATGATATAGTGTACATAATAGTTTATGCATTAAATCGGGATTATGTGAAAGTTGATATATTATATTGTGACTGTAAATCTCACTTTAATTGCGTGTTTTTTCTTTTTCTTAATCTCGACCAGTAATCAATGTCAAACACAGCTCAAAGAGCTATACAATAAAAGTCCAACCACAGGTAGTATTAAAAGCGTGAATATCGTCGAAGTTGATGCTGTTGATAATAAAAAGGGTTCGTCTTTTGTTTGGAAACATCAAGAAGAATTTATTGCGTATAGGCTCTTGTATTATGTATATTTATCAACAAACGAAAAATATTCAGGTGGATCGTCAGATATGTTTCATATTATTCAATCCCTTACATCAAAACAACGGAATCATCCCGCAATACATCACGCTCTTAAAGTTCGTGAAGCAATTGCTTTTTCTGATTATTGTTGGTTCTTTCGTTTTGCACACAAGAAGAGTCCCAATTTGGGACTCTTTCTAACTGACCTTTTGGTTCCTAGTATGCGTTTACGAGGTTTGAGACGAATTGCTAAGGCATATCGCCCATCGGTTGGTTTCAGTTTTTGTTTGCAACAATTAGGATTTTGTGACGGTAATAGTGATGATGATGATGATGATGAAAGCAACATAGATGAATGCGAAACGAGGGATAGTATCGAGGTAGGAAAATCGTGGTTAGTTAGTTTTGGTGCAGTTATTGACGGTTCTATATTCATCACCAAGGACAGTGAGATTAAAGTTCCTGATACGAAAAAGAAGAATTCGCTGATCTAGTAGTAGACGTGAGTGTATCAATGATATCAACAACAACAACAACAAATCTTTTTAGTTTGTCACAAAAAAAAAACGATTTGATTCATTCAATCATCCATAGAAAAATATTTATCCCGTGATGCATCAAATAATTATATTATATAATTTATATCTTTGAAATAAAGTTACATCTAACGTTACTCTCTTCCAACCTCCGTCATTTTTAAGACTGGCTATTTATTATAGCTGTATAAATTAAATTCCATGGATCATATTGTTTCACAGCAATATTATCATTAGTTTCTTTTCTTTGTGCGAGCGAGCGTTTTTGCAATCATATCGTTACATGATAAAGCAACACCCTGTACGTTCCATTAAAGTGTTTATTTTAAATTTAAAAAACGATGAAAGGGATTTCTATTTTTTTTGTTTTGAAAAGCTGATAACGAGTTTTAGCGTGTGTTTCCGAGTTCAGTACGAGATTCCGGTTTCAGTAATATGATCTACTGTACCGGCATTATGTCAGTAATTAAAAATACTCCAGCAAGTCGTTTTGGGTGTGTGTGTTTTATTATTATCATCATGATTTATCCGCCGCCGTCTTCTGTGAAGAAACTTCTTCAACTTCACTTTTTTTGGCAATTCTCTAAAGCCCGGAATAAAGATTCCATAGTTTTCGTTCGCGGATCCCACAAACCAAAGGTAACCTCTTGTGATGACGATGTCGATGACGATGTTATTGACAATAACTCTTGACATAACTCATCCGCAATGGTGGTGTTAGTATCTTGTCCTACTTGGACGGACGTTGCTGTCGTTTCATTCACAGAAACTGTAGTCGCCACTCGATCTAGATAGTAAGTCGAACCATACAGCGAACCAACCACTAGTCCGACTTGGGCAGACGCTACTGCCATAAATGGAGTAACGATCAGATCTACAAATGATTGGAATGAACCACGAGGACCTGTCATCTTTAGGATTGTGCTCCGTAAGGGTGTAAACAACAAGCCGGTGGTTATAAATGCAAAACTGCCTTCCAAGGTACCTGGTGGTAGCAATGCTTCTGTCTCATTGGGATCCTTTCGTTTAAGAAAAATTGTCCGAATCGAGTCAGCGGCCTTCATTGCTTCGACCAAAGAAAGATGATTATTGGATTCGTCATCGTCGATACTATTGGGAACATCGTCGGACTGAGACATGTTAGTAACGTATGTCACACAGTACAACCGTCACTTTGCAGCCACACTCTCTGTACTATCTCTCTCCTCTCTTCCTCTCTCTCTATCTCTAATTATCATTGAACACCCAAAACATCAGATCATAAGATCTTTTATTTTTTAATCTTGTTGTCTTGTTGTCGAAGTTTAAAAATAAAATACAAAAGACTGAAACCTGCTTCACACAAAATTCTCTCAACTTCCACGTGTAAGATTGATTCTGATTTCTTTAACTCTTTTGACGGCACAATAACGTACGCAATGAGCATCTGTAGATAGCCATCAAACATAAACAAAAACAAAGTTAGATTTTCAACAGAAAACAAAGCGTTTCGAAACGATAATACTCGCATTGTGCCCTCAGCCGGATAATAATAATAACAACGATGAAAGCTTCTATACTTCTTTTAGGAGTTTTGACTCCAGCTCTCGCCTGGATTCCGGCAAGCAGATCGATTTCGAAGAATAAGATTTTTCAATTGAAATCCCAAGAAACTTCTTCTGGTTCGTATGGGAGTCTCCACGGAGATAATTCTTGTTACTTACCATTGAAACAACTAGACCAAGACTACTACGGTCCTCGGATCGTACAGGTATGATTGCTATTGTTTCTGTTGTTGTGATGTTGGTTTCCATTCATCGTTTTTATAGTTCATTGTACTCATATATATTTGTATTTCTCTCATATAGATTGCCGGTGCCTACCCCGGAATAACGAAAGAAGAATTTTACGCCACGCAATCGGAACCTCCACCGGAACCAGGGCAATGGAATTATGACTTTAGTGATCCCGATGGGCCACAACTTGGAACGGTGGCAATTGAGGGTAGTAATGTTGTGGCGGTTTGTGAAGATCCTGTTGTAATAATTGCAGAGCACACATCGCTTTCTATCCCATTACCTGATTCTATAAAGGAACCGGTCGATATTGTCGTGTTAGTAGATAGAGATTTGAATCGATTCGCAGAAAGAAAATTTCTTGTGCTTGATGTAGGTGAGGAAGCATTAATAATTGCAGCATTCCCATTTAAAACAGACTTGCCTCCAAATTGCGAAATCCTGGGGCAGGCCGTTCTTTGCCAAGTGCCGTGGCTACCGAGTATGAAACCTACCAAATCAGGGTTCCTAGAAGCGGATGAATATTTCTAAAAGAAAGTTTAAAGCAGTCGTCTTGGATATAACAATCAGCACAAATAACGAAACTAATAGCCCCACAACCTACCTATTTTGAAGAAGTACAGTACAAGCATACCAGTTTTGAGTTATAGTTTCTGATTGATTTGTGTCTCACGATTGAACCTAAGATTATCAAATAATAAGAATCAGTAGCTAGGACTATATCAATATTTTCTGTTTCTATGGATATTGATGAATGCTTTTATATGGATTTCTTCTTGTATTTTTGCCTTGACAATTCATTACCAAACTATCCAGAACAAGTCACAATTATAACATGATTACACTACTTGATAATGCCAATCTTTTAGTTAAGTGCAATCAATTTGTCATAGCAATTCTCTAAAAATATTGTATGTGAATCATTTTGCGCCATGAATCATGTTAGAGGGTTGCTTTCGACTTTTCAACTGATGGTAGCTGCTCAGGAGTTAGCTGTTTATTTATTGAAATAGGTAGATAGATAGATAGATGTTGTATATTAAATTGGCGAATGGAAGAAGAGTTTTGAAAGTCGAAAATTATTTACGGCTTTGATAGTACTAGTAGTAATTTAAAAGAAAAAGATAAGAATACGTCGCATCACATATGAATATGATGTCAGCTCTTAAACCTATCTCTTTTGTTTTTTTCTTTTGCATTTTGTGGGACTATCCAAACTGGAAGAATTGACAGCTTGTAGAATCTTTTTCACCCCAGACGTGATACCCACCTCTTTCATATCATTTTTGTTCATCCATTGCATTTGTTTTCCCGAAATAGTAGTCCATTCTAAGTCGTTTCCAAGATCTGCATAAAGATGTCCGACTTCTATCCACATATGGTGTCGAACATGACTAAAAATATGTTCTAATGGTTCCTTCTTGGCATGACGCGACAAGTCGGAAATAGTCGTGGCAATGTCATCATTCGGATGATCCAAAAACAAGTCCTTGATAAGCAACTTGGAGAGGGATCGATCGCGGTCTGCTTTACTCGGTATTTTTATTGTACCTGCTTGATTCTTCTTCTTGTTGTCTTTGATTCGTACGGTGCATACATTTGGGAACTCCCATTGTCCAGCCAGCAATCCTTTACTGGGTCGTTTTATCATAAGATAACGGACGCTATCGTCATCTTTGATGTCATCATCTTCATCCTCATCGATGTTAGACATACGATTCAGAAGGACCGCAATGGCAAGATCTTCTTCTCGTTTTTCTTTTTTTGGGGGATCAGTTGGAAATACTGAGTGACCTAATTTTGCGGCTTCTTCCTTCGTACTATCGGAACAAATCGATTCTCGGAAATGATCAATGATAATTTGGGTCGCATCGTGGTCACAAAATTCACATTTTGTAGTATTATTCTTTTGTGACGTAGAAGTAGTAAGTAATTCTTCTTCGTTCTTTCCATCGTCGTCATCTTGTAAAGCAGCGAGATAGGAACGACCAAGTTGCGTACTTAAGTAATATTTTGTGAGCGGATCTCGATCGTCGATACCTGAACCTGATGGTGCACAATATGTGGCGCCCAATTCCATAAGAGCTTGATTGACCATACCCGGCAAACTTCCATCTCCAGCCTCAACGATTTGACCAGCTAATTTCCAACCCAGCTTGTCCTTAAGAATAGGGTGCTTAATATGATTAGCAATTCCTCTTAATCGTGATAAGACTCTACAAACATTCCCATCCACAACTGGGACACAAACATCAAAAGCAATTGATGCAATAGCTGCAGCAGTGTATGGACCTATCCCCTGAATCTTAGACAATCCTTGAGGTGTAGCAGGTAATTTTCCATCTAACTCTTTAACAACATATTTAGCTCCCTGATGTAAATATCGTGCCCGTCTATAAAATCCTAGCCCTGAACCAGTTTGTGTGCATAATTGATTGATTAGAATGAATGAATAATATCGACAAGATAAATTTGTTTTTAAAAAAGAACAAAACAAAACAAAACAAAACACAACACAACACAACACAAAATACTAAGACTGACCTGCCCAGTGTGCGTTAACTTCATCTTCAGTAGCTGCTGCTAATTCGTACACGGTAGGAAAAGATTTCATCCCTATTTGTCATTGTTATTGTTATTGTTGTTGTTGTTGTTGTTATTTCAGAGGCGTTTTTGTTTTGTTTTGTTTTGTGTTTGTTTGTTTGTTTGTTTGTTTTCGAAATATAGATAGATTAATTATATAAACATAAAGAAAAAAAAACGCTAATTAAGTATATCATTTTGGAATCTTATTACGTATGTCTTTTATTTATACGTAAGAAACGAATCACGGTATATACTATAGTAACTTCTCTGATGTATATAAGTTAAGGAGAATGCTAGATCGGTTCTATTCCAAACGAAACGAGCGAACGAAACATAAACATGCATACATTTTATTTTTATTTTATTTTTAAAACTCACATTTAATCCAATAAGGGATAACAGCTTCTACTCTTGTTTGTTGACACATAATTTCACTAACCCATACACCATAGGCAGTAATTGGTATAGCTTCACCGACATCAACTTCTTCTTCTTCTTCTATCTCTTGATCTATGATGTTTTGTTGTTCTACTACCATTTCTTCCTGTTTCTTGTTCTTGTTCTTGTTCGTTTTTGTTGTGGAGTTTGAGTTTTTTGGTTTATCAAAAAAAGAAGTAATTGACTTTTGATTTTTGTTGTCGATAATCTTTTTATTAGCATTTTTCTTACTTCTGTTACTGTTACTATTATTGTTATTATTAATCCCCGATGTGCTTCCATCAAATGGTGGTGGATCACCCCTCCATGGTAATTTTCTTCTATTTTTAGTATACCATTCTAATAATGCAGATCTAATTTCTATTGCATCCTTTTCTGTAAAATTATGATAATCAGCATGTGAATGATCAATCCATGTTTGGAATAATAACGAACTATTAACATCATCCGGTTCTTGTACTTCCAATTGTAGCTGTAATTCGTTATTGCTCATGGTTGTGGTTGAAATTGGTGTTGGCGTTGGCGTTGGCGTTGGCGTTGGAATTGGCGTTGGCGTTGGCGTTGGCGTTGGCGTTGTTATTGATGATAGTTTCGATGATTCTTCGTTTTTGTGTAGTGATACGGAAATCCTCGACGATGATGACCGCAACGATCGTCTTGTCGTTATTGGCCGCGGCATTATGATGATGTTTGAAGTTTTATGTATCTACCAAGCACGAACTGGTGGAATCAACCGTATTGATGATGATAAAAATAAAATTGTAGTTATTGTTGACGTTAATGATGAAGAAGAAGATGGAGAGAAGAAGCATACGATGCCAAAGATGATGACGACGTAGTACAGAAAATTATGCATTCGTCAATGCATTAGAGAAAGCGCAGCCGTTGGAGTGTTGGGCGAGATTAGATAGATGATATTTGTACAGTATTGCGGTTTTACCTGATCCAAAGCTGTATGTCTCTCCGAATCTCTTTTCTTTGCTTTCTTGTGTTGTTTACTACCCACCTTGAACGAATTAAAAATGCGCCAAGCAAAAATGAGGGCGCGCCAAAAGAGATTTGGATCGCACGCAATAAACCCAGCAACAAAACAGCAGTCCGTCAATAATAACGCCGCAACAGCAATGACATATGACATCACACTCCTTGAGTGCTTGTATCGTTACAAACCTTTGTTATATATCGATCGATGGATCTTATTAAACCTACTGTACCATATTGAATACAAGTTGTGTTGCTACTTTTTTAATCATGGCACCATCTTCTACTGCCAAAAAGTCGTCTACAAGTAAAAGTACGAAGTCATCGGCAACTAAAGCTAAACGAACTGTTGTTAAATCGGCATCGTCTACAAGTACATCGAAAAAAAAGATTATCAAAGTCAAAGTCCAACGAAAACCCAAAACAACAACAACAACCAATAATAAGAAAAAGCCACCATCAAAATCAAAAACAGCAGCAAATATAAATCCAAGTATTATATTATCTAAAAATTTACCTGTAACGTCGAAACCACCAATTCTACCTACTAATGCATCAGCATTACGTCCCGGTTCATTATTACAACAAATATGTAATGGTCAGGATATACAATTATCACGATCTGCTGTTGTTACACCAAATATTGAAAAAGAAAAGGGAAAATATTTATTAATTTTCCCTGGAATGTTTTCATTTAATAAACTGACTTCGACGACGACAACGACAACGAAAAAAGCAGCAGCAACAGAAGAAGAGGCAGAGGTAGAAGTAGAAGCCGATGACGGTGACGGTGATCTCAAACCAAAGAGTGTTAATACGGCGACGACGAAACAAAAAAACGATAATGATGATGACGACGACGACGCTGATGATGATGATGATGATGATGATGATGATGGCGACGAAGATTCGCCTCTAAAGGACACAACAACAACAACAACAACAACGAAAAAGAAGGTGTCTGCTACTATTGCTACTACTCCTACTCAAATTCATTCATTAGGGAGAGTAGAAGGTTTACGGTCAGATATACCAACTTTTAAAATTCCATTTGCAGATATTCAAAAAGATTTAATATTTCCAGGAAGAAAAGTACAAACTACATCAAAATATTTGATTATGTCCTGTTCTAATAAAAAAAATGGTACAGTACAATGTAAGGTATGTATGTACTCATTAGTCACGTGTCACTTATCACGCATATACATGCACTGTGATACTGTGATATTATATAACAATATAAATATATATATATATATATATATATATTCCTTGTGGTTTTGATAGATCTACATCTAACTTTATTCCTTCTTCTTTTTTTTATATTCTAATAGAGTATTTTTTCTTCGGCAATAGTATTTGAAACTCCTAAGTGGGTATCTTGGGAGGGTGGGGTTTCAACAACAATTACATCGGCGTCGGTGAAAGCAGCAGCAGCAGCAACAACGACTACGACTACTACTAATAATAATAATAATAATAAAACTACTTTCCTACATTATGGTGGATCAGAAAGAACTGTTGATGGTACAAAACGGGGAAGTAAGAAGAGTATCTCAACAGATGCGGCACCAGGAACAATAGGAACTGTAAATGGGGATGATAATGATGACATGAAAAACAACAACAATGTTCCGATTTGGACCAAGCAAAGTTGTACCAATTCATTAACTGATTTTGGTTTTCCGGTTGTAACATCAACAACTAAAACAAAAACAGCTAAAGCGAACAATTCTTTGGACAGTAGTCCTTCTGAAAACAACGACTCTTCTGATTCTGACTCTGATGATTCCTTTGAAATCAGTACCTCTAGTAAAAGAAGAAAGAAAAACGCCACAGCAACAAGTAATACTACTACAGCTGCTGCTGCTACTGTTTCAGCCACAAAAAAACGATTACCTCCTAAACGACAAGCTTCTTTAAAGAAAAAGAAGTATGTAGAGGAAGAGATAGTAATTTCATCTGATAGTTCTACTGCTGGTAATAATAGTAGTGACAACGAAGATTCCGTAGAAACAAACAAAGAAGTTGATAATAATAATAATATTAAAAACAGCAGCAGCAGCAACAAAAAGAGAAAATCTTTCACAAAGAAAATAGTGACGACGACGAAACCGTCTTCGTCTCAAGTACGGGCAAATAATGGGGCGACGAAAGGTAAAACAGCAAAGGCGAAGAAATGTCTTACTGAGAATGACGATGACAATAACGACGACGACGATGATGATGATGATAATGATGATTCGTCTGTTACACCAACAAAAGATAATAAAACGGGGTCTTCTAGAAGTGGTGCATCTAGAAGAACAGCTAGTACCAAAAAGACTAATTATAAGGATATCGAAGAATCCGATTTAGAAGACGCTGACAAGGAAGACAGTCAAAGTGAGGAAGAGAACAACAGTGACGATACTGGAGATGATGATGATGATGGTGATGAGTATATTGAAGAAAAGGGTGGGAAATCAATTGTTGGGCAAGCGAAGAAGAAGCAGAAGAAAGACGCTCCATCATCAACGACAGCACGAGGACGAACGACGAAATCTGTTACAGCAGCATCCAAACGTAAAGCTACTACTACCAGTAGTAGTTCAAAAGCCAGCAAAAATACGGCTACCACCAAAAAATCTACGAAATCAAATTTACCTAGTAAAAAACATGAAGGAAAGTCGACCATTCTAAAAAACGAAGATGATGCGAAATCATCAAAAACAACCGCGAATTCTCCTTCATCGCCATCGTTGCTGGCTAGTAGCTCTCTATCAGTTGCAAAAAAAAGTCCCTTTCGTAGACGCCGTAAATCTCCTGCTAATAAAAAGGCTTCACCATCATCTGGAAAAAAAATACTTGATCTAACTCAGGATGATGAATTCTCATTTGGCGGCTAAAATTAGATCTTTCCTACTTTTTTTCAGATAAGAAAAAAAGCATGAAGTATAAAGAGGACATCCAAAATAAATAGTTAAAATAATACATACATATCATTATAATCTTATCTTATTATTCTTGTGTCTTACTGTATGTTGTAACAAACAATTAGAATTTGCTGGTTCGAACCGGGGACCTTCTCCGTGTAGGAGACGTTATAACCACTAGACCACAATTTAGTAATTGTACTGGTATGTATGGTAGTGTAAAACAAAAAAGCATACTGCAGTACTGTAGGACTGTAGGCATCGAACGACCTTTCCTTCGGCTGCCTACTGCTAGTAACTACAATATTGGATATAAAAAGTACACGAGCCCGGAGTCGAACCGGGGACCTCATCCGTGTGAAGGACGCGTCATGACCACTAGACCACAAGTGCGCATATTCTAGTTAATGAACTGATAATTTTAATTATTTATACTAGTATTCTACTATTTTGAATAATGTACTATTAGGATTATCCGTAGTTTGTGACTGGATATTTTTGAGTCCCATTTCGCTTTGTACGTGAAAATACTGTTAGCGTAGTTGCAGCAGTAGCGCGTAATGTGTGAGTAATGATAACAACAACAAGGGGATGAGATGGGAGCATATATATTCTCTCTTCTGATTAATAAATAATACTGTGTAATAATGTTGCATTCATTGTTGATACAAAGTATTTGAGTGATTTACTTGATCTATAGTAATTGTTTATTCATCATATTCAAATTGTATTCTACTATTTTGAATAATATATCATCAATATACAATATAATGATGCAACCATTATTTGCTTGCTACTTGTGTGTTGTTACTATTACTGTTCCTGTTGTTGTTACTGTTGTTGTTCCTACCGACACTATACCAACACCACTATGGTTCAGCAGTTTCATGTATTGTGCTACATACCCCTGCTGCTATGCTTGATGTGTACACTCAATACTAACTACTTACTTACTACCCAAGATGATGATTAACATTTGACATGCTATATAGGGGCAGCATCACCCAAGTAAGGCATAAATTCCAGCATGAACTATCATGCTGTTAACTACTACCAAGCCATCTTTAATTAAATCAATGATGACCTGATAATGAACTACTAAAACCCGATGATGATGCGATGGATGAGCACCAAGTCATAACTAATATTCCACAACAAGGACCAGGCAAATAACATAAAAGAGTATTCACAATATGCTATTCCACTTTGGGCATGAGAACCCCTCATTTTGTCTCTTCAATTGGACTTAATGTTAACAGGATTGGGGCTATAAGGTTTTTGGGACCTGCGCGATCGAAAATTAACACGTAAAAACACCGCGTTAATTTCGATGAAAAAGGGTATGTTAATAGAAATCTAAGTAGACACAAATATACAAACGATACAACCTATTGTACTCAATAGATATAATAACTAAGATAGTCGAAATAATCCCCATTAAACAGAGCTAATATCATTAT
>Ga0115007_10002309_pt1 | contig 11821 bp, 9 predicted proteins | sample ArcOceMetagenome_2_FD_87166 | JGI IMG/M metagenome (GOLD analysis project Ga0115007, IMG submission 87166) | Marine eukaryotic phytoplankton communities from Arctic Ocean - Arctic Ocean ARC135M Metagenome | ecosystem: Environmental > Aquatic > Marine > Oceanic | place: Arctic Ocean | collected... | reverse complement strand
TTCAGCGGTAAGCTTCCAGTTACCTTCGTACGTGTAAGACGAAGTACCACGTAGCACTTCAAGACCATCTTCAGACTGATCAACAATATTGTCGATGATCTTAGTTGTCTCGCCTAAGTGTTCACTTAGCGGAATAACATTTTCACTTAAGCTACCAAATAAAAATCCACGGTAACTTTCAAAATGAGCCATTTTCTTAAGGTCATGGGATCCCTCAGTATTGAACTGCTCTGGGTAGCCACCTTTTTTCTGGTCACGGGCTTTCTGGAATTTACCATCGTTCTTGAACGACCAGCCATGGAACGGGCATGTAAACGATGTTTTATTACCGCGTTTACGACGACATAACGTAGCACCACGGTGTGAGCACGTGTTTAGAATTGCGTTTAATTCACCGGTTTTGTCGCGTGTGATAACCACTGGCTGACGACCAACGGTCACTGTAAAGTAATCACCAATTTCGGGGATTTGGCTTTCATGTGCAAGAAAAACCCAGTTACCTTCAAAGATGTATTTCATCTCTAAGTCGAATAATTCTGTATCCGTAAAAACACCACGGTCACATTGGTAGCGTCCAGTTTCTGGATCGGCAATTACAGCACCGAGTACCTTTTTTTCAAGATTATCTAGTTTCTTTGTCATAATCGTCACTTAACCTCTACTTCTGCTCTGCTGTCCAAATACAGCGCATTCAAACGCTGTATTTGGGGCTCACAGAGAGAAGGTTATTTGTTATACGATGGAGCGTGTTTAGTTATGCAGTTTCCAACGCTCGTACACGAGCATGACGCTCTTGTGCACTTTCATCCGGTGCTGTAACCAACGTAATATTGAATTCAAGCTTGCTGTAATCGCCTTCAATATCCCATGGGTTTGGTCCCGCTTTAACAAGCTGTTTCTCGACTACAAGCTCATCGCGTGTAGCAAAGGCGAAATCATCATAAGTGTATTTGTCGCCAGCGATATTAATCTGAGACGTTAAGTGACGGTAACCCGGTTTAGTGATAAAGAAATGAATATGAGCAGGACGCTGGCCATGACGACCTATTTGGTCAAGTAAGCGTTGAGTAGAACCATCTGGAGGGCAGCCGTAGCCTGAAGGTACATAGCTACGTACTGTATAACGACCTTCTGAATCCGTTTTGATTCGGCGGCGTAAGTTATACTCACTTTGTGTATCATCGAAATAGGAATAGCGACCTTTTACGTCAGCATGCCAAATATCGACAATAGCGTCTTTAAGTGGCTGGCCTTTTTCGTCTGTTACTACACCCGTAAAAATCATGGTTTCGGATTCAACGGTACCATCATCCATCCGAGCATAACCGTCTGAGATCGGCGCGCCAGCTACGTAGAGTGGACCTTCGATTGTACGAGGTGTACCACCTTCAATACCCGCTTGAGCATCTAGCGCATCTAAACGGATATCCAAATAGTGATCAAAGCCTAGACCCGGAGCCAGCAATGCGGCTTCATCATTCTTACCGAGATTATTAATATAATAAACAGCACCCCAGAACTCTTCTGGCGTAACATCAAAATCTTCGATTGTTTGGAAAAGGTCTCCAACAACCCGGTGGACAATTTTCTTTAAACGCTCATCACCTACGCTATTATCCATCCCAGCAATTTTTTTAAGGAAGGATTGAATTTCTTCGGTGTTCATTGTTTTAACAGACATGGTTAGGTCCTTATCAATTGTTTTTTTTATATTCGATACTTTTGAACGTGTTGATCTTGATTACAGCTCAGAAACTCTTTTATCGATCGTCTTGGTGTATTGAAGATGGATGACGGCACAGTGGCGTGACCGAGATGTCCATGTATGGGAATAACGGTAAGGCGCTAATCAAGTCATGTAACTCAGCATTGCTATCCACATCAAAAATACTGACATTTTCATAGCTGCCACTGATGCGCCATAAGTGACGCCATTTACCTTGATCCTGCAGGTCTTGAGCGTAGGCTTTTTCACGTGATTTAATGTCTGCTACCGTAGCTTCCGGCATATCCGCAGGTAAATTCACTTTCATTTCAACTTTGAATAACATGTTGCCTCCATATTTTTATAAATTTATGAGTTGGCTGATTCAAATAAGGGGTTTATTTACGTCGATAAAAATCTAATTTATCTTCATCAATCTCTACACCAAGGCCAGGGCCTGTTGGTATTTCAACACCAAAGTTTGAATAGTTAAGCGGGTTGACGACAATGTCGTCTTTCATAAGTAAAGGCCCAAACATCTCGGTACCCATATGCAGCTTCTCTAAGGTTGACCAAGCATGCAGCGATGCAACGGTGCCTATCGTACCTTCCAACATAGTGCCGCCGTACAAACCTATTCCTGCCGCTTGTGCGACTGAGGCGAGCTTCAAAGCACCTGTCGGTCCGCCAGCTTTAGCAATTTTAAGCGCGTAAGATCCGGCAAAGCCTGCCGCGGCTAATTGGAAACCATCGGTCGCATCATTAATTGATTCATCTGCCAGAATAGGTATTTGGAATTTCTCAGAAAGGCGAACTAACGCTGCAAAATCTTTAGTCGGTGTCGGCTGTTCAACTAAGTCAATCCCTGCTGCCTGCAGTTCGAACATCCCTTTTGTAGCAGTAGACTCGTCCCATGCCTGGTTCACATCAACGCGAATGCTGACCGATTCACCTAACGCTTTTTTAATAGCCGCGACATGTCGAACATCATCCATCACTGCACGAGAGCCAATTTTTAACTTAAAGACACAATGGCGCTTTTTAGCAATCATTGACTGAGCTTCATCAATATCTTTAGCCGTGTCACCACTTGCTAATACCCAAAGAACAGGAAGATGTGGTTGGATGGAACCGCCTAATAATTGAGAAACCGACAACCCTTCACGTTTACCTTGGAGGTCTAACAACGCTGTTTCGATAGCCGATTTAGCAAGGTTGTTTGCACGGATATTGGCATTTAACCGTACTTTCAAAGTATTGGTATTGTCAGCAGGCTGATCGATCAAGAGAGGTGCTATGTAACTATCAATGGTTAGCTTGACACTTTCTGGACTTTCTGGCCCGTAGCTCAAACCACCAATTGTGGTTGCTTCGCCTAATCCTTCAAGTCCGTTAGAATCTTTTATACGTACGATTACCATGGTTTGAACGCCCATGGTTGTCATGGAAAGCTTGTGTGGACGAATGGTAGGAATATCGACCAAAATAGCGTCTATCGTTTGAATTGTAGAAGACATGAAAACTCCGTGACTATATTTTGTTCTTGTTTAGTCGATAAATTACGGAGTTTTTGTAAGACTAACCAATATTGATTAAGTAGCGACCGATACCTTGGAGGTATGGATGGAGTTAAGACACTTACGGTACTTCTGTGTTGTAGCAGAAGAACTCAATCTCACTAGAGCCGCCGAAAAACTGTTTATTGCTCAACCACCGCTAACACGACAGATTAAGCAAATAGAAGAAGAGATTGGAGCAGCCTTGTTCATCCGCAAACCTCGTGGGCTTGAATTAACACAGGCAGGTTTATATTTTAAAGATCAAGCTCGGCAGATATTAGATAAGGTTGATACGGTTATAGCGGATACACGCCGGATCGCTGAACACGGTAAAACCGTTTTTTCGATCGGATTTGTACCGTCTGTATTCTATGGTCAATTACCCTTAATGGTACGACGGCTTAGAAAAAATAAAAATCTTGAGATCATGCTGTATGAACTCAAAACCCGTGAGCAAATTGAAGCCTTAAAAACAGGAAAGATTGATATTGGTTTTGGACGCTTAAGTATCGATGACCCTGATATTGAACAACAACTACTGTTCAACGAACCTGTACTGGCTGCCGTGCCAAGTTCGCACCCCATATCTCACTCAAACCCTACAATGACGGCTTTATCCGAAGTACCTATGATTACCTTTCCCGCGGGCCGCGGTCCTAATTTTTCCGATATTTCACAAGGTTTATTCCACAGTCGAGGGCTCAGCATCCAAGTGGTGCAGCAGGTGAATGACGTGCAAACTGCATTATCGCTGGTGGCTTCTGAAATGGGGTTTACGCTGGTACCTGAACAAGTAAAGCGTTTGACACGAGAAAACGTGAGCTTTGTTAGTATTTCTGACGATAGTCTAACCGTTCCCGTTGTGACCTCCCGCCGACGCGGTGAAGCGCCGAATTCAGTAATGCGTTTAGCTAACACCATACTGGCCGAGTTGGTTGAGAACCGCCTAACCGGACGCTACCCTTAAGCAGGTTCTCTCCTATCAAGTCACTGCCACGCTCACGGTTATAATTGCATTTTAGCCAGTTTTCGATAAAGAGTGGCACGTGAAATACCCATATGGCGAGCTGCCTTAGTGATATCGCCATTGGCCACCCCCATAGCTTCGCGAATTAATTGCTCGTAATTCTTTATTAGCGAAAGGGATTTCGGACGGTCTGAATAGGGTACTTTTGTACGATTTATGGATGGGTTATCAGGTAGATCATCTAAAGTTAATAAAGGCGATTCTGCTAACGCATCGGCATACACAAGAGCGTTTTTTAATTCTCTTACATTCCCCGGCCACTCATAGCCTTCGATATAATCCTGTAAGCCTTGATCAAAACGGCGGGGCTCAATAGAGACTTGATCAAGTACCTTATAAGCAAGCTCAAGGACATTACTTCGCTCCCGTAAGGGAGGAATAGTTAACGTCATACCATTGATTCTGTAAAACAGATCTTGCCTGAATTCACCTGTAGCCAAGGCTTTTTCGAGGTTTTTATGAGTAGCACAAATGAGCTGAAAATTAATTTTCTTGTAGGTCGTTGAACCCAGTTTATTAACCTCCTTGGTTTCTAATACCCTAAGCAAACGGGTTTGTAGTTCAATCGGCATATCCCCTATTTCATCAAGAAATAGCGTTCCGCCATCCGCCTCTTCTACTTTACCCCTGGAGCCTGTTTTATTGGCTCCTGTGAATGCGCCACCTTGGTATCCAAAAAGCTCGCTTTCAATTAAAGAGTCTGGGATAGCCGCACAGTTAACAGCGATAAACCTACCCTTTTTATGTGGGCTTAATTCGTGAATTTGACGGGCAGCTACCTCTTTTCCTGTACCTGATTCCCCTTGAATAAGTACCGGTAAGCGGCTGATAGCCTTAATACACTTAGTAATGTGAGTGTGTACAAGTGGATCACCGAAAGAACCCAATTCATGTGTTAACTCATCAGGTTTGCCTGAATATTGACGTTTAGTCAAGTGACCACTTACACTCGATATATTGAGTCTAGATGCCTGTGATGGCGGGGTTACAATCTGGGCATATAAACTGATCCCGTTATTCATAGTCAGCTTAAAAGCACTAGCTTTTAATAAGCCTTGATCAAATAACACGGAAAAATCATCGAAAAATAGATCTGAGTAACATACTGGTACGGAGTTTAGGTTTAAATTAAAAAAGCGCGCGCCCACCGAATTTGCGCCTATCACCTGTTGCTCGTAAGAAAGCACTACGATTATTTTCTGGTTTGAAGTCTGACTCTCACTATCTGAAAATAATTCTACGATAATAGAGTCGGGTATCGAATAAATTAGACTTCGCTGGATGCTCGTCGCACACTGCTCTAAAAAGTAAAAAGCGGCGGGGTCTCGAACTGGGTTCTCATTCGTCAGGTCAAGCGTGCCACAAATATTGCTGTATTGATCAAAAATAGGCACGGCTACGCAATTAAAGTTCCTATGCGCTTCTTTGTAATGCTCTTCGCCAAAGACACTAATGAGTCGCTTTGCTGTTAAGGTGCATGACATAGCGGATGTACCAATCAACTCCTCACTGAGTACAGCGCCCGGTGTGAACGCCTGCATAATTCGCTTTTCAGTAATATTCTTTGATTTATAAACCTTGAGCACCGTACAGTTTTTGTCCGTAATTAATACAGACCAGCCTGCTCCGGCCAATGTGCCGTAAAGGCTATCGAGATGTTTTCGGGAACTCTGGAGCAACAGTTCGTGCTTATGCAACAGCGATTCAAAAGCGCTAGATGACAAATGTTTATAATCCATACTACCGGTCATCGGGAGCTGCTGCTCAGCACATCGCTCCCAAGAGTTATAGATATGCTCACTTAGATAATCCGAAGGAACAGAACTGCTTTGAGGGAAGTTTTTTCGGATAAGGTCCAGTTTTCTCTGCATGCCAGTAACCTAAATTATTATTCTTATAGTTTTTGAAATTAACGTAAGCGCAATTTTGAGTCAATTATAGTTAACCACTCGTCACAAACACAAACTAAAAAAAAGCCCCGCAGGTACATTGAGTAACCCGTGGGGCAAAGCTATTGAAGGGTGACGCTAAAGAAAACTAATTCAAAATGAGGATGTATTTAAAAAGGGTACTGTATCGGTGCTAATGTCATGCTGATCCATTGACGCTGGCTGAACTCATCGGCATTTGCCTTCCCTCCAAAACGGCCATGATTACCTGAAGCCTTCATTCCACCAAAGGGAACTTGGTATTCATTATTTACCGTTTGATCGTTAATGTGCACCATGCCTACATCGATACTTGCTGTGATTTGTCGAGCCCTAGCAATATCCTTACAGTGTATAGCTGCCGCTAATCCGTACTCACTATCATTAATTAAATCAATGGCTTCTTGGTCATTACTAAAAGTAACAATTGGAGCAACAGGGCCAAATACTTCTTCTTTATAAATAGGCATATCCGGCGTCACATTTGTCATAACTGTCGGATACACGTACCCTCCCTTTTGTTTCCCACCACATAGAACTGTAGCGCCCATAGCTACAGAATCATTGATGAGCTTCATCACCCGATTAGCTTGTTGAAGGTTAATCATTGGCCCTAGGTGCACTTGTTCACTATAAGGGTTACCCACGAGTAATGCTTCAGCTCGCTCTTTTAAACGCTGGGCGTATTCTTCGGCTCTGCTCTCATGCACAATATGACGACCAGACTGCATACAAATTTGCCCTTGGTGCATAAAGCTTCCCCAAGCGGCGCATGAAGTAACCGGATCAACATCCACGTCATCTAGAACAACAAAGGCATTGTTTCCGCCCAGCTCCAGTGATGACTTTTTAAGACTTTTACCGCAATACTCGCCTATGGCTTTACCTACGGCTGTAGAACCTGTAAATGCAATCATGTGAATGCCTGGGTGTGTAACCATCTGATTACCTACGTCAGCACCACCTAATACCAAAGAGCAGACACCATCAGGTAATCCAGCATCTTTAAGTAGATTCACGATTAGAACACCACCGGTAATAGCGCTGTTAACATCCGGCTTAAGCACTACGCTGTTCCCCATAGCGAGTGCTGGCAGTACAGAACGAAGAGAGAGTAACAGTGGGAAGTTCCAAGGAGATATGACACCAACAACGCCTAAAGGTACTCGAACCCAATGGTTTTCTCTGCCTGGCATGGTAGACGGTAAGATTTCGCCTATCGATTCTGATGGCAAAGCAGCGCACATATTTGCTTGCTCAACACAAGCCGCGAGTTCCCACTCTGCTTTTGCCGAAACGGAGCCGCACTCACGAATATTCCACGTATTAAATAAATCAGCATTGGCCTCTAAGAGCTTCGCAAATTGACGCATGACATTGGCGCGTGTTTGAAAATCTGTATGAGCCCATGCTTTTTGGGCCTGTTTTGTTGCCGCAATGGCAGAATCAACTTCTTGCGCTGAAGAACAATTAAAATGGCCAAGTGTAGATCCGGTTGCTGGCTCGTTAATCGATAACTTTTCACCAGAAAAACCATTATCAAGTTCTAGATAGCAGTTGGATTGTGTTATTTGAGTGAGACTCATGTGTTACTCCTAACTAAAATTTTGGATAATAATTTGATCGGCTATATACGACGACAAGGCATAAACGGTTTCGGATGGGTTATACCCAATTGAGGTGGGTAGTATGCTAGCGTCCGCGATATAGAGCCTTTTTACATCGTGTGTTTCCCCTGACGGGCTAACCACCGATGCGGTAGGGTCTGCTCCCATTCGGCAGGTACCCTGCGGGTGAAATGAAGTATAACGATAGCGCGCTTTTTCATTTTTAAGCGCGTCAATGACCGTATCAATATCAGACTCTTTTTCAATGATGGTTCGATCAGACGTTGGTAAATAGAGATGATCAGCACCGGCGGCGAAAAGTATTCTAGCGTTGTACTTCAAACCCTGTTTCATCGACTCAAAATCTTGATCGTCCACATCGTAAATAATCTTTTTAACGCCCTCTTTAATGCTGACTTCGCCGACATTCTTATCATGGATCAAGGTAATTAAACGCAGGCTGTTACGATACTTTTCCATATAGGATACGTAAGGCTGACCTGTACCGGGTTCCACTTGAGCACACGCTTCTACAGGCTCTTGAATCGCGTTAAGCAATAAATAGCCTCCCTCTTCTGGGAGCGTATGTTGATCAACAAATAAAGAATGGGTAGCGCCATGAAAATCATTGATGGGTGTATCAAACATAGCCGTTACGGACAATGAGGGATGGCAAGCAAAGTTTTTCCCGACCTGCCCACTGGAGTTGCATATCCCAGATTGCTGAAGAATAATTGGACTTTGTATCGGTCCTGCAGCTAATACCACAATAGGTGCGCTTACCTTGACCCTAGTCTTTGTTGTCTTATTCGATGCATCAATGACCTCGGCTTCAACGCCAGTTACCTGCCCTGCTTCTGTATTAATTTTCGTGACCATCGTATCTGCATAAATTTCTGCACCATGATTACAAGCCCATGGCAGGTACGTGACCAACATTGACTGCTTCCTATCGGTTTTACAGCCAGAAAAACAGAAGCCAGTAAGCGCGCAATCTTTTATATTTCGTTTTGCGTTACCTATTTCTATATTGAGTTTATTTAATCCCTTGGAAATATAAGCCGCCCCTGCACTGGTTTCGTGTGCGGCATTGGGTGTGATGTGTAAGTTTTTTTCGATTTTATCAAAATAAGGCGCCATAGCTTCAGAAGTCAGGCTCGTTAACCCAAACTTGTTCTGCCACAACTCTAAGTAATAATCAGGCGTTCTAAAACATAAGGCTGCATTCACAACGGTAGAGCCGCCGACACAACGCCCTTGTAATATGCTGATATCGCCATTGGTATTCGATTGGCCGCCCTCGTCTTGGTAGAGTTTACCCATGGCCACCGCCATCATTTCTTTAAATTCTGAGGAAGTCACATAAGGGCCTGCCTCTAACACAATCACTTTTTTACCTTGCTTGGCCAACTCATAAGCATTAATAGCTCCGCCAGCACCAGAGCCAATGACGACCACATCGGCCGTTAATGTTAATGCCCCAGGCTCGATGCTAGCGGCGGTATGAACATTCAGGGTATTTTTATTGTTGGTATCCATAATATGTCTCACTAATTACAACTGTGGTTCTGGTGTATTACCTAATGCAGGAATGCCCCACTTATCGGAAACTTCTCCGTCATAACCGATAGGTGCCCAAGTATCCGGAATGGCCCAATACGCTAATAAAACGAGCTTTTTTAAGCCGACGGCTAATGCGCGCTCGGGAACAGCATTAGAACCGCCCCATTTATCCAAAAACTCAGCAGCTTGCTCATCAGACAGCTCGGCGAAAGGCTTACCATAGAGAGCAGCGGCTTCTGTCGATAAATAAAGCGCTCCACCTCTCACACCCTGCCTTATATGAGGCTCCATCCCTGCAAGAAGCGCACCTTCAAGCGTAGGTAAAACAGGTAGTGTTTTAGGGTCAATCAGAACACTACCTTCAGTTGGTAAAGACACGGTTAGGATTTTCCCAAATATTTGTCGTTCTTCTTCCGTTAGTTTCGCGTCATCTGTCAATAAACCAGCAAAACTGAATGAAGGTAGTGCTGATACGGCAACACTGAGTAAGGTCGCCGCTTTTATAAATGCTCGTCGGTTCATTATGATACTCTCTATACATTATTCTTATTTTTTAGAAAACTTTGACGATACGCAGATTGATTCGGTTCTCCTCAGCGAAACCATTTTTCACTTTTATGCTTTGGCCATACTGCATTAACACCTGTAAATCGGGCTGAACAAAATGACTGATCGATACCTGCCAGCGGCTGTTGTTCATGTCGTTATCTTGATCAACGCCAGCAAGCTGTGTTTCTGCTCCAAAATCATGGAAGTAACTAAACGAAGCGCGTGTTTTAGGCGATAAATGCTTGCTAAGGTGCGCTTGAATGCCGTATTGAGGGTCTTGTTTTAAATCTCCTCCCACGAAATCATTATTGTCACCGAATATAGAATATTCTCCGACCACATCTAATGAGAATGTTTTAGCGATGGGCGTTGTATAGGCCGCTTGGGTTATTAATTTCCAGCGATTTTCACCTATATTAATCGCATCAGAATTGTTGTAGTGACCTACAGGAACAGATACTAAGGCGGTAACTCCAAAAGCAGAATTAGTCTCTTTGTTGTTATAAAGCCATAAGGTGCCACCCACCATAGGATCACCGATTCCTGAAGCATCCGAGTTGCCTGCTGGCGTATCTAATGACACATTGCCGAATGGCACAATGATTTGTGGATCTGCGGTATAGCCACCAATATCAGTGAAATGAACCCACCGAAGCAATCCAATATCAGTGGCTAACTTCATACCTGCCGGTACTTTATTGTTGTCGACATAAACATCATTGTGCGTTGTATGTTGGTAATACAAAAGTCCGAGATCAACTCCTGCAGGTAACGGATTGTAATCACCGGGATCTGTTGCCACTTGAGCGGCGTTGGCATGTACGCTGGCACCAATACTGAGTGCTATCGTTGTGCGCAGTAAATAATTAGGTGTAAATATTTTAATCATTGCTCGCAAATCCTTTTTTTTATTATTGGCTATCGTCACTTAAGCAAACAGCATACCTAAATTTAAAATGATTTTAATATCAATAGCTTAAGTTAATGCCAGCATATAAAAGACTCATGTAGTCTCATATTGAGACTGAATCGGCTTTGAGGCGTATCAATTTGAGAAAACTAGGACGATTTATTTGAGGGGGGTATAAACAATAGAACATAGAAGCCCATCTATCTTAGTCGGAGCACTTAGGCTAGACACTAATAGACAGGCTTTTCAGTCACTACCCTTGTAGCGGTAGCTGCATATGGAAGGTAGAGCCTAGACCAAGATCGGAGGTGACGGCCATATGGCCTTGATGCTGCTCAGTGATAATGTAGTAAGAGAACGACAAGCGGTGACCCGCATCAACACTTTGTTCTGGAGTTTGATTGCTAAAGAAAGGCTCGAACAAATACATCTGCTCTTCGTTAGTAAGCCCTTTCCCATTATGCTGCACTTTAATCCATAGATTGCCGTAGCACTCCGCTAGCAGCAATTTAATGGTCGGTATAAAAGGCTCATCATTTTCCGTAGAGACCACTTCGCTGGCTAATTTTTCATCTAACGAATGACAAGCGTTACGTAATAAGCTCAGAAACACTTGTTGCATTTCGGTTATATAGCAAGGGGTTAGCGGTAAGTTCTCGTCAAAGTGGCGTTCAATCTTAATACGATGAAATGGTAGTCGATCAGAAACAGCTAAAATATCGCCGGCTAAGCGTAATGTACTTTCCATTACATCTACCATGTTAACCATTTGTTTTTTCTCTTGCCGACTACGCGCAAAAGCAAGCAGGTTATTAACAATGGTGTTTACTTGCTCCCCTTTTTGAGACATTTGGTTGGCTATTTCATCCAAGCGCTCTGCCCGCTTAGCATTTTGTTGGGTATCGTCTTCGGAGTCCGCATTCGCACGTAACGCACGTTGGAAGCTTCGCAGATCTAGCAAAATGCCTTGTAG
>Ga0115007_10002308_pt1 | contig 11823 bp, 11 predicted proteins | sample ArcOceMetagenome_2_FD_87166 | JGI IMG/M metagenome (GOLD analysis project Ga0115007, IMG submission 87166) | Marine eukaryotic phytoplankton communities from Arctic Ocean - Arctic Ocean ARC135M Metagenome | ecosystem: Environmental > Aquatic > Marine > Oceanic | place: Arctic Ocean | collected... | reverse complement strand
TATTTGTTAGTTTTGTCGGCGTTATTCAATTTGAAATTTAATTATGAGAATATACTTTGAAATTCCCCTGATTCCGCCCCCAAATAATCAAAAACAATACAGTCTCACAAATCACCCAATAATCACAATCGAGTAACGACGATGATGTAACGAAATCGATCGATATCTCCAAAACTCTACTAGCTAGCTTCAATCAACTGTACACTGTATCCATCACCATGGTGAATATTCGAGCAAAGAAACAAGCGCTTGAAAATGCCTTAATTGACCAAGATGCACAACGAATTGCTGCTTGCTTTGAACTACCACCAATCGTTCCATCAACAGATGGTAGAAACTTACCTGAACCACGTAAACACAATTTACAGTCTCTTATTGTAGGAGACAATGACTGTGGAGGTCTCCTAACATCTTTACTGGATGCAACTGAAGCTGCAGAAGCTGTAAGTATTTCTGTTGGACCTATATTTTATCTTTAGATAATAATTGATCAAAAATCGTGAACATTACCCTCAAACCGCTTCTTCTTTTCTTCTTCTTCTTGCCTCCTGCCAGGGAAATGCAGAAGCGACATTTGAAGCCCAAACACGTGTTCATTCTGCCTTTAATCGGTTACTTAGTTCGTCTGATGGAAATTGGTTGATCCCCGCCTTGATTGTCATATGCAAGAACACCAATCATATGGCAGTAATAGCCGATCAACAAATCTCTTTGAATAGCAAATCTCAACAACGTCATCATCATGCAAAATTAGAGAAGGCTAGCCCTATTTTGCAAGAATCGTACTCTAAAACTTTCAATGATCGGACCGAATATGTACCCGGGGCTCCGTTTGACAGTAACGGTAGTAAACAGGCAGGTGTATTAGCAATTGGTAAGTGAAAAAGAAAAAATAGACCATAAATGCATTGATGTCTAAACTATCGCATTTGTTATTATTTTCGTTGACATGAAAAGTTCTCTTACAGTCGCACCCTCCTCATTTATTTTTCCCTTTCAAAAAATTAAGTGAATGAACTATTCAGCATGTACTTTCGACTTAACATTTTAAGATTGTGCAAGAATTTGATACGTCCAGTTGAAACAAAAAAGTTGCACGAGAAGGGAACTATGGCAGAAATGATTACGTATCGATACTATATTGGTCGATTGAACATGTTTGAAGATCAACATGAAAGTGCAGAAATTCATTTGGATTATGCCCTTCAACATTGTCATAAAGATGCTATTAATAACAAAAGACGTATCTTGAAATACCTCGTCCCGATCAAACTGTATCGAGGAAGATTACCAACAACCCTACGTAAGTTATTGTAATCGTATCATGCAAAGATCAATTTATTTATTCTTCCTATATCATTTTAAAAAAAAAACATCATCTAACGCAGTATAATTTCTATTCCTTACTGTATATTTCACGACGTCACATGAATGAAATGAAATTTTAAAAAATAGTCCTGGATAAATATGGACTGGAAGAATTTAAACCAATTGTAGAAGGAATCCGTAAGGGTGATCTTCGAACCTTCCAAGATGGTTTGGTCCGATATCAGGATACTTTTATTCGTCAAGGGACATATCTACTTCTAGAAAAATGTAAGACGGTTTGTTATCGTAACCTATTCAAACGTGTTCATAAAATAATCGACAACCATCAAATGTCCCTGAACCATGTCGGTAAGGTTTTCAAATGGTTAGGTATGCCAATTGATTTGGATGAAATTGAATGTATCTTAGCCAACTTGATTTATATTGGCGTTGTAAGGGGTTATTTATCACATAGTAAACGAATATTGGTCTTATCGAAACGAGATCCATTTCCAACATCGGTGATTATGAAATGATGTATATATATATATATATATATACTTAGTATAGAAAAGATCACCGTGATGCTACAGTAGATTAAATTGTTAAAAGGGAAATGTTTTATATAAAATAAAATTGCTGCAATTTATGGTACTATATTTCGTAGCTAATTTGTCGAAAGACGTGAAAATGGATCCAACTCGATTTCCCAATAAGTATAATGAGTATTATTTATTTCGTCGTCTTCCTGTGAAATAATGATTATATATATATATATATATGTATATATCAATAACGTTTGTTATAGGTGTGTATACTAGGTATTCTAACTTAGTAGACAAAGAAGCTTTGAAAGTATTTTTCTTTTTGCAATCCAGATTATGTTACTTTAAAAAAAAGCTATTTATACAGAGTACCAAAATTCAAAAGATTTATTTATTTCCCTGATCAATAAAAAAATAATAGTGATAGAAAAAAAAGAACTGAAACTAAATATTGTTTTCTGTCGTGACTTCGTTATCCATCATATAGGCCCAATCTATGTTCTGATCAACGGTGGGCTTCCACTTACGTTCGATACAGGGAGATGGTTCCATCGTCGTCCAATTATGCTTATATCCCAGCTCAGTCATTAATCTAGTCATAACATCATCCACTTTTGCTCGAACAATAATTGTAGCTTGTTCATCGAATGGTGTTGCTTGAAGATTAATAATAACAAATTTCTTAGCTAAAAGTGGAAGACTTCCCACAGGTTCTATACGTAATGATGTACCTAAACACAGAATCAAATCTGCCCGTTCGCATTCAGCTTGGACTCTTTCCATGTCTAATACCGGATCTTCCCAATCCAATAAAATATCACGTAGGTCGCCACCATCAATACATTCCTCACATTTATTTCCCGTCTTTTGAAAACTCAATCCGTCTAGTTCAACATCCCCAAAGTATTCACAACTACAATTCGATCTTGCACATTTTTCAGTAAATACACAACCATGTACTGCCGAATGATAATTTCTTGATAATCCTGACCGTTGATGTAATCCGTCAACATTTTGTGTCACGCAATACTTCACTTTGCCATCCATTATAAGTTTCGTTATTGCACGATGTGTCAAAGTGGGAAGTGCTTCTGCGAATGTAAAGTTATCGCGTTGCTGTTGTTGTGTTATACTTTCTGATGGTGGTGACGACGTCGAAGACGATGATGACGACGATGAAGAAGGATCATTTACATTTGTATTTGTTTCTGTTTTTGAATTTGAATTTCCGGTTGTCGAGCGTTTCCGTTTTTTCTGTGAAGAGGAAGATGCAGTTGAAGATTTTGATTTATTATTTTGCTGTTGCTTTTGTTCCTGTAACTTTTCTTTTGTCCAAAATCCATTCGGTCCACGAAAATCAGGAATCTTTGCAGCTGTACTAATTCCAGCACCAGTTAGAATGACTATATTTGTAGAGGATTGGATTTCCGCAGTTAGACGTTTGATTTTTACCGTTAGAGTTCTATCTGTATCATAAATTTCTGGTAAACCAACCACTCCCTTGTTTGGGTAATGCGATAATCGTGATGCGTAACCACCCGACATTAGTATTATACTTGTAATGCTGTGTCATCAACGTGAGAGGTCAATAAGGTGGGCAGGTAGCAGCTGCCTTATTATTGTAATGCTACGGAAATTCCGTATTAGGTTATGATGAACAAATGATGTGAAGAATGATTAAAATTCGTTTTTTCGAAGAAAAGGAAAGTACACGCCATCATCGACTAAAGTTCAAAGTACAATTCTTGATAGAAGTTTCGCACGACGACCAACAGTTTTTTATCAACAACAACAACAAAAAGTTCACTCGCAACGCGCGCTTTGTTCGAGTTTCAAAAAAAAAATGTTACATTACATTTTTTTTTAAAGCAGATAACACATTTAAACGTACCTGCACATCATCGACACATCAGCCAACAACCCAGCCAGGTTTAAAAGATAAAAAGAAGGCCAGCCATCATGCCCAAGAAACGACGTAAGATTCAAGATGTCAACCAATTATCTAACTTATCGAATCTTACAGGATTTGGAAATGCTGGTTTTGGTGGTGCTTCGTCGTCGTTGGATGATTGTCTAGCTGAAATGAGCAATACTGCTACTGCTACGGCGACGACGACGACGGCGACGACAACAACGATATCAGATTGTACTAAAAGACAAGATGAAGAACAACAACGAAAACAAAAACAACCATCATGGGTCCGACAAGCGAAAACATCAACCGCTGAAGGTATCTACAATTGGAATCGTAACTTTCAAATTTGGGCAAAGGGAGGGATTTATCATCCAGGTCTACTTCCAAACATTGATCAAGAAATTGCAAGAAATTTCAAAGTTCAGGAACTGTCGACACTATTATTAAGTAATGAATTCGTTAAGGGGAAAGACATCCGGATGACAACCTTTGAAAGGTGGTTGTTAGATTCTAAACATGAGGAGGAAGAAGAAGATGAAGAAGACAATTCAGGTGGTGGCGGAGATCCTGTATTACCTCTCCGATCATCTCCTGATTCGAAGGCATCTCAACGTTTACTATCGGAATTGATTACGTGTAGTAACCACAAAAACAACAAGAAAAATACCAAGAATATACCACGAAAGGATGCAGAAACAATTATTGCCAAATTATGTCGAACGACAAATCTGACCTGTCAAGAACTTTTATGTCAAGAGGATAGATATCGAAAACAGTCACCATTAAATAAGGGAGATCGTATCAACGTATCAACAAAGACGACAGAATCAAGTAATGTTATTGTTGTTAGTATATTATATTCACGAAAGAGATGGAAGAAGCCATTTTGTTTCAAACTCAATCAAAATCATTATAAATTGTTGAAGAATCGGTTCATGGAAATTCATTCTCCTTCTTCTTCTCCTCTTACAAGTGGACGTAACAATAATATTATGTCTAGCAGTGATAATACTATGACTGTATTGGTAGAACGATCTTTCCATGTTTTGGTATTGGCTTTACTACTTCGTTATTCAGCCTTATCGGGTGGACAACTACTTGATGATTTGCGTGGTGGTGGTATGCAGGGGGCGATACATTCGAGTGTATTTGATGTTTTACAGTCCCATTTTTCCAAAATAATACCTCATAATAAAAAATCATCATCTTCAACAAAGCAATTTTGGCTTGAGGGCTTCGCTTCCCCCTTCAATGCAACCTTGCCACGTTTTGCATCGGCTTTTCCTGATTTGGATTGGCATTTTGGATCAGTCGGACGCTTTTTAGATTGTAGTTTTGATGGTAGATTAATTAAAGGTGGTGGCGACGACGACGACTATGATAATGATGACGATGAAGAAGAATATTGCGAGGCCAATCCTCCATTTACACCAGGAATAATGCTAGCCATGGCAGACCACACGACAAAGGTACTACAAAGGGCCGATATGGATAACACCCGATTAACTTTTGTAGTTGTTGTCCCTTCTGCCGACAACAAAAAGAAGTCCAACAAAGACGAAGCAGTTGTTAAGCATGAAGCCCAGAAGTCATTTCGTAGTATGGTATCTAGCGTTTATTGTACAAAGCATATTCAACTCAAAGCAAGAGAACATGGTTATGTAGAAGGAGCGCAGCATCTACGACCCACTCAGTATAAGCAGAGTTCATATGATACTAGTGTTATTATCTTACAAAGTCCAAAAGCTAAAAGATATGGACTAGATAAAACGAATATGGAACAACTTGAGAAAGATCTAAGGATCGCTTTTGCTAGTCGCCACGAAAATGAAATTATGGAACGAAAAAAAATGGCTACTAGTGCTATATAAAATATTAAAATAAAGATAATGAACTACTACAAGTAGTAGGGAAGCAACATTAATATTTTTGTATATATACACTAGTACTTCGTACCGGTTATAGCTTTGCTAGGACTACTTCAGTACTTTATGATTTTGCTGGGGGAAATAATTTTCCAATTTTTTTCTTATCATTTTTTTTTGTGAACCAACACATCATTATCTGTATCTCGTCAATAACAAAATGTAGCTGACTGGATGACTGGATCCTCACATTTCACAGAACACAAAATGAACCGATCAGCAAACAACACAACAAAAATGGAAACAATGGAAATACTAGTACATTGGCCAGTAGTATCATATCATTAAAAGCAAAGCAATTTAATATGTGTCGAATAAATAAAACAGAAGAAGATGCTGCATTCCGTTCGCGGATGCCAAAGAAAAAGAAGAATGATCACAAGGGATTTCTATACGGAACACTTTCTCTCGGTTTGTTAGTAACGGCTGGTTCCGTTGTAATGGGATTCTATCAAAGTAAAAGAGACGCAATGGGTTGTGACGTACAATGCATTGGAAAAATGACTTCGTCTCGGTCGACACTGACACTGCTTGGTTCTACAATTATTGGGAAATGTTCAGATTCTCAAAAATTGGACAAGCTAGGAGGTGCACGAAGAGGCTTTTTAATCCTTGGGATAATTGCATCTGGATTGGAACTATTGATTTCATTCCAATCAACTAATATTGACACGTTATGGATGAGTATGATTCCCGCGGCACTGTTCCAACAAAATTTCACAGTTTTGAAAGCCTTATTCCTTGAATACCACGATGAGCATGCATCGGCAGCAGAAAGAGCGGGAAGAGTTGGAAAACTTGGAATGGCAGTTGGGCTTGCTTTCATGGTTGGACCGTTGATGGGATCTGTTTTGTTTGAGGAGTATCGAAGTGCAGCTATATTCGCAGCCTGTTGTCTTTTGGGAGCTTTATTCTTCGCATTGTTGCTACCTCGACCAAATTCTCCTAATGAAGAAGATACCACAGTTGATTTGAAAAATAATAATAATAAAAAAGACGAGTTATCTGATAAAAATAACGGCACGAATATTTTGAATGAGAAGAAGTCATCCACTTCAAAAGTTTTGAGTTTTCGCCGTTTTATTCCTGATCTGGTGCCAGTAGCAAGAACTCCTCCTGCTATATTTATTATGACATCACGAATATGCATGGCACTAGCGTTCCACATCTTCCAAACAATATGGGCAGTTGCCTTAAGAGAACGATTCAACTTTGGTCAGAAACAATATGGGCAATATTATGCGTTCATCGGGTTCGGTTTTGCTATCTCGCAAGGCTTTCTTGCCAAGTATCTACTAAAGCATTTTGGAGATAGTGACAAGGGTAGAACAAAATTGCTGTTGACATGTGCGTGTGTGTTGGGTGGTGGTCGTTTCATCGTTTACCAGACCCATAGCATCGCAGTAGTATACGCCGTGTTTGGCTTGATAATAACAGCTCTTGGCGTTATCAACACAATATTTACTGCAGACACAAGCAATATTGCTAGTTCAAGCGAATTAGGAGGTCTCTTTGGGGTTCTTGGGAGTATGGAAAGCCTAGCTGGTATTTGTGGGCCAATTCTAGGAGGAATGTTGGCAAGGATACATCCTGTTCTAGGACCACTTATAGCGGTTCTTTTTCTATACGGAGTTGTCTTTACCTTGATTTATTTTGGTTACGAAAAAATTATATGCCAAGGAAATACGATCAAAAACAGCTACAAAAAATCCAAAGAAGATTAATCATGATGTAACATTTTGTAAAACAATTTATACTATAAGGATTATAGTTCAATAGTTCACTCTTAATTAAATACTTTACACAAGTCCATGCGAAAGAGATCTTCTAGTTGTTCGTTTCTCGAAACACACATACATAGAGCACATTTATTTTCAAAAGGTATGTGAAGTTTACCACTTATGAATTTTGTCATCTAGCTATTCAACAATTGGGTAAGATTTAGCAGCACATGCTGTTAATGAGTTCGCAACATACATGACACTACTTTTTATATTATGAACAATATTATATATATTAATTAATTGATAGTTTACACCGATATTTCTAAATTTTACTATTTATAGTACGGTCTCCCTCCTTCCTCGATACTGCTATCTCGATGCATTTTTTTCTGAAATCGAACGGGACTTCACTTTCTTCTTTGGAGACTTTGGTGAAGAGGATGGTTTTCTTACAACTTTTGTTTCTGTGTTATCTTCATTTCTATCTAAGTTTACTTCTTTCTCGATAGTCTTTTCTGTAATCGAACGGGACTTCACTTTCTTCTTTGGAGACTTTGGCGAAGAGGATGGTTTTCTTACAACTTTTGTTTCTGTAATAGAACGGGATTTCACTTTCTTCTTTGGGGATTTGGGCGAAGAGGATGGTTTCGCAGCAGCTTTTGTTTTCGTAGAAAATTTCTCCTTTTTGTAGTTATCTTCTCTTCTATCCTCATAGTCCTCATTGCAATGTTCAACCCAAAATTCGTCTTCATCGAGAGAGTGAGTCTCGGAAATTTCATCATCGTCGTACGTTGAAAATTCGTCCTTCTTACTTTTCTTACTTCGTTTACTATGCTTCGACATCCAGTTCATCATAACAGGTGCTTCCACGTCATCAACATCATAATCATAATCATAATCGTCATAGCCGATATCTTTCTTCTTCTTACCACGATTGTTAAAGCAACAAATCCGAAGACCAAAGCAAGCTAAGATTGAACAACAACAACATGAAAGAATCACAACAGCCGCAATGATACCGATCATAATTCCATGCTTGGGTGGCAGTTTTTCTCCATTCTCTCCAACGAAGTCAAAATCAATGATAATATTCTCGAATGTATCGATGTGTTGCAATTGTCGTCGTCCACCCTTATTACCACGTTGCATTAAGACATTACCCTTACCATGGATGGTTCCTTCTGTAAGAAAGAAAAATCCCGTTAAAGTTGTTTGGAAGACACAGATTTCAGAACCTGGATCGCATGAAAGCGTCGAGATATTGTCCGAAACAACAACACCGTTATCGACTGTCTTTTGACGAATGATAGCTGGTATTTGGCGAGTCGGTCCCGCCGCTGCTAGGTCCCCAGGAGTTCTTGTTTTTGTGAATGTAAAATCAACAACTTTTAAAATGGATATATCATTGAATGATGCTTGAGGTGAACTTTCGAAGCAAAGTCTAATCCGTAATCCATCTTCTAATGATTCTAATGGTACATCGATGAGTGTTGGTATTTTTTGATTTTCTTCGTCACATCGGTGCACTCTTACTTTCTCATAACCTAAGAGAGGATCAGAAGTAAACGATGACGCCGATGACGCCGATGACACTGCAGCAAAACTGTACGCCGTGAGAAATGTCAGCACAAACTTAATAGTTTGAGAAATCATCATGATTGATGATTGCTTACACGTATTTATATTTTGTGGTATTGTATTTTGTGATAGTTACAGATACCGGTAATAGTAATATCTGATCGTCGATGGATTCTATGTTTACTCGTCTATAAGAATTTCGTACGTTTCACGTTTTACCTTTCTAAAATATATGCAGAATCACAATAATTAATGAGTACTTCAAGTAAGTTGCGATTTTTATGTTAGATATATATGTTTAATGGTTAAGAAGTTATAATGTGATATATGTTGTATACAGAGAGAGTAGAGCAGAGATGAAGACTGCATAAAATGGTATGAACGCAGAGGCTTACGAAAAAGCGAAGCGAAGTTTACTATAAAAGGCGGTGCTGTATTGCTTCCTGTGACTTTTCATCGCACTTCAGCATAAATACTAGCGTCGTATTTATGTGTTGGTGGTGTGAAAGAAGTGTGAGTCATTATGAACCATTGAAGTACGATTCCTCTTAAATAAAATCTAGTCGTATTTTGCTTCATGTTAAGTAATTCGAGTCAAGGGGACATACGGTATTGAAGTAAAAACAACTTATCTTAACGTAATCGTGCAAAATCGACCCACAAGAGAAGGAGAACAACAAAACACTGTGCGCGAGCAGCAATTGTAACATACTGTATATATATATATATACTATATATACTATATATATTATAAGAATGATAAACTACTAGTAGATATAATATAGTCGTAATGTGAGAGGGGAGGGGGAGAAGAGAGAGAGAGAGAGAGAGAGGGTGAGAGTTGTTCAGCCTGGACGCCCCCATATCTACCAATTTCTAATTTAGTTTGAATACAGTAGAATGTATTATTAATTATTAGGTAGTAGAAATTTAGAACTTTTTCATTAAGATAACACTCCATTTTTCTGGTGGTTCTATTTGTGCTTATTTATACATTTATACATTTATACATTTATACATTTATACAGTAGTATCTGTATCATCCAATTGTTCGTTATGTCAGTTTAAAGTGTGTAATATGCTACTATATATTAGTTAGGCTAGTAGTAATAGTAATAATAGTACTAATGAATATAATGTTGAAAATTATTGTTGACTCTGCCTTGATAAGATAATGGAATCACTAGCAACCGGGACTAAGACCGAAGCCACCGTTGATAGCCAGTACTTAAATACTACAGCCCAGTAAGGTAGGCAGTTGCAACAAGGCGAGCCACACCCAATCACAACTTAGACTAGCCATACGAAATATGGCAAAGCAACCAAAGCAGTTGTAATGGGGAAATCAGCCCAGCCTAGTAGATAGCTTATAATTATTATAGACATCACTTTATTATACTAATTAACATAACACAACTAAGACCTAGCTTAACATGCCTCACCCACTTTATTCTAGACTATTCAAAAGGCAAGGATGGGAGTGTGTTTCTGGGGCCTCTACTATATTATTACAACTAACTCATCAATGGTGGTAGCTTTTCATCTTGAACTTTTTAAAGTTCCAGCGACTGATGACAGAATAATGTATATTAATTTCAAAGTTCCTCTCTTATTACACACTTGTTCTTTGTTTGAGATGTGATTGATGGTCTTTTGTTATATCGTATAAATGTGATTCCTATCACGATCCTCTTTAGTAGAAAAAATCTGTGAGTGGTAGATTTCTACTAGCTTTCTTTGTTGGGTTCGTGTTCCTTCTGTAGGAGCCCAGCTTTTGTGTCCCCATAAAGAGAAAGGTGGTGCAGTATGTCTGAATTCAAAGTTTTGCTTGTACATCTTTATTATTACACAACAAAGTACAATTGTACTCTCGTCATTTTATTGTAGTCAACTGCACAGCATGCTTGACTACTACTAATTTGTCTTTGAATATCACTATCATCTTTCAATGATAGTGAAAACGTTCTACCAATGTTTTTATGACAGTAGTTTTAGGTACATGTGTGGATGGAAAGATTCATTTTAATTATCTGTAGCTGAGTTATTGTTACAGTTTACAATTTTATTTGATACTTCTCTACTACTTACTTCATTCGCCTAGCAATGGCAAAACTACCACAAGGATACAAACGGTGGCTAGTCAAGCAATTATCAGGCCACATTGGTGTCGGCCACATGTTACAAAAACGCAAATGGCAAGACCACTCCCGTTGCCCACTGTGCAACAAAATAAATGAAAAAACATCCCACGTCCTAGTCTGTCCCAACAAACCATCAAAAGATAACTTTAAAAAAAAGGTGGAGAAACACGTCACCAAAACTTTGGCAGCCACCAACACAGCTCCATCTCTACAAAAAGCGATACTAAAGATTCTCCTACAATATAGAGAAGGCAAAAGGATAACACCTGCAGATTTTCCAACAATATTCGGCATCAGAGAAGCCATACAAGACCAAAACGCAACACTAGGATGGAACAACTTCATATTAGGCAGATGGAGTCCAAAATGGCAAAAAGCCCAGCAAAACTACTACAATCTCACAAGAAGCAAAAGGACCTCCAAGCGATGGGCCACAGCAATCATTCACAAACTCCTACTAACAGTTTGGGACCAATGGCAATTCCGCAACTCCATAGCCCACAGTGACGAGGGACCAATTTCTATTGCCCTCCACAGACAACTAAATACCCGTATATCAGAAGAATTTCAGCAAGGTTACGCAGAAATATCAGCAGACGAAAGGTACCTCTTTACAAGCTACACATACCTAACACTACAAGAAAAGAAACGAGAATACAAACAACAATGGCTAGCATTGGTCCAAGC
>Ga0115007_10002306_pt1 | contig 11827 bp, 13 predicted proteins | sample ArcOceMetagenome_2_FD_87166 | JGI IMG/M metagenome (GOLD analysis project Ga0115007, IMG submission 87166) | Marine eukaryotic phytoplankton communities from Arctic Ocean - Arctic Ocean ARC135M Metagenome | ecosystem: Environmental > Aquatic > Marine > Oceanic | place: Arctic Ocean | collected... | reverse complement strand
TGGCGCGCTGGCGAACCATTGCCGCCTCATCGGCCGCCTCGCTCTCGAGCAGCTGCCGTGCCCTCGAGGCTTCTTCTTCGGTCAAGCCAATGTCGCCATCATGGTCCACGTCGATCCCGGTCGCACTCTCCGCGAGGTTGGTCAAGGCCTCAAGGGCGCTGCTGAAGCGGGACTTGTCCTCTTGCTTCTTGCCGCGGTGGATGGGAGGCAGCTGGGTGATGACGAGCCCTGGCTGGCTCCGCTTGAGCATCTGCGCCGCCTTCTTCGAGCCCGGGTTGCGAGGGCTCGCGTAAATGACCACCTGTAATGTAAGTTAGTGAGCGAGCAAGCAGTGCTGAGTAGCGTGACCGCCTGGGTGCATGCAGCACATGGCCCGCTAGCACAATTGCAGCGGCACGTGCCGCACCTTCTTGCTAAACATGAGCTGACGGGCGGAGATCTCGTTGGGCAGGTAGAGGGGCAGGCCCGCGTCGATCAGGTTGGCGTAGGTGGCGCAGCCTAGCAGCATCTGCTCGGTGAGCAGCTTGAGGCTCACGAGCTGGAAGTCCTTGATCCGGTGCCACGTGATCACCTTCCGCGGCGTGACCCTGTCGGGGCACATGAAGATCGGCCCGAGCAGGTGCTCCGGGCACTCGTCCTCCTTGATGACCTCGAGTGGGGCGCCGCCCTTGACCGGGTCGAACATGAGGGCGATGTGCTTGTTCTTGGCCACGGTGTAATCCGCCTCCCGCAGGCAGTTGGTGCTCTTGAAGTAGCCCTGGGAGACGAAGATCATCACGGTGGCCGTCTTCTCGACGTCTGACAGAGCAGGGGGCACACGCACACGCGAGGCAAGCGCGGGGGTGAGCAAGGCTTAGCCACGCGGGAGTGAGCAAGCCCCTCCATCCATCTGCCGATAGTGGGCGCGGGTTGCCGTGTGTGTTCGAATGGGGGCCGCCCACATGTCTCCAGCTCGCCGATGCCCTTCAGGTCGTCGACGTCGAGGAAGACCGAGACGCCCGGCACGTAGGCGAGGAGCTGGTTAAGGCTCGGGTTCGGGTTCGGGTTCGGATTCGGGCTCGGGTTCAGGTTCGGGTTAGCGTTCGCATTAGGGCTAGGGCTTGGGTTAGGGTTAGGGTTAGGGATAAGGTACCTGCCGCTTGATGTTGGCGCACTGGTCCTGGCCGGTGCCCCAGATGTGCGATAGGAAGAGGTGCCACTTCTGCCCCTTGTTGAGGCTTATCTCCGGCTGGGCCTTGGTCGCCACCACGCGGAAGGTCGGCTCGTTGGCCGCGGCGTAGACCTGGGTGTGTGGTTGGGGTTGGGGTTGGGGCTAGGGTTGGGTTTGGGGCTGAGGTTGGGGTTGGGGTTGGGGTAAGGGTTAGGGTTAGGGTTAGGGTTGGCTCGTCGGCGGCAGCGTAGACCTGTTGCACCGTGAGAACGAAGACGAGGATGATCGAGGAGATGACCACGACCATGAGGCCGAGGCTGAGGACGTCGGCCTCCATGGCGAAGCGGTTCTTGAGCGAGTCGGTCATAACACCCGTGACGGCCTCGGTCAGGTCGTTGTACTTGGGGAAGGTAGGGTTAGGGCTAGGGCTAGAGGGTGAGGGGCAGTGGTCAGAGTAAGGGCCAGTGGTCAGGGTCAGGGTTAGGGTCACAGTGTCGACCTTGAGGAAGATGGAAAAGAAGAAGACGACGGTGAGGCTGAAGTTGCAGCAGAGTGCGAAGTATTCGTTGCCTATCGCGCGGTAGGGCTGGCAGATGGCCGTGAAGAGCATGTGGAGCAGACAGAACATGAAGGCGAGGAAGAGCTGGTACATGGTGTCCGGCAGGAGAATGGTGGCGAAGCCAACGAGCACGAGCTTCTTGAACTGCGTGGGGTCAGGGGTTGGGTTAGGGTTAGGGTCGGGGGTTGGGGTCGGGGGGTTGCATGGGGTCAGGGATTGGGGTTGGTGGTTGGAGTTGCAATGAAGGGTTTGGGGTCGGGGATTGGATCAGGGGTTGGGGTGAGGGTTGAGGTGAGGGGTTGGGGTGAGGGGATGGGAGTCAGGGGTTAGGTTGGGATCGGGGTTAAGGTTGAGATTGTGGGGTCGGGTTTGGGGGTTGAGATTAAGGTGAGCCTGCTCGACAATCTCCCAGGCATAGTAGCTCTCTTCGAAATCTCGGTGCAGGAATTCGAGCGCCGAGCTTAGTTGAGTGCTTCGTCCCGTCTTGATAGCGACCCTGGCCGAGCGCAGCAGCAGCAAGTACCTGCCGTGCCGATGGGTTGGGGATGCATGGTACGGCGTCGAGTTGAGGGCGGCGTACGGGTGGCGTGTGGCTGGCGTGCGGCCGGCGTGCGCGGGACGAGCGGGGGGCGGGGCGGTGTGAGCAGCGGCGTGACGAGCGGCGGGGCTGACATTGTTGGGATGCCCAGTGGGTAGAGACAGATTGCAATCCAAGCGAGGCGGAAGACAGGGCCATACTGCTCGTCGTCGTCGCAGTCCACGGCGTAGTCAGACTTGAGGTAGCGCCACTGCTTGCCCGTAGTGTCCTTGAAGACTTCGCAGTTGAGGCCCTCGAAGGCCTGCGGGAGGCGCGGGGAAAAAGCGAGAGGGGTCAGTGGTCAGCGGCCGCGGCGCGTGGCCGCCAGGCGCCGCGAGGTGTCGCGAGGTGCGGCGAGGTGCGGCGCGAGGTGCGGCGAGGTGCGGCGCGAGGTGCGGCGAGGTGCAGCGAGGTGCCGCGGGGGGGGTTCGACCAGAGGGGGCGCACCAGCGCGGAGACGATGGGGAAGGCGAGGAACGTGATGACCAGCACTGCGGGCAGCGCGCTGAGCACGCCTTGCTTCCACGCGCTCTTGAGGACCAGCCAAGATAGGTCGAGCATCTTCAAGTCCGACGCCCCACTTGGCGGCACCGGCACGCCGATGCTGCGCCGCAACGGTGAATGGTTAGGGTTGGGCTCGACGACGACGACCTCTTCGGGGGCGACTCTCGCCGAGTCCTGGATTAGATAGGGTTGCAGCATGGGCTAGACAGGGTTACAGCATAGCTCGGACGCAACGGGTTGCAGGCATCCAGGAGGGTCGCGGCTCGCCTCCTCCTCTTCCGGCTCGTCCTCAATAGGCGGCATCCGTCTCGACCCGAGGCGAGACAGCTCGCGCAGCATCCTCGCGACCCACTGCAAGATCCTAGCGATCAGGCTCGTGCCGATGACGCAGCCGAGCACGATGAGGAGGCAGAGGATCACGGGGATCAGCATCATGCAGATAAGCTTGTTGTAGAAGGATGAGAGGGAGAGGCAGCCCAGCGGCAGGCCGAAGCTGCCCAGGTCGATCGCAAAGGCCACGTGGAGGACCTGCAGCAGGGCCGACACCCTGGGCGGCAGGGAGAGCACGTAGACCGACTCGACCTTGGTGGCGATCTGGTAGAATGTGATTGCCCTGTCCAAGGTGGGGCCCGAACGTGTGAGTAGCAGGCCTGCCTGGGGTCGGCTAGTCTGGGGTTCGAGGCCTGCGTGGCATATTACTGCTTGAACTTGGCGCGCATGTCGAGCTGGCCGTACATGACCACGCCCTTGAAGAACAAGCGCTGCAGGTACTGGGTCCGCTCGTAGCACTTGCAGCGGCTCAAGATGATCAGCAGGGCCACCACGCCGACCACGACCAGCGCACACTTCCAGAGCAGGTTCGCCAGGATCCCCTCCTTGCAGGGCATGCAGCGGCTCTCCGAGTAGAAGCGCGAGCCATCTGTGACGTTGCACAGCGTGCAGTATGGCCCCGAGGTCCACTCCTCGCACACCTGCATGGCACACATAGCGCAGTGGCAGAGTCGCATCAGTACCCTCGGCCAATGGGTGTCGAGGGATGTCTCAGCAAGAGCCATTGCGCTGCTCGTCAGAGTCGTGTCTTTAGGAGCAACACACAGGCCAGCATGCATATAGTTACATGCACATATCCGCGGGAACCTTGCCGGAGCCGCCGATGCATGCCGAGCCGACGTTGGTCCCAAAGTCGGGGCAGCGGCGGATGTCAACGTCGTACCGGGTGACGCGGAAGTAGCCCTCCTCCAGTGGGAGCAGCATCAAGGTGTTCCCCTCACCCTTGCAGTTGGAGCCGACGGGGCACGGCTTGCACACAGGCAGCGCGGCGGGGTCAACGTCGGTGTCGTAGTAGCCATAGACACACTTGCATGCCGACTTGGTCGTGGAGGCGGGGAGCGACTCGGAGAACTCGGCGCAGGGTAGGCACGCGCCCGCGTCGATCTGGTTCTCCTTGGGCTGGTAGGTATCGGCGACGCACTCGATCCGATTGGCCGCGCTGCACCAGTAGCCCGTGGGACAGGAGACCTGCACCTGCTGCGTGGACGTGCCGATCTGCATGCCCCCTCTTCCCACGGTGGTGTTGAAGCCGAGCGCCGCCGAGAGCGTGAGGAGATTACCATCTCCCGAATTGAGCTGCGCGAGCCGACCGGCAAAGCTGACGGCGACTCTCGAGATAGTGGGCCCACCACTAGTGGCGCCTGCGCCAGACTGAGAGCCGCTCTTCGTCAGGCCGCTCTCCGTCGTTAGGCTGTCCGCTGCGATCTCCTCGATCTCGTTGGGCACGAGGATGGTCACCGTGAGGCGCAGCCGGCCCAGCCCAGCCGACCCCGCCGCACCACTGCTGCCGCCCGCCTCGCTGCCGTTGGACGCGAGCCTGCGCCGATCGATGATGGGCGTGGCCTCCAGGCTGATCAGGCGCGGGTCGACCCCATAGTAGGCGGCTAGCTCTGCGATCATCGCCGCCTCATCGTACTGGTCGACAGTCATGGCGAGCTCCATGTCGAAGGTGACCACCTCCACCTACACACGCAACATACTCCACACACAGTCAGGGGTGACAGGCGGGGTGCCCAGGGCATCTAGCACGCAGGGCTATAGGCTCCACACCTCCACGTCGACGCTCGACTGGCCCGACTCGACGAGGATCGGCTCGCTGCCGGGCGGGTCGTTGACCTCGTCCGCCGCCCTGCCGGGGCAGGTAAAGCCACTCATGGGGCAGGCCTTGGGCGCCCCCGAGCCCGTCGGCGCCCAGAAGCCGGACTCGACGTCGATACACTGCAACGCGTGGTAGAGTCCCGTCACATTGGACCAGGTGCCCCCGGAGCACGGCGTGGGAGAGGTGGTGCCGTAGCCGGGGCAGTAGGATGCGACCGCACAGGGGAGGCAGCCCGTGGAGTTGTACGCGGGCTGGTACTCACCGGGCTGACAGAGGGCGCATGTGGGCAGGCCGGTCTCGTCGGCGTACGTACCCGGGGTACAGACGCCTGAGCGGTCAGAGGGGTGATAAATAGGTAACGTGGTAGGCGCGCAGACGCCTGCGCGGTCAGTCTGAGGTGGTGGTGCATGAGACCGGCGCACCGCCTTGGGTAGGCAGCACCAAGGGCGCCGCGCGTCGCACTCTCTCCTCAGCATGCGAGAGGCAGGGGCCCTCCTCTCGGGCCCAGAGGCCGCAGCCCTGAGCAGCTCGGTGTGGGCCTCCGGTGCGGTGGGTAGCCGCGTGGGCCGCTGCAACGAGGGCACTTTGATCGTGCCAGGGTGCCCGGCTCGGTCGCGCCAGTGCTGCAGGCGGCGCCGAGCGGACAGGCCGAGCACTCCTCGAGCGCCGCGAGGCCAGTGGCGCTGCTGAAGGTGCCGGCCACGCACGGCAGGGCGGCGGCGGCGCCGACGCGGCAGTAGCTTCCAGCGTAGCAGACGACGCACGCCGTGCTGCCACTGTTCTCCTGAAAGGTGCCGGCCTCGCACTTGGCGCAGAGGCCCATCCTCGGCTGCGGCGCCATAGTGCCGGGACTGCAAGGTGTCTGTTTGGTGCTGCCCGTTGATGCGGAGTAGCCAGGGCTGGTCGCAGTGCAGTTGGCGGCGCTGCTCAGCCCAGGCGTGCTCGAGTACGAGCCTTTGGTGCACGGCAGCGCTGCCGACGCGCCCTCTGCACAGTACGAGCCCGCGGGGCACGGATCGCACGCCGTCTTGCCGGCCTCGTTCTGGAAGGTCCCGGCCACGCACTTGTGACACGAGCCAGTTCCGTTGTTGGGCGCGATCGTGCCCGGTTGGCAGTCGACGCAGAAGGACGCATCACTGCTCCCTGGCACCGGGTTGGCCTTTCCAGCAATGCACTGCCAGCAGGAGCTGTTGCTTGCTGCTCCGGCGATCGGGTTGTACGTGCCAACTGTCCAGCGGGCGGCGCAAGACTTCTCAGGTGCATGGGGCGTGCGCACAGCTAAGCACACAGGCGCGCGCACCTGGGCACTGCTCAAACGTCATGCTTGCTGCAGCAGCCCCAACACTTGCGCAGAATCCGCCGACGGGACAAAGCTCACAACTGGTTGAGCTCGTTCCGGAGCTAAACGAGCCCGGAGGGCACGCAGTACAGTTGACGCTCGCAGCATCGGCGGTGTACTGGCCTGGAAGGCACGGCAGACAAACGGCGCCCGTCACGGGGTCTGCCATCGTGCCGCTCGAGCAATCCGCGCAGCGCGGCGCCGCCCAGGTGGCCGGGTCCGTGCTGACGCGATCGGGTAAAGATGAGTCGTAAGATGTGCCGGGCATGTCCTTGCAGTATTGGCACACGTCTGATCCCAAAGGCCGCTGCCCCAGAGTGCAGCTGATCGAGCAGCTCTCGCCAGTCCCGATGACGCCCATTGCAGCTACGTCTGGAAGACATTCAAGGCACATTGAAGGGCTGTGTCGGCCCATGAATGGTGGGCATCCAAAGCAAGCACTAGCGGCGTGCAGTTGAGCACCTTTGTTAGGGCAATGCGTGTACAGGAGCAGCTCGTTACCACCCTGGTTGCCAACAAGGAGATCAAGGTCGCCATCGAGATCCACGTCGCCCAACGCCACAGCGTATGTCGCGCCTGAGCCACCGTTAAAGTTCGAGTCAATGCTGAAGCCGCCGGAACCATCATTGCGCAGTAGCGTATTTGCTCTGTGGTCAGCGTTGCCGATGAGGATGTCGAGGGAACCATCTGCATCAACGTCCAAGAACGCGACTACACCCCAGCCCCCCCATCCATACCCCCCAACCCCGACGCCTCCGGGAAAATCTGAGGCGCTGCTGAAGCCACCGGAGCCGTCGTTGAGGAGCAGCTCATTGGGCGCACTGCTTGTGCCCAGGAGAATGTCCAGGTCGCCATCGCCATCCGCGTCTCCGAGCGCCGCCCCTCGTGTCATTTTGTTGCCACCGTCGAAGCTGGTGTCTTCGATGAAACTACCGGACTCTTGTTTGAGGAGGATTTGGTTAGGCCTATTCCCCCACCGAGCGTCCCATGGTAACCCACCGTTGGCGATGAAGATGTCGAGCGTCCCATCACCGTTTAGATCGCCAAATGCCACTGTCGTCGCATAATGAGCGCTACTGCCGGGGAAGCTGCTATCGACGGTGAACTCGCCCGTGCCGTCGTTGAGCAGGAGGATGTTGGCACCCGTGGTGTCCTCTTGAGTGAAGGTTGGAAAGTTGCCAACGAGCAAGTCGAGGTCGCCATCAGCATCCACGTCCGCAAAGGCGAGTGAGGTTGTGATTGCGCTGCCACCAGGAAGTGTGCGAGTGCTGAAGCCACCTGAGCCATCATTGATTAGCAGTTGGTTGGATGCGCTCCCATGTGGGTCAGTGCCAAACACGAGATCTAGGTCGCCATCTCCATCAACATCGCCACAGACCACCGCAGAGGTTTGTACGATCCAACCAGGGAATCGGGCGTCTTTGCTGTAGCTGCCCGTGCCGTCATTGATCAGGAGCTCGCTGCCCTCTACGTTTCCCAAGATGATATCCAAATCACCGTCACCGTCCACATCGCCCAGCGCGACAGCCGGAGTTGTCATTATACCACCGTCGAAGCTGCGATCCGCAGCAAACCCGCCCAAGCTGCCGCCGAGCATGAGCTTGTCGCCCACGAGCGCGTCAAGGTCCCCGTCGCCGTCAACGTCGGCGAACGCCACAGTGACTGCACATGAGGTGCCGCTTTGGAAGGTGGCGACGCTAAAGTTGCCCGAGCCGTCATTGAGCATGAGCACGTCCTCTCCGCTGTTGCCCACGACAGCGTCCAGATCTCCATCCCCGTCGACGTCTCCGAATGACACTGCTTTTGTCCTTGAGGCACCACCAGCTCTCCCAGGGAAGTTGGTGACGACGTTGAAGCGGCCAAAGCCATCATTCAGATAGAGGTCATTGGCAAGGCCGATTCTGCCGACAAACAGATCGAGGTCTCCATCTCCGTCGACGTCGGCGAGTGCCACCACCTCTGTTTTCCTTTCACCGTTGATCATGCCATTATCAAAGTGCACGTCTTTGCTGAAGCTCCCAGAGCCATTGTTCAGGAGGAGCTCGTCAGTGCCGTAGCTAGGTTGACAATTATAGTGGCATTGATCTCCGCCGTTGCCCACGATAATGTCTAGTGCACCGTCACCGTTTATATCGCCAAGTGCCAGAGAGCGCGTGCGTGCGTTGCCCCCAAGAAAGCTGGGGTCTCTGCTGAACGTGCCCAGGCCGTCATTTAGAAGGAGCTCATTGGCCTGACCAGCATACTCATAATTCTCCCAGGCGTCGGAATTGCCGGTTGCGCCGTCATTGCCGACGACAATGTCCAGATCACCATCTGTGGAACATCGGGAAGAGTGGTGAGCAGCAGCTGAGGGCGTGGTAGGCACAGCGGGGAGGGGTCTGGTCAGCGGCGGAGAGAGGCTCACCTCCGTCCATGTCGCCAAAAACAACTGCCACCGTGGATGCGCTGCCCCCAGGAAAGCTCGAGGCGCTGCTGAAGGCGCCAGAGCCGTCGTTGAGAAGCAGCTCGTTCGCCTGGCCCTGGTTGGCATCGCCGCCATTCCCAATCAGAAGGTCCAAATCACCATCACCGTCGACATCTCCAAGCGAAACCGCCAGCGTGTTTGCACTGCCGCCAGTGAAGCCCGTGGCTTCCACAAATGTGCCACCACCCTGGTTGAGCAGGAGCACGTTTGGCTGGCCCCCGGATTTCCCCACGACGATGTCCACGTCGCCATCACCGTCTACGTCGCCCTGGGCCAATGCGCTCAACCACCCTTCACAGTTCGTGACTGGCGGGAAGCTGGAGTCACCAGTGAACGTCACCTCGGATTGGAGCCCCATGTACGCCAGCTTCAGCCCGTACGGCGCTCCGGCACTCAGGTGCGGCCACGCAGCGTGGGCTACCGCATGCTTCGTATATGCGAGCGGTGGCGGCTGAGGCCGGGCGCTGCTGCTGGGCACGCTGACGCAGCCGACGCGAAGGGCAAGCGGCGAGACGGAGTCATCGCCAGGGACATCGTTAGCGTTGCAGGTAGGTGGCGGGACCGCCTGCATTGCTTGGCCGGGGACACTCACGCGTGGCGGGAACCGGCGCCGCCCGTCTGGTTGCGTGTAAAAGGGCGGAGGAGTAGGCGGTGGTGGTGATGGTGACGACGGCAGCGAGGGTGGCAGCGAGGGCGGCGGCGAGGGCAGGGGTGGCGACGGCGGCGCCGGGGGCGAGGTTGGGGGCGAGGGCGGCGACGAGGGCAGCGGTGGCGGCTGCTGCGGCGGCGGCGACGACGGCGGCGGCGGCGGCGGCGGCGGCGGCGGCGGCGGCGGCGGCGGCGGCGGCGGCGGCGGCGGCGGCGGCGGCGGCGGCTGGAAATGCACCACGAAAGACCTGATCCCTTGGTCACCGTCTGTCAAAGAGAAGCTCTGTCCAAAGCCAGGCGCCTCCCACTCAGCCCCATTCCAGCCGTCTCCGTACGAGTCAGTCATGGTTAGGGTGCACGTTGCGCCGAGATCCACTGCCAACGGCACGCTCGAGGTGTATGGCGCGCCGCCGCTGAACGTGGTGTCATCGGTGCTGACGCCCACCCCAGTGTCGGATGGTGGTTCCAGGGTGAGCGGTTCTAGGCCCAGGCCAGCTTCAACATCAACAATGAGATCGGCGGAACTTGGAGTACTGGCATCCTGCTCTGGATTGGGACTGGCGTCCGGGCTAGGGCTGGGGCTGGGGCTGGCGTCCGGGCTGGGGCTCGGACTGAGACCGGAGCAGCTGAGGCTCCAGCCAACTTCCAATGGCCACGAGCCGCTGGAGCAGGTGATCGCAGAGGAGATGATCCAGGGTGGCTGCAAGGGCGGCAACGGCGAGGTCGGGGGCGAGGTTGGGGGCAGGGATGGCGGTCTCGCTGAGGGCAAGACCGGTACCGCCGGCTGGCTCGGCGGCGTCTGCGACGGCGGCATTAGGGTGGACAGGAGCATCGGTACAAACTGAGGTGGGCAACCAGCTCCTCGAGCGGCCGGGCGCATTGTTTTGCTGAGTTGGTATGAGGTACCACTTCCGGGAAGCGGTACAAGCCGCCTCACCGACTTGGCTCTCGAGGCAGGTGCCCCACTTTGCGAATGCTCGGCCAAAGCCGGCGAGGAGACCGCGAGTGCTTGCCCGGTGGCACACAAAAGCAGCAACCCAAGGCGATGGGTCTTGCACGGCGGCGCAGAGTTCACGCTGGCGGGCTTCGAGGGGCGGCGACGATCCATGCATTGCGGACAAGCAGCGACCGCGCGGTACACGGAGACAGAAGAGCACTGGCATGGGATCTGCTGCACGGAGACAGAAGAGAACATTGTGTCGATATCGTTGTTGTCGAACACGTAACGGACACTATGTAACTGCCCAACAACTGATGTATGTCGGGGACCAACTCATATATATACCGGGTGTAGCCCGGGACGAGTCGATCTGGCTCTTGGCCACGCGCAGCGCCAGACCCTCTGCTGCCTGCGCCTGCTGCGGCGCCTCCGCGCTCGTCAGCGGCGCCGTACGGCGCCGGTGCTGCTGCAACCCTCTCTGTGCCTCCGGCGACAGCGCGACTCATAGCGCCGCCTCCTCGGCGTTAGCAAATGCACCCAGGCTCACGTTCTTGCCACCGCGCCACACCTGCGCCTGGTATGGCCTGATTCCTGTGAGTCCTGACCTCTGATTGCGACGCACGCCGAGGTAGCCCGTCTTGCTCTTGTGGCCAAGCGCAATACCAGCCCCTTCGCCCGTGCCTGCTGCAGCGCCTCCTCGCTCGACAGCACCGGTGCTGCTGCAGCCTTCTTCGCTGCTAACCGCTGCTCCGGCGACCGCGCGACGCACAGCGCCGCCTCCTCAGCGGTGACGAAGCAGCCCAGGTGCACCTCCTTTCCGCCGAGCCTCAGCCGCACCTGGTGCAGCTTGGGCCTGCCGGGCCTGTTACTTAGGTGATGCACGCCGAAGATAGTTGCCTGTTTGGTTATTGTTGCGTCCCGAGAGCAGCGTCAGCCCTTCCGCCTGTGCCTGCAGCAGAGCCTCCTCGCTCGTAAGCGCCTTTGGCATCTCTGTTGCGGTCGGAGTCCGCAGCCCGTTCTCAACACGTGCCGCTTACCGGATAGCCATATGATCTCTTCTGCTCCCGCATGCTTGGTCGTGTCCGTTGTTTTCCGTCTTTAAAGGAACGCCCTACTGGTATTCACTCTTTGGAGGAATAGGGTTTTTTAATAAGGAAGACTCACATTGGCCGTGTTGCAGAATCGCCGGTTTTATTGCGGACGACAACAGGACAACTTGCCGATAAAATTGTGTTTTGTTCGGACGACAACATCAATGCATTAATAGGGCGTTTATTTAGTAGACAGAAACGACCGAGCACCGAGCATCTTTACGGTGGAGCAGATGTACGACCGCTACTAGTACGGATAAAAGATTGCTACTATAGTGGTGTACGTGCCTATTCCAGGGTTCCCTCGCAGTCGCCGTTAGTTTTTCCTTTAGCACACCACACGGCCATTTAGCCCTGACCCTTATCCCGACTCTCTCCTATGCCCCTAACCTTTAACCCCTAACTA
>Ga0115007_10002302_pt1 | contig 11845 bp, 8 predicted proteins | sample ArcOceMetagenome_2_FD_87166 | JGI IMG/M metagenome (GOLD analysis project Ga0115007, IMG submission 87166) | Marine eukaryotic phytoplankton communities from Arctic Ocean - Arctic Ocean ARC135M Metagenome | ecosystem: Environmental > Aquatic > Marine > Oceanic | place: Arctic Ocean | collected... | reverse complement strand
TACATGATTTTGAGTTTTAAATTGTCGAAAGAATGTCGAGCAATATCCGGGACATCCGGGACTGGATTTGATCACGGATATTATCGAATGGACGGCATCAAGCCAAACGTATTACTATAGTATGCCACCGGTAATAATTTGAAATTTTAGTGGGCTGTGAGTTTACTTCGCTCGCATCAAGGCACACATATTACACGACGACGAGACAAGTGCACAAGATATTGAAAGCAATACAATCCCCAGCGAGAAAGAGAGACAGAAAGAACGAAAGAAAGAACGAAAGAAAGAAAGAGAAAGGAAGAGATAGGAATTCTCACATACTATCTACTGTATAATACATTTTTCAAATAACGTACATCGGTAGTGATACAGTAACAAATTTCTTCGAATATATCGACGGCATACGTTTCTGACGACGACGACAAAATTATAAATAATAAATCTATCATCATGCGACTATCAACGTTTTATCGAAGTAATTGCACAACACCGATGTCTTCCCTGCGGCTACTAGTATTACCTTCAGTGGTAGTACTACTAGTTGCCGTCGTTGTTCTGCGGCAACCATCTCTATCCCAAGCCTTTACGACCCGTCAACCTTCCATAACATCGGCATCATCAAATACAATCCTTAAAATGTCAAATAGTATAGATAGCGATATCGTTGGTAATTCTGCAGCAACCATTCCAGATTTTAATGGAGTAGAAGTTGCCAAAACTGGTGGTGCAGGAATGATAACAGCCGGACAACAAGCTGTGACACAACAACTTAGTTTAGGAGCACCTGGAGTACGTCCAAAAGGTGGCCATTACTTGACTAAAGGTGGAATCCAAGTAACGGCGAATGTTGATAGATTAGATTATACCAGAACTGGTGATGAAGCATCATTGGCAAACAAAAAATCATCAGAGGCTATCATCGAGTCCCTAGTCGAACGACTTGATTCACATAAGGGTGTACTATTAACGAGTTCTTATGAATTTCCTGGTCGGTACGCACGTTGGTCGTTGGGATTTGTCGACCCACCATTAGAGGTATCGGGACGAGCCAATCAATGTACGATCAAGGCTCTTAACGATCGTGGTAAGGTATTACTACCTGCCATTGAAAGAGCGATGAAAGAAATGAAACAACAAAATGTCCTATCTGATGTGAATGTCGGTGAAGAGCAAATCGATGTTACTGTAGTGCCACCATCTCCGGTAGGAACCTTTAGTGAAGAAGAAAGATCGAGACAGGTGCGTGAGGTGTAGTATTATTATCTTACCAGTGACTGCAGGCGAACGAATATATACAGAAATATTTTATCAGCCTTTTTTTGTTTCGACGTTTCTTTCTTTTTCTTTTCTAATAACGTTTTATTTTTTCAATTTAATATTTACGCCTTTATCATTGTTGTCTGATATTCTGATTCGATCGAAATATATAATATAACAGCCCTCCCTATTTTCTGTTGTCCGCTCCCTCGTGGATTTATTTGGATATCAAGATGGAGATGGACAATTGGGATTGTACGGAGCATTTGGATACGACCTGACTTTTTCCTTTGAACCGATCGATATGAAGCAAGAACGTGATCCCGAGCAACGAGATTTGCTGTTATATTTACCAGATAGTGTGTATGTAATCGATTCAGACAAACGCGATGCATGGCATGTACAGTACGAATTTTGTGTCGATCAAAAGTCCACACAGGGATTACCACGAGTTGGATTAGATGACAAATTTCAAAGTTTTGACGAAAACAAATCTGAATTTATTAAACGAGACACTCCAGAGGGAGAATTTGCGGAAAGCGTATATAAGGCGAAAGAAGAATTTAAGGTTGGTAATCTCTTCGAAGCCGTCCTGTCACAAACCTTTCGAGAGAAATTAACACCAGAAAATGCACCATCTACTATCTTTCGACGATTACGAAAACGCAATCCTGCACCGTATGGGTTCTTTATCAATCTTGGTGAGCAAGAATACCTAGTTGGTGCTAGTCCTGAGATGTTCGTTCGATGTGAAACCATTCAAGAAAATGATAATCATCCTGGTGCTATGCGTGTAGAGACATGTCCCATATCCGGAACTGTAGCACGGGGTGCCGATGCCCTTGAGGATGCATTGCGGGTCAAATCACTTATGATGAACCAAAAAGAAGAAAGTGAATTGACTATGTGTACAGATGTTGATCGTAACGACAAGTCACGTATCTGTGAGCCTGGATCTGTCCAAGTTATTGGACGTCGTCAGATTGAAATGTATAGTCGTCTTATTCATACCGTGGATCACGTCGAAGGGTACCTACGACCAGAATTTGACGCACTTGATGCATTTTTGTGTCATACTTGGGCAGTAACAGTTACGGGTGCACCAAAAACTTGGGCAATTCAATTTGTAGAAGATATGGAAAATTCACCCCGTTGCTGGTATGGAGGTGCTGTTGGTTTGGTAGGATTTGACGGTAGTTTAAATACCGGTTTAACATTACGTACGGTCAGGATTAAAGACGGAATCGCAGAAATTCGTGCGGGGGCTACTCTCCTTTGTGATTCCGACCCACCTGCAGAAGAACTGGAAACAGAATTAAAGGCTTCGGCTATGATCGATGCTGTTGTTCGTGATGGTGTCGAAGTCAATGGCGGCTTTAACAACAACGAAGTACAAAAAGTTCCTGAAAAGGTTGGCCTGGGGAAGACAATTATTTTGATCGACCATGAAGATTCATTTGTTCATACACTTGGAAATTATTTGCGTCAAACGGGTGCCATAGTCAAAACTTTGCGGAGTGGACCATCTTGCCTGGCGGCAATCGAAAATATGGTTGAACAGGGTAACAAACCTGATATGGTGATCTTATCTCCCGGTCCGGGTAATCCCAAAGATTTTGAATTGTCAAAATCAATTGATCTTCTTATAAAGCATAATATTCCTGGTTTCGGTGTTTGTCTTGGTCTACAAGGTATGGTTGAATATTTTGGTGGTGAATTAGGTGTATTAGGTTATCCTATGCATGGTAAATCATCTGAGATAACATTAACTAGTGATGGTATGGCAGAGGGTAGTATATTTACTGGATTGCCTGAAACATTTGAGGTTGCACGGTATCATTCCCTACATGGTATTCGTGACGAGATGCCTAAAGAACTTTTAGTAACGGCATTAACTGAAGATGGGATCGTAATGGGAATTCAACACGAATCACTTCCATTTGCGGCTGTACAATTCCATCCTGAAAGTATCTTAACAAGTCCCAGTCATGGGATGACAATATTAAAAAATGCAATGCGGTCACTTGTTGCTGTATCGTCATAAATAAATAAAAGAAGAAAAACATTAATCATTGTCTAACAAATAAATAATTAATGATAATAAGATTGGAGATATATATTCTAGCTAGCTAGCAGCTAGCTAGCTAGTACAAGAGAAAAGAACCCATAATAAAAAACAATAATATTACAGCAAATGATAAATGATGTGTAACGAATTAAAAATCTTTTTAATATTATTTTTGTAACAGGCTTCAGTCTCAGTTAGTTAGGTCTTACAAAGAAAATGTACATGATCAATTTCTGGTATTGATTTTAAATGTGGTAGATTAGTCCAATGTAAAATTTCTATTGCATTTATTCTTGGATTTGTTTTTAATATATGTTTTGCATCATCTATTTCTTTTTCGGTAATATTTGTATTTGGTATACTATTTGAATTGTTTGAATTGTTATATTTCCATAATACATAATGAACAACATTATCTTCCACATAATATGGAAAATCATTTGGTATTAATATTATACTGCTATCGGCGGCGGTTGAACCAGCTCTTAATGTAAACTTATCTTCGCTGTTGCTGTTGCTGTTGCTGTTGCTGTTGCTGCTGCTGCTGCTGCTGCTGCTGTTGTCATCGTGATTGTCGGTAGTGTTCTTAACCATTTTATTAATTTTAACTTTTATTGAAGAAAAATTAAATTTTGATATTAATATATAATCCACTGTAGATACGTATTGTTGTTTCATATAATATCTAAATACTTCATAATTATATTGATCGATTTCACTACGAGATAATTTATCAATATCATTTTCAATATTAATTATTTGAACCAATTCATTCCACGATGCCTTCCTTGTACGATATCCATATTTTAATTTCGGTAATGTAGTCACATCGACGACATTCCGATTGATTATAGTAACATAATCATGATCGACCTTGTTACTTTTATCAGCAATCGTTGTAACGGAGATGATCGATTCTGAATTCATGATTGCATCATTGGCATTGGCATTGTGCTGTGCTTCTTTTCGATTGTTTATTTGATTTGTGTTATTGTCTTGTTATATTATTTGGTGTGTTATTGGTGTTTGTAGTATCTTCGAATCTTCCGTCAGACGTGGATAAAAATTTGAAATCCATCCCCATTTCCAGTTTATCAACATTCAACAACAACAACAACAACAACAAAATCGAAACACTACAATCGATAAAATCGACGATGGACTTAAATTTGAATTAAATACTGCAAGCACACTATACTAACTCTATTATTTTTCAATTTTTTCTCAACACAGCACAACGATTCAATTGTAGATTTGATTCGATTCAAACATGAAAGCTCAATCCAAAACCGACGACAATGACGACCACGAAAACAACGCCGTCGATGATGACCGAGTAGAAATAACTTTTCAATTATTACGTGATGCAAAGAAATTCGAATCAGAACAAAAACATTGGCTTGCTACTGAAAAATTTGTAGAAGCATATCAACTATTACGGATTTTAGCAGAAGAAGAAAATAATAAGGTAACTGATCTTTCTACTACAGCTACTGCTGCTGCTGCTCAGAATGACGACAGCAACGAAACATGTGGTGACGATGACGATGATAATAATAATATTAATTCAGAAGAAGAAATAAAGAACGTAAAGCAGATTGCTCAATTGTATACATCAAAAGCTAATGAATATTGGAAACAATCTCGACAATGCTTAATCCAAGCTATGGAACAAGAAAAGAAAATAGATGATGATAATAAAAAATCAAACAATACAGATACGGATAATGATACTGGTGATTGTTCACTTCCTTGTTCTTCTTGCACTCTACTCGACGATGATCAAGCAAGAATTCGAAATTATAATTTTTCACTTCTCTTTTCACGTCCCATCGTCGATATAGGTGTACAACCACCACCGGTAGGAGAAGTAGTAGAGGAGAACACGACGACGATTGATGAAATTGAAATTCCACCACCAGAGGAGAATACAAATCCAAATCTAAATCCAACATCTTCGCTTATAGATCAACAATGGTCATTAGAAGAACGATTACAAAATTTAAATAAGACATTACCTAGTTCATTTAAATCAACTGATGAACGGATGTCAGAAGTTAATAAAGGATTAAATAAATTAGGTTTATCGTTATATACTCAAAAGGAACCATTTGCAAGATTTGCTACTCAACAAGAAATACCAAAAAGTGAAGAAGAACAGATTGATGAAATTATGAATCAAGCAAAAGATGAAGCGAACGTTGAAGAACAGATTAATAATAATAATAATTATAATTATAATAACGTTAGTAATAATAATAATCAATCAAATAAGGAAGAGGAAGACGAATTTTATGAAGATAGTGATGATGAGGATGAGGATGATGAGGGAGATCTTCTATTAGACGATGATCAACTTTTTATGAAATCAATTAAAAAAAAGGTAGTAAAAGCTCAAATAAAATTAACAGAATTTCTTGCTATATTAAATGAAGCTCAATCAATGAAAGCTAAGGAAGAAGATATCGATGACGACAATTACGACGACAAGGATAGCGACGATGATTCTTTCAATGATGACATAGCAAAACCAGATTTGGCATTTAGCCTCCTAACTGGTAAAAATAAATTGAAAGGAGCACAACGGGATATGAGAAAGGCATTAGCTGAATTTGATAATATATCGATGTAGTATAAGTATAAGTATATTATAAGTATAAGAAGCAGCTACAAATTTTAGTATTTTCAATTCGTTTTAGTTTATTAATTGTCCAGCATCAATAGAGGTTGATTTTGTTACTGTTGCAGAATACTTCTTTTCTTTCTTACACAAATTTTGTGGACGGTATAGCTTTTGTTGTTGTTGAGAACCCATCAAACATTGCGTATCACTCTGATTACTGTAGTTCATCCTATTTTTAAAGTTATCGCTACAGTATATTCGGAATATATCTTCCTCTCCTCCTAGTACAGCATTGATCAGATGATGCGTTAGCTTTATAGCTTGGTTCGTACAACTAGCGACTCGACTCGACTCGAACATGACGTTCTTATCGAACGTATTAATATCAGTGGTCACCAAAAAACGACACACACATCAATGGGTCCTTTTATTTGTTGCACATGAACCATAAACTGTACCAGCACTACAGTACAATGCATCTTCATAAATACTTGCAATCTTATTTTAAGCTAAGCTTTTAAGTTAACCAACCCAATAGGCGTTAATTATTGCTGGTCTTTGCTTTTTTTTGCTTGCGCTTCTTTTCGTTCCCTTTTTGCTTTTAATTTTCGTTGTTTCTTCAAAAATCTTTCGAGATTTATTCGATTCACATCTTGTGTTTCCTTATTACTCGTTGCTAAATTAACACCTCCACCCCAACCTCCTGCTCCTATTTTTTCAAATTCATTATTTTCTTCGCTACTACTATTGCTACTACTACTACTACTACTACTACTAATACCATTACCATTACCATTACTACCTCCAAATCGTTCCTGAACAGTAGATTCAGATATATCGACAACTTTTGTTACAACAAAGTAACCCAAAACAACTGGAATAGAAAAGTATAAACTTCCCATAATTACTTTCCCTAATCTAGTTCTTGGAGATAAAATTGTACTTTGTCTCCAATACGTGTGTATGGAATTCTTTAGACGATCATGGAATCCACTAAATTGATTCATTTTATTAATATTGCTTTGTCAACAAGAATGAATCAGCAGGATTACGATTGCTTACTGTTGCAAAAGTAAGTGTTGGGAGGATTTAGGTTGTTTACTACGTCGTTGTTGGTGGTGTCTCAATCTTTACAATGTATTACGATACTTCGAACTTAATTCTTTATTCTTCATTCAAAAATAATTCACATTAAACATTGTTGTCATCTTCAATCTTCATCATTTCTTGTACTAGTATAAGGAAATGAGGATGGACAGACAGACGTGTTGAGCTTTCTTGAAAAAAGAAAGAGAAAAACCCGTACAAAACGCCACGACTACGTCATTAACGCTACTCTCACAGAACATTCTTTATTGAACTAGACAAAGAAGTAGTTGCAGCAGCAGCAGCAGCAGCAGCAGCAGCAGCGTCAACAATCATATTATGAAGAAACAGAAAACACAACGTTGTCGAAAAAAGAATCAATATGCAATCATCCATGTCAAAAATTCAGAAAGTTGTCTCCCATACATTACGGTCAAATAATGGGGGAAATACTACTACTCATCGTCAAAGTCGTTCTGCTTCGTACTTTTTACAGCTGCAACATGATTATTTCGCGAGTCAGAGTCGTGATGACAATGGCAGCACGAATAAGCCGTACAATGTCAATCGCAATGTCAATCATCGCAGCAACATCGACATTATTAGTATTAGTTCGGAAAGAATAAGGGAAAGACGTCGTATGCATTCAACTTCAACGTTTTTGGCATCTAATAAATATTTTTGGAGAGACTTACATCAAGCTGTTCGACAAGGAAATGGAAATCACGCTGAAGAAATTGTTGATCAAGTTTTGAAAGATTATTATCGATTCAATAACTTGTCATCACCATCAGCTTCCATTATCCCGACGACGACGACAGATGATAACAACGACGACCAGCATTTCCATCCCAATATAAACATCAGCAACAGTAGCAGTAGCACCAATAGCACCAGTAACAACAACAACAACAACAATCAGCATAGCTTTACTACACCTCCTCCGTTGGATAGTCGTATTTTTTCGTTGATATTACAAGCATGGAAAAATTCAGAATACGTATCGTTAGACTCGGCATTACGAGCACATAATTTGTTAGTACAAATGGTTGCTTTAGCCGATCAAGATATTCTTTGTGACCCTCCAGTATTGGAGGATTATTTAGCTGTCTTGGAATGTTGGTACCAAGCTACCTGTTCTTCCTTGGATGAAATCAAAAATAGCAACAATAGCAACTACAACAAAAATAATAACATCGATTTGGTGCTACAACATTCGGAGGAACTATGGGGCCAAATGAAAGAAAGACAACGTGTAGATACGATGACGATGACGAGTACGAGTACGAGTACGAATAAGAATACGAATACGAATAAATCCAGCTGTTTCGTTCTTGATGAGAATGCATACGAATTATATTTGTCATTACTTGCCAGGACTGGACGTGCAGCGCAAGCCGAAGAAGTCTTACAAGAAGCCGTAGAACAACAGCGAAGTCAAGAAAACAAGAACAATTCTCCACTTTCCTCCGCAGTAGTGTCCTATGTTGATAATAATAATGACAATGATAATCAGAATGACGTTGAAAAATGTCAGCCACGTGTAAGCTTGAAACTATGCCGCACCGTACTAGAAGCACATGGCCGATCAAAGGAAACGAAGGCATCTGAACGGGCTGAAACCTTTTTGCAAAAAATGCGGACGGATTCGTCATTGCCAAATCCCGATGTCGGATCGTACAATCTTGTTTTAGAAAGTCTAGTCAATACTTTTAGACGTCAAAATGGCGAGTTTATTTCCGATAAAGTGGAAGAATTGATACAGCAAATGAAAGAGAATAGGGTACAGCCCAACTTAATGTCGTACCAGTACGGAATTGATTGTCTTTCTAGATTGGGCGAAGCCGTTCGCGCTGAGACTATGTTAGCTAGTTTGGTGAAGGATTATTTCCTACAGTATGATGCTGATTTAAAACCAAGTATCGAACCCTTCCAGTCTGTCTTGCGGGCATATTCCAAAGCGAATCGTCGTCTTCCCGATGCGGCCGAACGAGCCGAGTCGATTTTGAATAACATGAAAGAATTGTCAACATATCTCGATACTTATCCAACCGTGTGGTCATACAATGTAGTTATGAAATGTTGGGCACGGTCTAGATCTAAAAACTCTGCCTCTCGAACCATGGCTCTGTATGAAGAATTGCGACTGTCGTCATCGTTATCTTCTTCTGTAGGCAATGCTATTAATGGAGGTAGATACTCCAGACAGGGTGCCGAGGATACATCGTCCGATGATCTAACCACCACCGCTGATCTAAAGCCCGATGCAACATCTATGAATACGACACTCAATGTGTTCAGTATAAACGAAAGTGCAGATCGGACAGAATTAAAACTAAGGGAATTCTACGAGCGTCATATGCGAGAACCACAGACGAACCTTTGCCCAGATACAATCGCCTTTACTACGACTATAAAGGCATGGAGCAAGTCATCAGATCCCAGTGCACCTGATCGAGCTGAGAACCTATTAAGAAAACTGAACGAACTATACGATGACGGAAAAAATAAAAAATGCAAGCCTGATGTTGTGACCTACACTAATGTCATGCAGTGCTGGGTCAAATCAAAGAAATTGGAAGCTCCAGAAAAAGCTGAATGTATATTAAGACACTTGCAAAGTATGGAACGAGATGGAGATGTCACCATGGCACCTGATACTGCTGCGTGGAATTCCGCGATATCGGGTTGGGCGTCGGCGGAAAATGGAGAACGTGCGGAAGCCTTATTCCTAGAAATGTTAGATGCCCATCGTATGAACCCAGAGAATATTGCTTCACCTAATTCGATCACTTTAACGAACGTTTTAAATGCATGGGCGAAAACAAGATCTCCAGATGCATCCGATCGGGCAATCTCACTTCTTGAAAAAATGGAGCAATTCTACATTGATGGGATACTAGCTGTGAAACCCAATGTGGTGAATTATAGTGTGGTTTTAGATTGTCTTGCATACGCGAAACAAACGTCGGCAGCAGTACGTGCGGAAAGTATGTTGCGACAAATGGCAGCATCCGACGATCCGAACTTGCATCCTACAGTGGTGAGCTACAACTCCGTTATTAAGGCTTGGTCATATACACGTGATGATACGAAAAAGTCCTCTGTTAAGATAACTTCGTTATTGAGAGAGATTATTGATCAATCAGAAAGCAATCCAAAGATGAGACCGAATTCCACTACATTTGGACAGGTACTCAAGTTTTTGAATGAAAGCGACTTACCTGACAAGGCAAAACGAGCAAAGGCGATCGAAAACATAATGAAAATATTCCTGGACCATGAGCCTAAAGAATGGGTAAAAAAAGAACTTCAAAAATGTCTCTCGTAGCAAAGACACTCAAGATGCATGATGCTTTAACAGGACGGGAAATTCCAAAAGTATGATGATTTTGAAAACGACGAAGCCCGTCAGTCAACTAAGTACATATTTTTAAATATATTTTTGTTTTGTAAAACGATTATAAGAAATCGTTTAGACAGAATTGGAGCGATGAAATAGATGGTATAAAAATATACATTCGTCGTTTGCCATAGCACAATAGGCATCGTATGGAACCAATTCGGAAATAGGTATCACATTTAATTATTATTATTATTATTATTTTGTAGTTGTGTATATACATATTATATAGTTTTTGATTCTCGACGATAATCTTTTCCCTCTCTTGTTCTTTTCCCTATTGCAAATCTCTGTGTAAAACGCAGAACCTTCTCTAACTTTACTAGTGTTACTACTTGATACAAATTTCAAAAGGCAACTCAAAAACGACCGCCTGAACCAAGAATGCGATGTATAAGAGAAACATAATCCCGCCCAGAAACTTAGTCAATTTCCATCCTTGACAGTGAATTGCACCAACTACTACAACCAGCATACCGATCAAAATGAGAAGAGATCGTAAGAGTCCATCGGAACCGATTAATACATTTTCTCCATTGTTTATAGCCGAATACAAAATCCATGGAACCGGTAAACCCACAAGAATATCGAAAATGTTGCTTCCAACTGATGACGAAACGGCCATATCGCCTTGTCCACGTCTTGCAACGATCACACTAGAAAGTAAATCAGGAACAGACGTACCCGCCGCCAACACAGTTAAACCCATAATATCAGGGGGAACTCCAATCGTATTCCCGACAATCTCGGCCCAATCGACCATGAAATACGAGAAAGCACCGATCCAAGCAATCGACATGAAGAAAGAAACGTAGCACCATTTGGCCATACCTGGTCGTGAAACATCTGGAATAGTAAAAGTCATTAAAAATACCAAAGGTAGGCAAATGATGTACCAAGCCCAATCTCGAACACCACCACCTTTTGGAGGACACAGGTTGTCAAATACTCCTTCGATATCTCCTTCGATTAACTGCTTTTGACGTTCATAAATCATGGAGCTCTTGTACCACTCACTAAATTCATCAAAAGTGATTTCATCTGGTGATCCATGTTTATACATTTCTTCAAGTGCAGACTGAACGTCTTGATCCGAGACGTGAGGGTCCAATGTGGCCAGTAAAGTTTTCAATTCTTCTTTATCAAGTGTGTTGGACTTGTCGACATCAATCTGATCAAACACGTGTCGGACCTGAGATATCATTCGTTCTTCTGCCCTACAATACCATTCGGTAAATTCTTTTCGACTGATCTGTGTAATCACAATGGATTATTGGTAGGAGGAGGATGAGGGGGTGAGTTGAACTACCATATACAACGTCATGAGCGATCCAAACAAAAACAAAAACAAACACACACTACCACTTACCACACCATCTCCATTGGTATCAAGTTGAACAAAAACTTC
>Ga0115007_10002301_pt1 | contig 11847 bp, 6 predicted proteins | sample ArcOceMetagenome_2_FD_87166 | JGI IMG/M metagenome (GOLD analysis project Ga0115007, IMG submission 87166) | Marine eukaryotic phytoplankton communities from Arctic Ocean - Arctic Ocean ARC135M Metagenome | ecosystem: Environmental > Aquatic > Marine > Oceanic | place: Arctic Ocean | collected... | reverse complement strand
TGTTGGCGTTGTTGGCGTTGTTGGCGTTGTTGGCGTTGTTGGCGTTGTTGTGGTGTGATCAATAAATAAGAGTGGTGGTCGTGTTCCGTAGAGTTGTTGTTTTTGGCGGCTGCGGGGAGCGTGGTGGCATGTGATTGGATTGGTCTTGTTCCATTGTGGGGTGTGACATCATTGGACATTAAATCTTGATGGAATTCATCCATCGTAATGAATTCCGAATGGGAATTCATCAATTCATTGGAGGATTCCCTGGACAGTGTTGGTGAATCGGTTGTTCCATTGGTTGTTCCATTGGTTGTTCCATTGGTTGTTCCATTGGTTGTTCCATTGGTTGTTCCATTGGTTGTTTCATTGGTTGTTCCATTGGTTGTTCCATTGGTTGTTCCATTGGTTATTGTTCCATTGGTTGTTCCATTGGTGGGAGACACTGGTGCCGTCATGTTTGAAACCAATTTCAATTTTTGTGTTGGTGGTGCAGCTTTACGCGACGATGTACTACGAGAACTCTTGCCATTTCGATTACGAGTTGATTTGAAAATGGGTTTGTCTATCATTGTTGTCAAAGATACAATGCCACTGAAACACAAAGCATGGTCTCTATTGAATGTAAATTCTAAAATTGCCCCTCGAATATTAAATCGTTTATCGGTATCGAAACGTGGCATCGCCAAGCATCGACATATTTGTCGCATACCAAGAGTAATGGCTCTTCTAGCGGTGTCAGGATTGATTTCGCTCGCAACACGGTCAGCATCAGCATCGTTGTTGTTGTTGTTGTTATTGTTGTTGTCTATCCAATCCAAAGGTCGGCCAGACACATTTCTTCTGGTGTACCAATCTTTTTGCGTGGTGACCATTGTGTTTTGTCCAAGCAACGTTCCTTCCCTTTGACTTGACATGGATGTCGCAACGTACCGTTGACCTTGCGTACCGGTAGGTGGTATTAGAAAATAGAAACAGAACGGCAAATGATCGGATCGATACATCATTTCCTCGGGTTCATCACCACCTGCTTCCCTGGACGTCACTTCGAACAATATTTTTGTGACATCCCCAAAGGTTAACAGTTCAATTCGATCATTCCACATGCCGACCGCCGCATATTTTTGTGATTGCGGCGTGATGGTGTGTCCAAATGTTTCAAGGACATGTTTTTCAAGACGTGCAATGATCGTACGTGGTGATGTGTGTGAAGCACTCACTTTGTACACTCCTTCTCCTTTCGTGGTTTGTTGTTGGGAATACCACGTCAACAAGGAAGAAGTGGCCGATTTTTCGAGAAAAATGATGTCGGGGATAATACAGACGGCCTTTGAACGGTTGAGACGAACGGACGCAAACTGCAGGGATTCAAAGAAGTTTTTCCAATCCTGTTCGTTGTGGATGTTCATGCTGGCACAATGATGCAATTGCGATCTTGTGTGGATCGGAGGACAACTATCAACTTCCGAAACCGATTGGATTACTCAGTGGTCGAGGGGGCTAATCGTGCAATACGTCCTCAAAAACCACATTCACGGTAAAGTGTGGTGCTTCTCGGAACACAATACCATCTCGTATATACCATCTACACCACATACATATTCTTATTCAATTTAAAGAGGATATACAATACCAATTTAACTGTGTTTAAATACCATCAGCTAGGGCAGCGGTTCTCTGTGGTTTTTCAAACGACTCAAATGCAAAAAAGCATCGGTGCCCCAGCCTTCCATTGGCACCAAACTTAAATCCCCACCAAAATACCTCGCGTACGCTCTTGAGATGGGCAACCCATACCCCAAACCGGCCAAGGGCCCTTCAATGCCAAAATCTTTCAATTCTGCCGAATTGGTCACCGTGTTCCCACTGGCCGTGGTGTACAAATAGGAAAAAATACGTCTCATGTGAGATCGAGGAAACCCACCACCTTCGTCACTGACTTTGATGACCACGTCCTCGTTGTCCTCCCCGTCGGATATGATGACTCTGACGTCGGGCAGTTCCGGAAACGGGTCGTCCTCCGTGGCATGGTGCTCCACCGTGGCTCTCATGGAATTTTTTAACACTTCAAAAAGCATGTAATACAAATGGGACGGCACGTAAGAAAACGTTAAATCGGTTCGACCTTTGATTTCAACATAGGGAGCATCACCAAATTGACGCTCACACATAAACCTGGCATGGTCACTGGCTTCTTTGATGGCTTGGTAGGCGGAGGTCGACGTGCACACCATGCCCACGTAGCCCTCACGGGGTGGTTCACGTATTTCCAAATATTGACCGATCAACATTCGCATGCCAATCCGATGCAAAAAGAAATCGTCTAAAAAAGTATGCACTTGTTTGTACTTGTGCAACGGTTCCCCTTCCGCTATTTTTTGTTTGCGAAATTCAATCAAGCCCTGGGCAATGGTGACCAACGTTTCGGCATGCCTGGAATAAATGCCTTGCAAAGTACGTGCTATTTGATCGGCACTATCCATACTGTCGATGTCGGGACAATTGATGATGTCAATAAATGATTCTTCGTACCAACACGCGACTTGTTGCACGGACGGCGAAGCGGACAAACCATGCGGCAGATCACGCAGTTCAGAGGCACGATGGGCAAGACGCACTGGCAATTCGTGCCGTAAAAAACTGGCTATTTGCATGACGGTTCTTTCGTGCGTCGTCAACCCCAACGCTTCTGCTTTGGATTCGGGGAATCGAGAAGCGTACAGAAGTTTTCCAGAACCAGTATCCAACAATGTTTCAAGACTGACCGAGGTCTGCTTTTTATTTTTGTACTCCTCCAGTGCGGCTTGAATGTCAGTGGCTGAAAATTGGGACAGGTTGTGACCCCGCAAGGACAAGGGGATTTTGTGCTGAAGCCGTTGCGTTGGGCGGTTCAGGTTTGGCAAGACCAACGAGGAAAGTTGGGTGCTGGAAGTGGCACGGGTGGAAAAGTACCGGCCGATGAGTGGGAGCGACCGGTACATTGTTTGGGGGAGAGGGGAGCTCGTGTGCCGGTGCCCACAGTTGGAATGCTCAATTTTCGATTTTGGAGGACCTCAGCCTGGTCAGCGAGAAACCGCGTCCACAGATTCTAATTCACCATGTCCTCCGCCACTCCCCAGGAGGAAGCACCACAGCCTCGCCCCCGCTTCACCCTTCACATTCTTTCCACCATCAAAGACGCACAAAACACCAATGGCCTTCGCATGGCCGCCAACTACCGACGTTACCGTCAATATTGTTCCCGTCGCCTTCGTCGCTTGAGAAAATGCAAACAAATGCGGTTCATGTACGCCCCTAAATCGGGCCGTGGCTTTACAAAGAAAGAGATCACACCGGACATTGTGCAAGACGTGCGGTACCTTCAAGTGTTGTTGATGTCGGCCGAACGTGCTTGGAGTTATTCGCGAGAATTAAAAGCCGAATACGAAACATACGATCAACCGAGAAAATATTTTCATATGAAAAGAAGGTTGGCGAAAGCTTCGCAATGGGCCAACAAATTGCAAGCACTGTGTGTGGAGTGTGGCGACGACCGCACGGCGTTGGAAGCACAGGCCTACGCGTCGTGGATGAAAGCGACGTTGCTGTTGGAGATGTCCAACTGGGAAAGTTCCTTGGTCCATTACGGGGTGGCCCGTAAAATTTACGATCAATTCAGCAGAGTGGGCACGATGGAACAACAAGAATTGTTTCAAGAAAGAGTGGCAGAAATTGATCCATCCATGGGGTACTGCAAATTCAACGTGGGTCTGAGCAACGAGGGTGGTGCGGCCGCCATGTCCGAACAAGAACAACACCAAGCATTGCAAGACATGTCTTCCGTGTCGGATTTACAAACGAAAATCAATGTGGTGCTGTCGCAAACCAGAAGAGACCAAGCCACCACAACAGACTCCATTACATGGTTGGAGACGGTGGTGCCCCTGCGTTCGGAAGCAATGCGAAAGGCGGTCATTAAAATTCAAGACTACTTGTTCAACTTTGAATCCATTGCAAGTTCCACGACCAACCAACAACAACGAGACGATGCCTTTTTAAAAGTGCAAGGATCTTTTGACGACGCGAGTTCAACACTGCGCAAAGAATTGAAAAAAGCAAAACTGAAAGGAGAACAAAAGACAGAACTGTTGTGCAAAGAAGTTGGGTTGATGGGCAATTGGGTTCGATTTCACAAATTGCGCAACATCATGGCGCGCGCACAAGAACGTGCTACATTGATGAACGAAGCAAGGAACAGGACGGCCGAAGCGAAAATGATCGTGGACAGCAACGAGGGACAAGAAGAAGCAAAAAAGACCAAAGAGACCAAAAAAGAAGCAATCAAACACAACACAGCGGCGACAGACATGGTCAAGCTGTACGATACACTGATGCAATACGCGTCGGAGGCGTTGGAACTGGAGGGAGTCAAAGAATCGAGGGAAGATTCCCGGGAGTTGGCGGCAATGTACAGTGAATACCGAGCGATGAGATGTTCGTTTATGGCTGAAAGTCAAGAATGCATTCTCAAATTAAGTGAAGCATGTGTGTTGTACAAACATACCATGCAAATTGCGGAAGAATCTATTCGCCATCAAAAGACCAGAAACGCCACCGATTCCAGAGCGACGAAACAAATTGCCAAGGGCATTCAATCCATGACGGTAAGTGAAAAAGAAGTAGCAAAAGGGTTGTGTTTGTGATGTGTACGTGTGTTTTTGTTTGCTCATTGAGGTTGTTTTCTTTTTTGTTTTCGTTGTTGTCTTTTTGTTGTTGTTGTTGTAGTCCTTGGTCTCTCAATCTAAAAACAAATTGACTGTACTGTCCGCTAAATACGCATTGGACAATGCCAAACACAACAATGTTGGTGTCGTCACAAACACCAAACGACCATTGATGTCACGTTTGCATGATTTTGACAGTGGCATTGACGATGATTTGAATATGATTTCCTTGCCACCGAAACCCGTCTTGATTGAATGCAAACCCATCTTTTTTGATACCGCTGGATCGAGTATGGCAAACATGTCGATGCCAGACATGACGGACGAAATGAATAAATACAAAACGGAAGAGGGCGGCGGGTTTTTGAAAGCGGTGGGTAGTTTTTTTGGGTAGATAAAAAATATAAAAAGTGGACCAAATTTTCATTTATGATGATCTATTATTAAACCCTTGGGATGCTTACCGTAACTGTAAACAAGAACGAGTGCGGCTTTGCGTCGAAACTACCTTTCGTTTGTACCGGGTAGTCCTGATCCCCGTGGTTTCTTCACGAACAGTGGAGGTTCTTGAAAAGGACTTCATCAGATATATCCGTTCATTTTAGCAACAGATTTAGATTCAATTTGATTCACCCACCCCTCCTCCGTCGTAGTAGAAGACTGTAGTGAAACCGACGGCGTTTACAGCGCGGGTACTAAGGCAAAACTATCTATCTATCTATCTATCACCCCTCCGTCGACCATCCATACTATTGTGATTCAATCCAATCCAATCCAATCCACCCACCCCTCCTTATCTTCGAGAGTGCCTCACCGATCCCGGGCTGAAATGAGCACGTACTCCGTCAACGACGCACCAGAGACACACGCACCAGAGACACACGCACCAGAGACACACGCACCAGAGCAACCGAGCAGAAGACATTCAATACCCAGCAAGATCAAAAAAAGACGTACATTGAAAAGAAACGATTCCGTTCTTCGTCTTGTTTCCAGGAGGATGAGCAAGACCATCATGCCAACCATTCAAAACATCCCACGTGTCCGGTACATCTTTTCCAAGGACAGCATACGTGGCGACGGCCCTAAAACAGCGGGTTGCATCATTCATTCCTCCTCCGTCTTCCGAGTGGCATGGGACACCATGCTGTTCTTGCTGCTCATGTACATTTGTGTGTTGACGCCCTACAGGATAGGATTTGACCAGCACCCATCCAATTTTACCCCGTGGTGGTGGTTTGAATTGTACATAGACATTACATTTATAATCGATGTGGTTTTAAATTTTCGCACAACGTATTACCAAGTGGATGGTCGTGAAATATACGACGGCAAATCAATCGCAATTCATTACCTCAAGACTTGGTTTACCATCGATGTCGTTTCCTCGGTACCTTTTGATTTAGTATTTGAATGGGCGCTCGGTTTGGATGATACTCAAAGTCTTGGTAATGTGCAAGCCACCAAAAGTTTAAAGCTGTCCAAAAGTGCACGTATAACTAAATTGTCTAAGATTGCCCGAGTGTTTAAATTAAGTAAATTAGTACGATTGGCCAGAGCATCAAGGTTATTAACTTCCCTTTCGATCCTTGATGGTTTTTACATCACTCGAAATCAAATGAAATTATTGAAACTATGTTTGGTCACCATCATTATTGCACATGTCATTGCGTGTGGGTGGGGATTAGTGGCACATTTGCACGACGCAAAATTATACGACTCATGGTTGTACGATTCTGGCGTCATCGACAGCACAGGATTAGAACAGTACCTGACCGCGTTTTATTGGAGTGTGACTACGATGATCACCGTGGGGTACGGCGATGTGCATCCGGTAAATTTTCAAGAACGAATGTACAGTATCTTTGCAATTATTATCGGGGGAGGTTATTATGGGTACATCATTGCCTCCGTTGCTTCACTGACCGCATCGTGGGACATGAACAAAAAGAATTATTACGAACGCATGGATGCAATTACTGAATACATGCGAACGAAAAATTTTCCTCGGGGGCTGTACAAAAAGACACGGGTGTATTTCCTTCATTATTTCAAGAAAAAATCAAATGCAAACGAACATGAAATAATCCATGCCTTGTCAAACACATTGAGAAAAGAAGTCATTTCCTTTTTGATCTCCGACATCCGTGGCAAAATGTTAAAAGGTGTACCCATGTTTGCCTTTTTAGACAGCCATCAATTGGCCCAATTGTTACGAATGTTACGACCATTGCAAGCAGAAGAGGGACATTCTGTCGTACAAGCTGGTGACAAAGAACACCTGTGTGAAATGTTTATATTAATGTCGGGCCAATTGTCAGTAAACAATGCGAGCACACACGACATTATTACGTATTTGAATCCAGGGGCTTGTTTTGGTGAGTTGACAGCATTGGGACTAAAAGAAGAACGAGATGTGACGATAAAGGCCACTGAATTCAGTGAATTGTATTCGTTGACGAAAGCTGATATTATTGCCACGTTTAAAGACCACCCCAATGTGTACCAAAAAATGTTAAACATTGCCAAAACATCGTCGTTGACCTGGGACGTTGGATCAAGTGTTCCGGACGATGAAGACAAACATGGGGGGGGGACAGGAGGGCGCCCACGTGCCAACTCCTTTCCTCCGAGTGACGAAAGTGTCGATGGTGGGCAGAAAGTGGAAGAAAAAGAGGAACAGAGCGGCAATGCATTTGATGGTAATGAGGAGAATGCTTCTACACAAGAATTGATCAAGAAAATGACGAAAATGATGGAAATCATCAAAGGAAGAATCGACACCATGGACCAACCATCAAAGCAATAAATAATAATTTATATAACAATAAATCTCTTATATGCTAAAAATTTATATTGCTACAACTACTGGAACTATGTTGGTCTCTAATCTCCCATGTTGGAAGTTCGAGAAAAACGCTCGAATGCCAATGGCATGTACCTGTATGCTAATGTACATAATTTTGTCCCAGTATCACAATAATTCTCGGCTAGAAAAAATTCCTGGGAAATTTAGTCGTTACGTTGGCGTTGCTTGCTGGATCATAAATCAAAACATGCCGCGACGTCAGCGTCAGTATGAATTCAGACCACCACCAGGGGCAAGCATAAGGGTATTGCAAAACTTTAACGACAAGTTCTTTGATGTTGCCTCCAAAGGCGATTATAAAGAAACCTATTCACGTATCAAAGCTGGGCAAGACATCAACGTTTTGCACAGTTATTTAAAGTGTTCAGCGTTGCAAGGCGCTATTGACCAAGGTCAAAGGCGGATCGTACGTTTGCTTCTCGAACAAGGTGCCGACCCCGACCTTCAAAACGGCCGTACTGGACAAACAGCCCTTCATTTATGTGCCCGTCGTGGTGATCCTGAGCTGATGCACATATTGCTTAATGCTGGTGCAAACCGTAAAATTGAAGCCTTTGACGGTCGTCTTCCAATACAGCTTGCAGCTGAATACCAATGGGAATTAGCAATGAATATGCTTCGAGATGTACCACACCAACCACTTTCTTTAACACCATCTTGTACCAACAACAGCATCACGTTGGAATGGGTACCTCCGCCGGACAATGGCACACCCATTGATCGTTACGAACTGTATTGGAAACCAAGACGAAAACAAACCATTTACGCTACCGGAAGAGATCCAATTACCAAAACAATCTATTGGTTTAATCGAAACACAGGCGTCAAAGAAGGAGGATTACCCGACGAAGGACAGCAACAGATTGGAGAATACGATCCTTTTGGCAATAAAAATGTTGATCCTGTGGCGGAAGGAAAAGATTATCCTTTGACACAAGGAGGTGGTGATTACAATCCAGAATGGAATCGATTGTTGAATTTGACCGAACCAACTTGGACATTGAACAACTTACCACCAAACAGTCAATATTACGTGGCGGTACGAGCCCACAGTGATGCTGGCTTCAGTAAATTTGGCCGAGCTCAGTCCATTGTCACAAAAGACATGGTTTCCACAAAACCATTGCACATACGTTTGTCTGCCGCTACGGCAAGAATGGTCAGTGTAAATTGGACACAACCTGTGGACGATCGTGGTGGTCATGTTCAATTTTATGAATTGTTGTTTCGAAAATATTTGACAGAAGAACAAATCTCACAGTTGGCCACAGTGGTAAAAATAAAAGCAAAAGAAGACGACGACGACCCGTACAAAAACCCCAAGAAAAAAAAGAACAAGAAGAACGAGAAACAAAAGGAAGAAGATCTAAAAAAAGTGGACGAAGAAGAACAACATGAATTGGAAGACCCACACCCATGGATATCACTCTCGAAAAAAATACCTGCACCCGATTGGGTCGATGGCAAACCAGGTGTACCAAGTTTTCGAGCAAACAAATTAAAACCTTCCACACCGTATGAATTTAAAGTCATTGCTTGGAACAAAACAGGATGGAGTGAACCGTCCAAGTTAAGTCCACCTATTTATACAACAACAGCTTGTAAAATTATCCACTCAACATCGAGTGCAATCATTGTACAATGGAACTGGAAAGATGGCGAAGATCCAATATTAGCTTACGAATTGCAAATGTATTCATTGCCAATCGCTAAAATGTGCCCCAAAGGCGACCCAACATCGTCTGAATTGGTCGATCGTTTAGGTATTAAACCACATGAATTGCAAACATTGAATTGGGTGACAGTGTCCAACAACATCCAAAAAAAAATGTATACGGTCGAGGGTTTATTGCCAGCACGTGCTTTTTCAACCCGGGTCCGTTGCAATTTTCAATCGACAGGATGGACCGATTGGTCTGAAAGTGGTGAAAGTTCTGTTGCAAGTACAAAAGCAGATGTACCAGAAAGGCCCGACCCAGCAACATTCAATGGTGTTCAGGAACACGACAAACTGTCCTTTCAATGGACAAAACCAAACAATAATGGGGCTGTTATTACCCATTGGGAATTGGCTTACCGTATATTGGTGGGGGACGATTATGACGTGGAACAAGACCAATGGTTGGATCGACTAGACGGCGGTGAACCTGGCAAAAACTTAAAGTCGGAAGCAGAGCACCCATGGACGGTGGTGTCTAAAAAATTGACAGATTTGGAAGGACTGATTGAAAATTTACATTTTGGTACCGAATACGAAGTTGCAGTACGATGTGCAAATCGTTGTGGTTGGAGCCAACGTTCTTTGCCCAGCAAAGCAAAAGTCACGTTGGCGGTAGAAGCTCCGGAAGCTCCTTACATTGACGAAAGCAACGATTCAACCGCAAAAATATGTTGGAACCCTCCCCATATTACAGGAATGCCAATTGACATGTATGAATTGCAATTTAGGATTTGGCGATTGGACGGTGGTGTGTTGACTCCAGGTGAATGGATAGTAATGACCAGAATTGAATCAAGAGTACATTTAGCCACGTCATTGGTGCCCACTGTGGTCTATCAATTTCGTATTCGGGCACACACGTACGCTGCTGTACACGACGCACAATGGAGTATACCGGGTAGTTTGTCGGAACAAATTATGATGCGAAGGAGGTTGTAAAACGTACATAATAAACACATAAAAAAACGTATTTTTTAGAACACAATAATTCATTTTTCATGTACATATTATATGTACACAGAGTAGGTAGTATACACATACACATGACATAAGAGGTCAGGATTAACTGGTTGCCAACACTGTGACTGTGAGGACTAACATTGACCGGCGCTTTGCTGGCTGGTCTTTCGTACAGTTTTGAAGTAAGTACTTAGGCCTTACTTGAGAAACTGATAGTACTGACCAATCACAATAAAGTACTAAAGTTAACAACAGAAACAATAACCAATAACCCTTTGGATATAGTACATACCGGTAGTACATAGTACATAGTACTACATGTAGTACATAACACAACACCACACAAAACAAAATCCAGCGAATTAATCGCACCATGATTACATGTATGCCACGGATTATGTGCGTGCTCCTTTTTTTAATATCAAACGAATGTACTGCCTCTAAAATTGCTTCACCGGTTCACTTTCGTCAAAGAAGAAGTCTACCTAGTACTAGTACCTTGTTTGCAATATTAGAATCTTCCAGTTGTGCAGCAGAGAGTGGGCATGCATTGGTGAGAAGTAGAAGCACGTGCTTCAAAGGCGTTAATGCTGTGGGTTGGAGTGGTAAGAAAGTCCCTGCTTATCCCATTGCGTTTCCCCATATACCTCCGGGCTGCTCAGCTCAAGCTAACGGGGCAGTACCTGCACTTCGACCTCCGACCGGTGGTGGAGCCTGCTCCAGCTCCTACAAATGCCTGTGTTATACAGGCCCTGTGTGTGAACACGACACTGGTACCCAGGCAAATCCATCTGCTTGTATGTGTGGTACTACTTTGTGTGAAGCCACGTCAGATGAAATTTCCATAATTACATACGGTTCTTGGAGTGTATCGCCGTTTCAGTCCGTTTGGAGCAAAAAAGAAATGTTTAAGTCCGGCCTCTATTGTGTTGCCTCATTAAACAATTGCTACAGCAGTCCAGTTTTAGCATGTTCTGAATCAACTGGGTTGGTGGCCAACACAGGTCCTTGTGTATGTGGTAATATTGGCATGACATGTGACGCAAGCAATGGTCTGTTTTGTATTTCTAATGCGAACACTTGCTCGAAAAATCGCAGATTAGTGGCCGAGATACAGGTTGGTTCATGTGAGGTTCTGGGATATTTTCCAATAAAAGACCAAGAAGATTGCAGGGCGGCAGGTGTAATTGCGAGTTGGCACCTATTTACTGGTGCGGCACAATTAATGATTGTCAGTCTGACCACCGATCCCAGGATTTCTGGATGCTTTACTTGGCCAAGCAGCGGTCCATTCATCGCAGTAAAATATCGTGCAACTGGTAGTGATGCTTCATGCGATGGTATTGGTACATCATGCATGTGTTTTACAGGTCCTGCGTGTACACACACCGACATGACGAACGTAAACCCCTCTGAATGCATGTGTGGTACCAAAATATGCAATACAAAGACCGGTCTTGTGTGCGTTTTATCATCGAACAAATGCATTTCAATTACAAAATTATTTTCTGGAAAGTGTGAAGATACTAGTAATCCCAACCGCCACACAATTAATGACATTGATGAATGTGCAACAGCGTACACAGCAACATTACTTGGTGCAGAAGCCGACC
>Ga0115007_10002300_pt1 | contig 11851 bp, 10 predicted proteins | sample ArcOceMetagenome_2_FD_87166 | JGI IMG/M metagenome (GOLD analysis project Ga0115007, IMG submission 87166) | Marine eukaryotic phytoplankton communities from Arctic Ocean - Arctic Ocean ARC135M Metagenome | ecosystem: Environmental > Aquatic > Marine > Oceanic | place: Arctic Ocean | collected... | reverse complement strand
GACAACTCAGCAATGAATCCCAGGGCCAATTGGTCCGATGCACAAAACACTGCAGTTGGGCGGTCATCTAAGGCGATCCAAACCTTTGCTGCTTCGCAACCAGCAGCGAGTGAAAAGTCTCCAATAATGACCCATTCAGATTTTAACTCGAGTTTAAGAGCCCCTACTTCAGCGATAAACGCATCTTTGCGGGCATGTGCAAGTACATTGCCTTTAGGGCCAGTTACATGAGCGATTTTACGGTGGCCAAGGCTATATAAGTGATTGACTGCTGCGTGTGTACCGTTGTCATTTTCGCTACGGACAGATGGGAAGTCTTTACCCTCAACCCATTCACAGGCGAATAGGATAAGTTTGGTCTTTGGGTTGTTTTCCAACGACTCAACCACGTCAGCATCTAATCCTCCATCAAGGATGATCATCCCGTCAGCGCGTGCATCATCAAGGTAATCAATTAATCGTTCACCACTGCCGTGCACCTGCTTAGTGCTGGCGATCAACATGGAATATCCCTTGCTTGAAAGGTGCCGAGAGATGCCTTCGAGAATGCTTGAAAAGAATGGATTAGCCAAGTCTGGAAGCAAAACTAAAACTGAATGCGCACGCTGAGTACGGAGGTTTCTTGCAGCACGATTGATGCGATAGCCAGTCAATTTTACTGCCTCATAAACCCGAAATTTGGTTAGTTCAGATACGATATCTGGGTTAGACAAAGTGCGCGAGACCGTGGCCGTGGAGACTCCAGCAGCACGCGCAACATCTTGAATTGTGGAAGTTTTCAGTGTCATACAGCCTTCTTTATAATTTGCTCAAGTGTAATCGTTTACATAAACACTTGACAGGCCTAATAGTAATAAAGTTAAATGTAATCGATTGCAGGAAATGGCAATCTTAAAATAATTGGCGCAAAGCCACATTTTCTGGAGTAAAAATATGTCTAAAATATTAAAGTCGCTGCTAGTAGGTAGCGCGCTTGTAGCAGCGCCTGCGTCGCAGGCGATTGAATTAGAAGTTACTCATTGGTGGACATCGGGTGGCGAAGCTGCTGCTGTGTCTAAGTTTGCTGATGCATGGAATGCCACAGGCAACTCATGGCTTGATGGTGCAATTGCTGGCTCTGGCGGCACAGCGCGCCCAATCATTATATCGCGTATTCTTGGTGGTGACCCTATGGCAGCCACACAGCTAAACCATGGCCGTCAAGCTGAAGAATTGATTGAGGCAGGATTGCTTCTGGATTTGAGTGATGTTGCAGAAGCTGGTGGGTGGGCAGACATCGTCAACCCCTCTGCATTACTAGAATCCTGCACATTAGATGGCAAGATATACTGTGTTCCTGTAAACATCCACTCGGCACAGTGGTTGTGGTTATCTCATGCTGCATATGAAAATGCAGGCCTTGACGTGCCAAATGACTGGAACGAATTTGTAGGATCCGCAGGTGCACTGCAAGCAGCTGGCACATTGCCACTAGCGATGGGTCAACAAGGTTGGCAACAAAACCTTGCGTTTGGCGCAATTACAATTGCTGTTGCTGGCACAGAAGCTTGGCGCGAAGTGACAGTCAACAAAAATGCTGAGGTAGCTGCTGGCCCAGAATATACAGCTGTTTTCGAAGCTATGGTAGACGCACGTAAACTTGCTTCTGAGTCCAACGTTCAAGACTGGAACCAAGCTACCAACATGGTGATCACTGGCACTGCTGGTGGACAACTAATGGGTGACTGGGCGCAGGGTGAATTTGCTGTCGCAGGTCAGGTTGAAGGTGTTGATTATTCCTGCTTACCAGGTTTAGGCCTGAATGACATTTTGGACACAGGTGGTGATGCATTCTACTTCCCAGTTAACGACGATCCAGCAATTACAGCAGCGCAAAAAGAGCTAGCGGCATTGCTAATTTCTCCTGAAGTTCAGGTCTCGTTCAACCTCGCCAAAGGGTCGTTACCTGTGCGTGGTGACATCGACATGTCGTCGGCAAACGGCTGCATGCAAAAGGGTCTGAAAATCCTAGCCAACGGTGGTATTCTGCCATCAGGCGACCAGTCTTTGTCTGCTGATACGCAGACACAGATTGAAGATTTGATGGCGCAGTTCTGGTCGGGTGATATGTCTGCAGCCGATGCACAGGACGACTATGCTCAGCTAATTAAAAAAGCTGACTAAGTCACTCTCTGACCCAGTGGCTTAGCTACTGGGTCAGTTTTATTCCCTTATTTTATATTTGGAGCCGACACGATGACCGTGATCTCGGACCCCCTTATGCACCCTACAAAGCGGCCTCGTCGTTTGTTTAAGAATTTGATGGCGAAGCTTGCTTCGATCCCAATGATCTTAACAGCGGTTGTTGTCTTTGTTGGAGGCACAGCGTGGACAGTTTTATACTCCTTTACTGGTTCTCGGATGCTGCCCAAGACCAACTGGGTTGGACTTGATCAATACGAGCGTCTTTGGAGTTCTGATCGCTGGATCATTTCGATTACGAACCTTGGCATTTATGGCTCATGTTCCTTGGTGCTTACGTTGGTTATCGGCTTCAGTCTTGCGGCCTGCTTAGATCGAAAAATTCGATTCGAAAGTGCCTTCCGCTCTATTTTTTTGTATCCCTTTGCACTTTCGTTTGTAGTTACTGGCCTCGCGTGGCAGTGGATTTTAAACCCTGATTTTGGCCTGCAAAGTGTTGTGCGTGGTTGGGGGTGGGAGAGTTTTGTGTTCAACCCACTCAACGACGCCAACACTGTTATTTATGGCCTTTTAATCGCAGGTCTATGGCAGGGAACAGGATTAATTATGTGTATCATGTTGGCTGGCCTTCGTGGTATCGACGAAGATATTTGGAAAGCAACACGTGTAGATGGCATTGGCACAATCAAAACCTATATCGTGGTTATTATACCCATGATGCGACCCGTGTTCATTACCTCACTTGTGTTGATCGCATCGGGTATTATCAAGCTTTACGATTTAGTCGTTGCACAAACGGGTGGTGGCCCAGGCCTTGCGTCGGAAGTACCTGCCAAATATGTCATCGAGTACATGTTTCGTGCCCAAAACTTGGGCCAAGGCTTTGCGGCCTCTACTATGATGTTGTGCTCTGTTGTGGTCATTATGATCCCATGGGCCTACCTAGAATTCGGAGGCCGTAAACGTGGCTGATATAACACCAGGCCTGTCTGACGGCCCTCGCGGTCCAAAGCCTAAAAAAGCCTTTTCACGTGCCAATATTATCCTTTATGGCACTTTAATCATGGTTTCTATCTATTACCTTTTGCCGCTCTATGTGATGATTATGACCTCCCTAAAAGGCATGCCAGAAATCCGCATGGGCAATGTATTTGGGCCTCCCATGGAAATTACCTTTGAGCCCTGGGTTAAGGCGTGGTCACAGGCTTGCACGGGTATTAATTGTGATGGGCTATCACGTGGGTTTGGTAATTCTGTTCGCATACTAATTCCCTCTGTTCTGTTGTCCATCACCATTGCGTCAGTTAATGGTTATGCACTGTCAAATTGGAAATTTAAGGGTTCTGAAGTCTTTTTTACCATTCTAATTATTGGTGCATTTATCCCCTATCAAACAATGCTCTATCCAATTGTGATATTGCTTCGGGAGCTTGGTTTAATGGGCTCTATTGGTGGCTTGGTGCTCGTCCATACTATTTTTGGCATGCCCATACTAACACTGTTATTTCGTAACTATTTTGCTTCCATACCTCAAGAGTTGTTTAAGGCAGCAAGAGTAGATGGTGCTGGATTCTGGCAAATTTATTTTCAGATCATGTTGCCTATGGCGTTACCCATTTTTGTGGTTGCGATTATTTTACAGGTCACTGGCATTTGGAATGACTTTCTCTTCGGGGTGATCTATACCAAACCGGCGACGTATCCGATGACCGTGCAGCTCAATAACATCGTGAACTCAGTTCAAGGGATCAAAGAATACAATGTCAATATGGCAGCAACTCTCCTGACTGGTTTGGTCCCTCTCATTATTTACTTTGCTTCTGGCAAACTTTTTGTCCGCGGCATTGCCGCTGGCGCAGTCAAAGGCTAACTTACCCATGAAAAATTCTGTAGAAATAAAAGATCTAGATCTAAATTTTGGTGCTGTAAAGGTTCTAAAAAAACTAAACTTAAATATTGTAGAAGGCGAATTTATTGTCCTCTTGGGCTCCTCAGGATGTGGTAAATCTACACTGCTAAATTGTATTGCTGGGCTTTTGGATGTGACAGACGGCCAGATATTTATCAAAGGCGAAAACGTCACATGGGCGGAACCGTCTGATCGTGGTATCGGTATGGTTTTCCAATCATACGCCCTATACCCGCAAATGACTGTGCGTGGGAACTTGAGCTTTGGACTCAAGAATGCCAAGGTTCCCAAACCTGAGATCGCCAAACGGGTAGCGTGGGCTGCCGAAGTCTTGCAAATTGAACAGCTGCTAGATCGAAAGCCCGGGGCATTGTCAGGTGGACAACGCCAACGAGTAGCTATTGGCCGTGCGCTGGTGCGTGACGTGGATGTGTTTTTGTTTGATGAACCACTATCTAACCTGGATGCAAAATTACGTACCGACCTGCGGGTTGAGTTAAAGCGACTTCACCAAAAGCTTAAGAATACAATGATCTATGTGACCCATGATCAGGTTGAAGCAATGACGCTGGCTGACCGAATTTCAATCATGAAGGACGGCTTGATCGAACAGTTGGACACGCCCGAAGTCATTTACGCTAAACCATGCAACAAATACGTTGCAGACTTTATTGGTTCGCCAGCAATGAATCTCTTCACAGGCCAGTTAAGTGGCACAGAATTTTCTTGTGACGGGTTCGAGGTTGATGTCACAGGCTACGAATTTGATACTAATGGCCAGCATGATGGCCCAGCATGGCTTGGCATTCGGCCTGAACACATCATTACCGGTGATGCTGCGCAGAGTGCATCCTATAATGGCAACGCCGAGATCGATATTGTCGAGCCTATGGGCTCTGACACCTTAGTTTGGGTTAACTTTGCTGGTCAGTCTGTGCGCGTGCGCACTGAAGGCTTAGCTGGCCTGAAGCCTGGTGACACCCTCAAAATTGGTTTTGATGCGGCGCGGATGCACCTATTTGATGTTGAATCTGAAGTTCGCCTTTAATTTAACTGGAAAGAAAAATAATGACTTTATCTATTCAACTATATTCGATGCGTGACTATGGGGATCAAATTGCCTTACTGGATAAATTATCTGCTATTGGCATTACGAACATCGAAGGTTATGGCGGGGTTTATGGTGATCCGAAGGCCTACCGTGCTGCGATGGATGCCAATGGCATTTCTATGCCCTCTGGGCATATGGGGTTGAATGACATTGAAGACAACTTTGAAACCACACTGAGCATCGCTAAAACCTTGGGAATCGTTTGTATCTTTGCGCCTTACCTGGAGGAACAGGACCGTCCTGATAACACTATTGGGTATACTAAGTTGGCACACCGTTTAAATGCAGCCGCAAAACGATACGCCGAACATGGAATCTTATTTGGCTGGCACAACCACGATTTTGAATTTGTGACCCTCGCCGATGGAGGTGTTCCAATGGACATTCTATTAGAGGAAGCCCCTGATATTATGTGGGAGGCTGATCTGGCCTGGATTGTGAGAGGCAAGAGTGACCCGTTTGACTATATTCAACGCTATGGTAATCGATTGTGTGCAATTCACGTGAAAGATATCGCCAAAGATGGCACTAACTTAGACGAGGATGGCTGGGCTGATCTTGGTGCAGGCGTCTTAGATTGGGCAACACTTTTGCAGGCTTGTCGCACTCAATCCTTGGGCCTAATTTATGCCCTGGAGCATGATAAACCTAGCGATCCAGTTGGCTATGCTACCCGATCAGCGGCAGCCTTTCAGAACCTGTGGGAGAACACGCATGACTAAACCACTGGGTGTTGGCATTATTGGGTGTGGGAATATTTCGGCTGCGTATTTACAGTTAGCGCCGATGTTCAAGGGCTACGAAATTCTTTCTGTGGCGGATATCAACATGGAGAATGCAACCGCGCGTGCCGATGAATTTGGTGTGCGGGCTGAGACAGTAGACGAGCTGCTGTCAGCGAATGATGTTGATCTGGTGATTAATTTGACGATCCCTGCAGCGCATGTAGAAGTCTCCCGTGCAATTCTTAAGGCGGGTAAGCATGTTTATTCTGAAAAGCCATTTGTACTTAGCCTCGCTGAAGCACAAGAGTTAGGAGCGGTTGCGCAGGCCAACAATGTGCGGATCGGATCAGCACCTGATACCTTCATGGGGGCAAGTCACCAGCTTGCCCGTAATCTGGTTGATCGTGGTGAGATTGGTTCTGTCACCTCGGGCACTGCTGTGGTGATGTCTCCAGGGATGGAGGACTGGCACCCTAATCCAGATTTTTTCTTCCTCAAAGGGGCTGGTCCTATCCTTGACCTTGGGCCTTATTACATCTGCAACCTAGTGCAAATTCTTGGGCCTGTAAAGAAGGTGACAAGCTTTACAGGTTCGGCGAGTGCGACGCGAACCATCGCCAATGGCCCACGCAATGGGGAGATCATTCCGGTTAAAACACCGACCACCATTCATGCGCTGTTATCCTTTGAAAATGGTGCAATTATCACACTGCTTGCCAGTTGGGATGTTTTCGCCAGCAATCACCCTATTATGGAACTTTATGGCACTGAAGGGACGATGAATGTGCCCGATCCAAACTTTTTTGGTGGAGTCGTGACGGTAACTGAACGGGCGGGTGATGCAGTCGAAAAAACATGGGATCACCCCTTTGCCATCCCTAATTTTGAAGAAAACCAAGCCAATTACCGTGGGGCTGGTTTGGCTGATATGGCCCTATCAATCAGTGCAAATACCTCCCATCGTTGTAATGAGGCCTTTGCAACCCATGTTGTTGAGGTGATGACGGCTGTTTTAGAAGCTGGCGAAACTGGTGAAGTAATGACAATGACAACAACCTGCGAGCGCCCCGATGCCTTGGTCCCAGATCAAGCACGAGCCTTGCTAGTGTGATCGATATAGATGGAGAATAAAATGACCAATTTAATTAAAGGGCCGGCACTATTTTTGGCCCAGTTTGTGAGTGATGAAGCGCCATTTAATTCCCTGCCGAGCATTGTGAAATGGGCAGCAGACCTGGGGTATAAGGGTGTGCAAATCCCAACCTGGGAAGCCCGTATTTTTAATCTGGAAAAAGCAGCCAGCAGCCAAAGTTATTGTGATGAAATCTCAGCGGTTTGCGCTTCACATGGGGTAACAATCACTGAGCTTTCTGTACATTTGCAAGGCCAACTAGTGGCTGTTCACCCAGCCTATGACACTGCATTTGACGCGTTCGCGCCCCTGCATTTGCAAGGCAAACCTGATGAACGCCAGGCTTGGGCGGTGGATCAAGTAGTCAAAGCTGCCAAAGCATCACAGAACTTTGGGCTTAACGTAGCTGTGGGCTTTACCGGATCCCTAGCCTTTCCTTATATGTACCCTTGGCCACAGCGTCCTGCTGGATTGGTTGAAGAAGCGTTCAGCGAACTGGCGCGTCGGTGGAAGCCAATTTTGGATGTTTACGATGAATTAGGTATCGATTTAGCTTTCGAAATACACCCTGGTGAGGATGTTTTTGATGGCACAACGTTTGACCGCTTCCTTGGTGCCCTCGACAATCACCCGCGATGTAAGATTCTTTATGACCCGTCACACTTTTTGTTGCAGCAGCTAGATTACCTAGCATTCATCGACATCTATCACGAGCGTATTAGTGCGTTTCACGTTAAAGACGCTGAATTTAACCCAACCGGCCGCCAAGGTGTTTATTCTGGCTACTCTGATTGGACTGATCGAGCAGCTCGCTTTCGCTCGCTTGGCGACGGGCAGGTAAATTTTACGAGTATCTTTTCTAAGCTCACGCAGTATGGGTTTGATGGGTGGGCTGTGCTGGAATGGGAGTGCTGTCTGAAGCATCCAGAGCAAGGTGCTGCAGAAGGTGCACCATTTATCGCTAATCATATTATTCGCCCCACTGATAAGGCGTTTGATGATTTTGCGGGCGGAACAACAGACAAAACTGCGCTACGTAAAATGATGGGTTTCTAATATGGTTCGTCTCAAGCTTGGTATGGTGGGTGGTGGTCAGGGTGCGTTTATCGGTGGAGTTCATCGTATGGCTGCAAGGCTAGACGGGTGTTATGAACTTGTCGCAGGAGCTTTTGCATCAGACTCTTTACGCGCCCATGTCTCTGCTGCCGAACTAGGTGTCAGTGTGGACCGTTCCTATGACAATTACAGTGACATGGCGAAGGCGGAGTCAGCCCGACCAGATGGTATCGATGTGGTGTCTATTGTTACTCCCAATCATCTGCATGGGCCTATAGCTGAGGCGTTCTTGGCTCAAAATATTCATGTTATCTGTGACAAGCCGATGACAGCCACCTTGGCGCAGGCCGAAAGCCTTATGGCTGCTGCTGCTGTGTCTGATGCATCATTCTTTTTGACCCACAACTACACGGCTTACCCAATGATTCGCCAAGCTCAGCAGATGGTGACTGAGGGTGCCCTGGGCGACATACAGATTGTTGAAGCTAATTACTTACAAGACTGGCTAAGCGACGTTCCTAAAACTGATAACAAGCAAGCCATGTGGCGAACTGACCCGACCCAATCTGGCGGTGGCGCGATTGGAGATATTGGCACCCACGCTTATAACCTCGTATGTTTTGTGACAGGTCTTCGCACAAAGACGCTAAATGCGACTTTGCACACTCACGTTGCAGGCCGAGCTGTAGACGATGATGCCAGAGTTACGTTGCACTTCCATGGCGGAGCACGTGGTCATATCTGGGCCAGTCAAGTGGCTGTTGGGAACGAAAATAATCTTACCTTGGCAGTTTATGGTACTAAAGGCTCAATCAGATGGTCTCAAGAAAACCCCAACAACCTTTGGTTCAGTAAACTAGGCGCCGCACCACAAATGTTCACCCGGGGCGGTGGTTCTTCATATCCCTCAGCGGCCGCAGTCACTCGTATTCCAGCAGGGCATCCAGAGGGTTACTTGGAGGCTTTTGCGACGCTCTATAGAGAGGCGGCAGAGGTGATTATTGCGAGCGGCGAAACGACCCAACAAAGTGCGGTTATTGGTATTGAACAGGGGTTTGAAGGTGTGCGATTTGTTGACGCTTGTCAGCGATCGTCAAAAGCACACGCAGCTTGGGTTACTCTATAGTATTTTTGGCCAGTGCACCTTAAGCACCTATTTACCAAACTTGCTTAGCGATACAACAATGTGGGAATTATTGGTAACTATAGTAGGGGGGTAATTATGAGCGACCTAAATTCCAAAATACATTTTAAGTTAGCCCGCTTAGTGGTTGTGATGGGCGTTTCTGGTTGTGGTAAGTCCACAGTAGGTGCTGCGTTATCTGAGAGGATGGGTAAGCCTTTCATCGATGCTGATGACTTTCATCCACAGATTAATCTAGCCAAGATGTCATCTGGTATTCCTTTGGGCAACGACGACCGTTGGCCATGGCTGGAGCGTGTTGGCAAAGTACTGGGTGAGTATTGTCGCTTCGAAGGCATGGTAATATGCGCGTGTTCGGCGCTTCGTCGTGAGTATCGAGAGTACTTAAAAAAAGTAGCAAATGAGCCTATCTTATTTGTCTACTTAAATGGCAGTGCAGAACTAATTTCACGTCGATTGTGTGTGCGTAGTGATCATTTCATGCCTTCAGAGCTCCTGGAAAGTCAATTTGCCATACTTCAACCACCATCGATAGAAGAGAACGTATTATCTATCGACATTGATAGGCCAGTGTCAAAAGTAATTGATCATATATACGAGCAAATATCATTTTCAAAATACACCGACTGATTAATACCCCCAACGTCTTAACTAACGAAGCATTATAACTAGTTAGCTTTCGCTCACGCTGGCCAATTGTCATAAACTTTTCTAATAGTTGCGCTTGGTTATGAAAAATTTACACAATGACCAAAGGCATAGGCACCTGGCCCATGGACAACTAGCAAAAAAACTTCCTGCAGTAGTTACGGTCTTTATAAAGTTAGTCATTTCAGCGTGGTTGCAAAAATCAGCATGAAACAGTGGCGCCGACAATACACTAAAGCAGCAAGCACTTTACAACTGCTAATGTTTTGCCAACTAGTGAGGCAAATGGCTATGGCAACTGATGTAAACGCCTATGTGCGGCTGCAACTAAGCTATTTCGCTATGCTTAGCCACTTAAATCACGAAAGTCTGCTATAAAGCCATTTAGTTTTTTGACCAGTTTACTGCGTTGCTGGCTTGTTAATGTTTGGTTTAAATCAAACAATAACTGCATTACTAGGTGTTTATTCTTCTCAATGACGCGACGATAATTAGCTGACCTAAGTTGGTTGGGGTTGGCGAACAACACCATTAGATTTTTTTCTAGTTGCTGCTCATCGTGGCGCTGGGCTAAAGCTACCTGCATTCTAGTGCGCCATTTAATAGCCTGGACTAATGAAAATTCTTTGGTCGGTTCCATGCGCCGCGCCCATTGTGCAATTAAGGCCTTTTGCACCTCATTTAACTCACCAATAACGTCAGATACTTTTTCACTAACATAGGCTTCACGCTCTTCTAGAGTTCGTGCGCTAGTACCACTTTCAATATCCTTGGCATCATCGCCTTCTTTTTCAATTAACATGTCAAAGAAGTCGTTAATTTGTTGATCATTAAGGTTTGATATAATGTCTACGGCAGCGGGTAGGGTTTTAATAATGATTCGCTGCCAGCTATCTCTGAGGTTATCATAGGACTTTTCCAACTGTTCAACCGTCATGCCGCTCTCTAGGCCTATAGAGAGTTTTTCTAGCTCGTCGGCGTATTGGGGCAACTCATCACTACGATGCCAGTCAATTAGTTGGGAAATTTCATTTTTAACCTGCAAGCGCTGGTCCCGATTAAATTTTACGTAATCTTTTAACTCCCAGTACAAGCCCCAATCTAGAAAATTGTAAGCAAGTTTAATGGTGCACCCACTAGCAAACACGCTAATAACAAGCACTGCCAACAGAGCACGCAAAGCCTTGTAATTCAGCTTTAGTATTCCCATTGATCAAATTACCCCTTAGTTGTCATAAACTTAACTTATATATACGCTGAAGAGTTTACTTAAAGCAGGCAAAGTGGTCAAAGGAATAGTCAAAGGCTCTATACATATTGCTTGAGCCCTTGGGTCTTGAGAATCTAACTAGTCTAGCGTGCTTAATTTCGGGTGGTATACGGGATATACGCCAGGGCCGAAGGCGTTGACTATCTCGCAGTATTAAAAGGTTTCTATCCATTGGAAGGGTGGGACTGGAACAGTTCGAAAAAGCTCGTTTTCGCAAATGATTTCCTCGATCATGTTGCAGCAGTCACTTACGTTAATCCTACTTTGAAGAAGACATACGCGCCTTTAACGTCTATCACCAAGTTGCGTAATTGACGGTATGCTTTTGCTAAAGGGAATGGTGTTAAGTAGGTTGGCCTTTATGTTCAAGTGAAGCAGAAGTATGGATTAAGCTGTATCCGAAACAATATTGATGCCATTATAGCGCCATGTCATCTTTTGACTACCTTCTATGAATTCTCTGTCTCGTATATTGTTGGGACTTGAATACGAACGTTTTAAAAATTGCACAGTATTTTGATTCATACATTGCAATACCTAAGGTACATTTAAAACCAAAATAACTACATGCTTGAAAGATCTTGTAAGAAAGGTCTGAAAATGGCAATGATGCTGGTGTTATAGGCAAAAATCGGTGCCAACGAGCCTAAGCCGTTTTTTTAAAAGCCTGAGCTT
>Ga0115007_10002296_pt1 | contig 11855 bp, 8 predicted proteins | sample ArcOceMetagenome_2_FD_87166 | JGI IMG/M metagenome (GOLD analysis project Ga0115007, IMG submission 87166) | Marine eukaryotic phytoplankton communities from Arctic Ocean - Arctic Ocean ARC135M Metagenome | ecosystem: Environmental > Aquatic > Marine > Oceanic | place: Arctic Ocean | collected... | reverse complement strand
TCACAAATCAATCAAAGAGGTTTTATGTAATTTATATATATATATTAATACTATATATACATACATATTATATACCATCTATATACAACGTGACTGTTACAGCAGTTACAACGAGCGACTGAGAATATTGTACTTTCTTCTTCTGCTTGTACTTATCAGCCTCCTAGAAACTGACCATTCGTCGTCCATGTCGTTGCTGTTGTCCAATACATTTGTTATTATTGTTATCAACAAGATGTTCATCATTATGATCATGAAATCCTCTCTCTCTATCGGTTCTTTTTGTATTGATACGTTGAAATTCAACTTGTAAATCATTGCCCTGTTGTTGTTCTTGCAGTATTGTACTACTACTTGTACTTGTACCCTTATGTCGTCTTGCCTCTCTTTGTTTCAGTAAAGATTTGACTAAATGACGACTAAGTGTATATTTCATATTCCGATCCATATCTGGTCTTTTCTCTAAATATTGTTTCAATTCTGATTGATTCCATACCACTACCGTACAATCTCCATGTGTTATAACAGTTCCGTATGCTCCAACGCCTGGTGGTGTTGGAGGTGTACGACCAACGGTTCTATTAATACTATTATTATTATTATCGTCTTGCTGTTCGTTATTGTTGTCATCATTACTACTACGTTCGTGAGCAGCAGGTTGCTGCTGCTGCTGTTGGAAGGCTACATCATTAACGAATCCGCCTTCATCGATATATGCAGCAAATGCATTATGATGAAAAACTTTTGCTTTTCCTGTATGAATAAAGTATAAATTAGGCGATGGACGACCTTCTTGTGTTAATACACTTCCGTCCTTAATATGTTCTTGTTTTGACATTTTCATTAAATAATAAAATTGACCTTTTGTTAATCCATCATCGTCTTTAAAATGTTCTTCATACAACGCCAATTCTTCTTCACTTAACAATGCACCGATCCATTCTTCACTAAATAATAATAATGCAGCACCTGCATTAACAACAACAAATAATGCTGACCAACGTAATGGTATTTGTAATGGTTTATTATGCAGTGCATGGAATGCAACAAGTCCAGTATAACCACCCACCAACATTAATCGCAACGATATCATATCTGTCATTAAAAATCCAGATGCTAATGCCATATATGCACCATTACCTATAATAGGTAATGCATTTTTTATTGATTCTTGTGAAGCAAATACTGATGGTATTAGTGTTCTTCGTAATATTTCTGATGCAGTAGCAGTAGCAGTAGCAGTAGCAGTTTTGGTGGTGGTAATCTTCTTCGTCAGAATAGTTGATGGTGCTGCTGCTTCTGCACCTGCTGCTTCTGATGACGTACATGTAGTAGAAGGCCGTATCGCTTGTAATAAAGAAGGAAATAGTTGCTGTTGTTGCTTTTGGAATAGCGACGATGATGATGCTGCGCATCGAGCATACTGACAACTTCGTCGAATCACTGGTCGTAACATGATTGATTGAATGTTAACTTCTTCTTCTACTTCCTTTTTTCTTTTCGTTGGTTGATACTACTACAAGCAGTTGTTGATAATATTCGCTCCTCCTGCTCTCTCTCTCTCTCTCATTTACACTCTTGGTTTTCGCTTCTTCGTTGTTTCGTTAAGATATGTACAAGTAAGTTGTGATTCTATGTTATCAGTTTTCTTTTTGTCATACCGTACACATGTCGCTTTTCTTATTCTTTCTTACAATTTCTTTGTGTTCTTTTCTTTGTTGTTCGTTCGCTCTAGCTAGATTCAGATCGCGGAGGGAAACGCACTTGTTTGCGCAGAGCGCCTATTGGCACCTCTTATTAGAGCGAATGGCGGCGATAAGATGTGTCAAAAACATATCTTCTTTCACTTGTGTGATACTGTAGAAGTACAGTACATAAAACAAGTCGTGTCGTGCATAAAGTTCACGTGAAAATAGCATTCCTCTATTCTGACACGAACCGTGAATAGGTGACGTGGCCACAAAGTGCTTGTACAAGTACTAGGTTAGTGTTTGTGTTGTACAATTTGAGCGTCGGGTGGGAGCAAGAATAGTAAAAATCCCTTCACGACTTCTCGAGCGTTGAGATCACAAATTTCGAAAGACGAAGCAAATTTTATCGGAGATGAAGCTCGTCCATCGGACTAACTGTGACTTAAATAATATTATTAAAACAGACTCGCATACCCGAAAAGAAAACCGCAAGAACAGCCCAGATTCTAGAATCACTTACAGGATTGATGCGTTGGATGAGATTTCTCAACCTAGTAAATCTTGCGAACGTCTTTCCGATTCCTGTTTAAGCTTTGGAAATGTGAATTGTCACCATTTCAAACGACTGTTCTTAAAACACTATGTTGTCAACGACAACACATGACATGTGGTGTACTTTATACGTATCTTATTCTCATGTCTGAGATGGAAGGAATCTGCTTTTGGTTCACAACGACGTGCTGATCACATAATAATTGTAAATGATCTTTACCATTCTAACTTCATACCACATATCCGATTACACTCGTTACTACTCTAACAATATATCTACATCAATTTACTTGAACGATAACATCTAATATATATATATCTACATCAATTTACTTGAACGATAACACCATAATAGCACACGACAACGACAATGACGGCAATAACAACAATGACGACGGCATCACGTTGCTTTTCACTTAGAATATTTGCTTCGGCCCGTACAACGATAACCTTATTGCTTTTTCTGATAGCATGCAGTCGACTTACATCCTTGGTAAAAGCCGATCAACCGAATCTACGAATCGTAGGAGGTAACGACGCAGATCCAGCAGAATATCAATTCTTCGCTGCTTGGGGCTCAAGTTGTGGGGCAACATTAATTCATGATGATATTTTACTCACCGCTGCACATGTAAGTTTTTTGAAACGGGACGATCGACTAGTGTTCCAACTTATATGATTTTTACATGTTCACTTATTCATATTATTGTTTCTTCTCTCTCTCTCTCTCTCTCTCTCTCTCTCTCTTTCTTTTGCTAACTTTCTTTGTTTGTACAGTGCAATCCTCTCACTACTAACCAAATTGTTGTTGGTGCATATACGAAACATCAAGCTAATGAACCTGATCCCGTCAATTCTGTCTTACGTGCCATAGAACAAAGAATAATACACCCTGATTACAATGTTGATTCCTGGGATTACGACGTAATGCTTCTCAAACTAGACGAAGCAGCACCATCATCGTTACCGAGAGTGAGATTAAACAATGATTCGTCGAAACCTGCAGCGCTTTCTACTGTTTTTCCACTCGGTTTAGGTAGACTGGCAGAAGAAGATGGAGATTTTCCTGACGTTCTGCAGGAAGTCAATGTCAGAGTCATCGATCCAGATACATGTAATACATCGCCTATGTATCCGGGGTGGATTCAAGATAGTATGATTTGCGCAGGGGTGAGCGGTGGAGGACAAGATGCTTGTAAGTGCTACTATTTATGTTCAATAATATTATGCAGTTCGATTTCGATATGACGGTACAACATACGACATCAATGATAAGCGTATTTACTCATTCGAATATTTTTCTTTCTTTTCTCTTCTTCCAGGCTTTGGTGACAGCGGTGGTCCACTTCTTCAAAAAGATAGCGATGGTAACATAACTCAAGTTGGAGTAGTATCATATGGGACTGGATGTGCCCGGGCCAACAAACCTGGAGTATACCATCGTGTCAGTTCTTCCTATGATTGGATTCAAGAACAGATTTGCGAGTTTTCCTCCAATAAGCCTGATAGTTGCCCTGGTGTGAAAACAGCAGTTATCGAGGAAGTAGTTAGCGATGAAGTAGTTATCGATGAAGTAGTTAGCGATGAAGTAGTTAGCGAAGAAGTGAGCTTATATATACATCCAGAAGATCCTCCGAATGGTCCACTTGGAGTGTGCGAAGGCGATTGCGATAGAGATTCCGACTGTGCAGATGGTCTATTTTGCTTCTACAAACAGCAGGGAACAGTAGTGAATGTTCCAGGATGCGTAGGAACTGATAATACGAGTGTAGATTTCTGTGTCGACAATGTATACCGAAATTCAGGGGCCTCGGTTCCTCTTCGACAGTCAATTTACAATACTAGTAGTAACAGATTAAGAGGGAGTGCATCAGTTGTTGCATCCGCCGACGGTAGAATCAGTAGCATAGGAAGAGACAGTATTTGGGATAGTACCATGGGAGGTGATCCGTGAATATCTCCGCTGATTCATGGGAACGAACGAATGTTACGCATTCAATACGAATAAAGCAGACTACTCAATGTAGCAGGCTCTAAAAAATTCGTTGACTTATAACTCGGGGAGAAACAAAATCAAATCGAAATGATGTTAATAATAGAGACAACGCTCATGTCTCATATAGTGTTCTCTTCTGTAGAACTCAGAAGTTCAAACAAACATAGATCATAAGCATAGATCATAATGATGTTAATTAATGCATAGATTAACAATTATAATATTATTAAGTAAATAGACGTTGAACCAATAAATACTGAGCTCTTCAAAGAATACAATAGCTCAATGCCTTATTTGAGCACCATTGTTGCCGGTGAGATCGCAATTTTACCATTAACCCAAGTAATATACCAACACTATTTCAGTATCAAAACCAATATCAATTTTAAAACTGTAAGCATCACCGCAATTAAAAAACAGCAACTTACAGCTCCAGTCTTCTTAGGTCTCTTCTAGTAAAACAAACCCCAATGTATCTGATCAGTCAAATAAATGTATCTGCATTCTTTATTTTCAAAATTGCCTGAGAGGAGCATGCATGAAGAACAGGTGCATATTGACCAAGAAAGTCATGAAAAACAGATGTAAATTGACCAAGAGAAGTACATGGAGCAAACCCAAGTTGACGAAGATAAATTTGAGGAGTAAATACAAATTGACCAAGTCAAGTTAAGAAGCATGAGGGAGGAATGGCTGTGGAAAATAAAAATTGACACTCGGAAGTTCAGACAACAGTTTTTAACATGTGTTAAATTGCCAGCAAACTAATTTGCTGTTGCTCATTCCCAATGAAGAACCTATGGTTTACAATCCATCTTTCGGCACTTACTACTAGATGATGACTACTACAAATAATGTTTGACACAACAGTGTTTTATTTTTTATATCACCGCATTCCATCCCAAGTCAAATTCGAAACAAGGAAGAAAGCAGTGTGTCCACTCACAAGCTCCTCAATGTTGATATCATCACGAGTGCCTATGGCAACTGCTGTAACTGAACTAGATGATTCATTATTATCAAAGTAACCCACATAGATATTATTATTATACAACGTGATTCCAAGTGTTTAGACGAGGTAGTAATTAATAACGCTGATGAAAGCTCCTCATAAATACAATGAAAAATCACCACTGAACCATATGTATTTTCCCATCCATCTTGTTGTCCAAAATTTTCAGTTTTGATATTTTAGACAAGCAAGTAAGTACTTTTGGTGATAATGTGAGGAAATGTCTGGTTTTGGCCAACAACATTCAAGCTCTTTGAAGACAATCCTTTCTATGCAATGTTTAATGGAATATTATATAATAGGAAGTAGGCCGTATACTTTGCTTTAATATTCAGAATTCAGACATGTTGATCAAACATTTTTGCAGACAGCAGTCCATGTACTGCATCTTTACAACATGGTATTGTTTTTTAGTGAAAACTGACAAACTGTGGTCAACATGATATGTAGACACATAACTGATAATTAAAAATCAAGAATTTATTAGAATAAACTTTCTTCTCATAAACCTTTCATTCATTATGCAAGCAATTTGAAGTACTGCCATTGATTTGATCTGAGTACACAACATCATAGCTCTACAGTAATGTTTATATATTATTAAACTTTGTTATTTGGGGGGATGCAAGACTTCACGACAAAAAAGCGTTATTTTCATTTTCAATTTTTTGGCGGCCACGCGCATTTCAAATTAATGTAACGATTTTTCCTCTTCACAAAATACCTTCATACCTATTTTTCCCGTTGTAGCTCGCACTAGTACGACGAAACAACGAAACACCTCCAACCAACAAACAACAAATATCTCCTCTTTTATTAAACTGCATCAGTCGCTTTTGCATACACCTAAACAAAATTGAAAATGGTATCACACCGATTCGTGCCGTCGACTATGCCTCATCTTTGTGCTCTAGTATTTGGATTGCTTTTTCTAGCAGAGGCTGAGAAATATGTGGCAGCAATTGGCGCGAGTAGCTCATTGGATCCCGAGATGAGCGTAACGAACCATATACGTGGGGAACACAATGAACGTATGTTGGGAAGCGAGAATACTGGTCCCGGGGAGTTTTCATTCTTTACACAGTGGGGAGGCTGTGGGGCAACCTTGATTTGGGAGGATCTTTTACTAACAAGTGCTAGCGTAAGTATCCGAAGAATATTCAATCCACAATCGTCACCCCCGAACTTGATTTTTCATCGCATTTTTCTCACTCCGGTTTACTTATCGATGTATTTCGTCCTGGTCCTGTTGTAGTGTGACGTTGTCGAAGATAATAACGTACTTATTGGCTCCCATGCTTCGCATCAACAAGAGGGAGATTCAGTGAGACGAAATATTGTGTCAAGGTACAAGCATCCAAAATTCGATCCTGATACTCTTATGTATAACTATATGATTCTAAAATTGGATGAAAAGGTAGACACGTTGCCCCATGTATGGATCGATCCAACAATAGAAATTCCTACCGATGCAGAACTTTTCGTAGTTGGATATGGATTCACAGCATCACGTATACAGATAAATCATATTTACGAAGACACTTTCCATCACACTGTTTTAGATACGACAGAAATCTTACGGTACGGGAATGATGATGGTCCGACAAGTCGAATGCAAGGATCGGATTTGCAAAAGATAGAAGCAAACATCGTTCCCCACGGTATATGTAACGCAAACGACCAATACGCTGGTTTTGTCGATGATAAAACAATGATATGCGCTAACAATGAAGACGGTGATTGTAAGTTTTTATTTTCTTTTCTATTTTTCTTTTTAAATTCCCCCCAACCACTCGAAAGCAACCAGCGTATGAAAATGCTTTTCTCACCCAAATTTGTTTCTTGTTTTTGTTTTATCGCCTCTTCTTTTCAATAAATTTTTCAGGTTTGGGCGACAATGGGGGCCCATTATGTATGATGGTAAATAACGGATGTCTTCAGATTGGTATCGTTTCATTTGGGGAGTCTTGTGCTATGGGTTATCGCCCTAGTGTATATTCCAGTATATCTGCTGCAAGTGCTTGGATAGAAAAAAAGATCTGTAACTTATCGAGGAATCCACCTTCTAGTTGTCCAACTCCAAGTCCATCACAAGAGCCTTCAAACTTATCTACACCTGATGTTATTATTGCTGATGGACGAGTCGAAGACACTGCATCGTCATCGTTGTCATCATCATCATCTTGTTCAAAAGAACATGCTAAATTAGAAGAATGTATCGATTCAAGTGGTGGTGGATCATTTGGTATGTGTAAATCATGTATTAAAGCTGCAACTAAATCACCAACAGCATCACAATTTGCATTGAATTCGTGCGTTGATGGTCTATCGATGTGTATTGGTTGTCAAAGTGAATCAGAAGACTATTATGATTGTTTAAAAGAAGATCCAAATCCGAATGGTTCACAACAACAAACTGTTGTTGTCGATGCAACAGTTCCCGACGACAGGGCTGATCTCGATGATTCTGTAGCTGTAAAGGTAACATCAGATGTCCCTACAGGGCGTTCAAAGATCTCGGCACCAACACGACGCCCGTCTACACCGGATTCCGATATTTCCGACTCTTCAATGCCTTCTGATTTTCCCAGTTTGGTACATAGTGATACACCAATCGACATCCCGAGTACAGAACCGAGTATTGACCCTTATGCATCACCGAGTTCAGTACCTAGTGATACGCCAATCGACACACCAAGTACAGAGCCGAGTCTCGTACCCAGTGCATCACCATCCTTAACGTCTAAAATTCAAAAAAATAGGGGACCCGCGTCTGCTGCTCAAAAACCGTCAAGGCCTTTGTTTACTTTACCTCCACACATTGACCCGTTAGATGAATTTCATATGTACTTTACGAATAATATCTCACTCACAGGAGAAGATTATGCGGATTTCCCTAATCGAAGAGAAGAAGAGACTGGTGCCGAAAAAGAAGAGTACGATGATAACTCTAGTTTTCCAGATACCGAAAGACATAATTTAGACGCAACAGCTACAAAAAATGAACTTTCTGAGCTTCAAACGGACCGGAATCTTATCCAACAACCAGATTTGAATTTTACAATGATGCCTATACGATTTTTCTCGTTCCCTATTCCTCCTACTTTCAATACCAGTTCACGAGACTCGAGCTCGGCACCGTTAGACGAGGAAATCCTTGAGTCAAGAAATGAAGCTTCTAACAATACTGAAATTATTAGCGATACTGAAGCGCTTCCAATGCTATCCCCCAAGAAGTTCGGGCTTTGTGAAGGGGATTGTGATATTGACGAAGATTGCGCTGATGGTTTATTCTGTTTTATGAAAGAGGCAGGTGTGGCAACTGTACCCGGCTGTGACGGGTTTGATACGAGTCGAACCGACTATTGTATTTTGAATACCCACAAAACACTCGCCAATTCCGCTGAGCCTCCAATATTATTCGCCTACCTCGAGAATCCTCCGAATATCACAAATTTGCCGCTCCAATTATGTCAAGGAGACTGCGATTCCGATGCTGACTGTGCGGATGGTTTAATCTGCTACGAGAAACCATCAACGGAAATCCTGGTACCAGGATGCTCCGGTATATCCATAACGAGGACCGATTTCTGCATCGACCCGAATGCTTTAATTGCTGATACCTCGATGTCATCTAAAAAACCCTCAGTATCCGATTCTGCCATGCCAACCGACTTCAAAGATATAAACCCGACATTCGCTCCTACAACATTTTTCCCTACTGAATTGAAGGTCGTTCCGACTGAGTCGCCAACATCACAATCTTCTATGCAAACAGAAGCAAATACAGCAGATCCAACATTTTTTCCTACTGAATTGAAGGTCATTCCTACTGAGTCGCCGACATCACAATCTTCGTTGCAAACAGAAGAAAGTACAGCAGATCCAACATTTTTTCCTGCTGAATTGAAGGTCGTTTCGACTGAGTCGCCGACGACATCACAATCTTCTATGCAAACAGAAGTTCCTACTGAATTGGAGGTCGTTCCTGCTGAGTCACCGACATCACAATCTTCGTTGCAAACAGAAGCAAATACAGCAGATCCAACATTTTTTCCTACTGAATTGCAAACAGAAGTTCCTACTGAATCAGCCGTCGTTCCTACTGAATTACCAAGCTCACGATCAAGTTCTGTGCCATCAAGTAACGCCTTAGATCCAACATTTGCTCCCACCGAGATGCTAACGCAGCCTCCAACTCGCTTAACTCATTCTGAATCTGAATCTGAATCTGAATCTGAATCTGAATCACTAGTGAGTATCACAGTTGCTATTTACTATGATCCATGGCCCGAAGAAGTCTCCTGGAAGATTGAAAGCGAAACAACTGGATTAGTTGCAATTGCCCTTGCCGGTACATATACTGCTCAACAGCAGAGTTTTAATTCGGTCATGGTTATACCTGGCGAGAAATACACATTTACCATCGAAGATTCTGGGAATGATGGTATCGCTGGGATTGGTATGCTATACGAAATTTATATGACAGATCAACCAGATTTTATACTAATAGAGGGTGATGGTGTGTTCGAAGAAAGTAGGGAGACTGAATTTCATGTCCCAACCATTGAGGAATATCCAACGAGTGCTCCATCAGAACCGACAGTGTCTCCAGCTCCTACAATAAATACCGTGAGTGTATATCTCATCATAATTTTTGATAGTTGGCATCAAGAAACATCATGGACGATCACAGCTGAGGATAATCCAAGCTTTGCTTATGCGGAAGTTGAATATGATACATACCGTGCTGGGGAAAGCATAACAGAAGAAATCAAATTACCACCAGATCAAACATATACATTTGTTATTGAAGATTTTTTTAATGACGGTATAGAAGATGGAGAATATTTAATGATGACGGATGATGGTACAGTATTATTTGAGGGGAATGGATCATTCGGTTCTTCCCGTAGTCATACTTTCACACTACCTCCCGCTGAATAAAACCCATAAAAAAAACTAAGCTAACTAGCTAGCTAGTAGACTAACAAACAGGGGAATACTATAATAATGTATAATATTAATAACAAACTTTGTGTGATAGTGACAATTTAATAACTTTAGAAAGAAAGAAACCTTATCATCGTTTCCTTTTGTATTTATTTTCTTGTTCTTAAGGTTATAAATTATTATTGTTTTGCTTTCCATTATTCAAGAAAACTATCTCTTACTACAATAGTACTGTAGTTGCCAACAAACAAAAAAATAAAAGCAATTTTCGTTCCTTTTCGTACAGCTTTCGGTAGCTAGCTAGCTACTTGACGTGTGCGTGAGTGTGCGTGTGCGTGTTTCCCTTAGATATCTTCTTCTTTTATTACTTTTTCTTTTTTACATCATTTTCTAAAACAATATCACGAAAATCATTTAATGATTGTTCAATCATATTTTTTTCAACATAATTTGTTAATGTTTTCGAACGACGAAGAATTAATGATACAGCTCTTGGTGTAACAAATGACATTTTAATTGTCATTAATGTTGGTCCGTGTTTATAGGATGATTTAGATCCCTTCATTTTATGAAATCGTACAATACCCTCATTTTGTAATCCTGTAACTGATGACCATTGTATCGTATGTGGTCTATCATTCTTTATTGCAATCGCAACCCATGAATATTTAATTCCCATCATTTTAGATGTCCAACATGATTGTATTTTATTATCAGTATTATCTAATACTTCAACTGATTCTAACCATGATGACCAACTTGATTGTCTTGGTAGATTCGTGTAGGCATCATATGCAATCTCGGCAGAGAATGGAAGTTCTATTTGACTTGATATTTCAATTAATCGTTTATTTTTCTTCTTCGATGTGTTGCTGTTGCTGTCATCATCATCATCATCATCGCCAATTTGTTCTTCGTCGTATTCTATTTCATATGCATCAATATCACCAATAATATCTTCTGTTTCTGTTTCTGATGAAATTTCGTTACTGCTATTCAAACTCGTCATTGGCCGACGAAAAAAAAGGCGACGATTACGTCGTGTAATGCGTCGATTACTAATTATGTGTCCTTTTCTAAATATCGATCCTTGTTTAGCTGAAACGACGTCGACGCCAACGTCAGCATGGCTGTTGGTACAACAATTATTATTATTATTATTATTAGTTTGTGGCGATAACGGCGATGATGATAAAAGTGACGACGATACTATGGGCGATATACCCAATAGTAAAATCCATAAGAAAGATGAAATTCTTGTTATGTAAACTGATCTAGAAATCATCTTGAGAAGAAGAGTCAAGTCGAAAATATAGCTAGCTAAAATAGATTGAATATATGTTGTGATAGTGTAGTTTGCCGACCGTTTATCGTTTATCCAACAAAGTTGCCGTGTCATTATTGTCGTGACTTTTGAGAGAACAAAGAGAAAGAGAGTATTTTTTTATTTTTTGACCTTTTTGCCGACGCGACAAAATTTCGTGTTATTTTGGTTTATACAACGTGCACGTGCCATGACATAGTCGCGCGAGCGAGCGACCTTTTTGAATTCGGCTAAGTTTCAACTTTTTAATCGAACTAGTCAAGTTTAGCCGGGTGGGTAAGGAATATTGAGTTGCAACCCACTTCGTCCAAAAACAGCTAAAAACAC
>Ga0115007_10002295_pt1 | contig 11857 bp, 11 predicted proteins | sample ArcOceMetagenome_2_FD_87166 | JGI IMG/M metagenome (GOLD analysis project Ga0115007, IMG submission 87166) | Marine eukaryotic phytoplankton communities from Arctic Ocean - Arctic Ocean ARC135M Metagenome | ecosystem: Environmental > Aquatic > Marine > Oceanic | place: Arctic Ocean | collected... | reverse complement strand
TGATTAGTTAGAGTATTTGTTATGCAAACGCCTTTTAGCCTTGATCCTAAAAACATTGATTACAAAGCTGTGCCCGATGAGCGAGGTCACTTTGGCCCCTACGGTGGTCGCTTTGTATCTGAAACCTTAATCGCTGCGTTAGATGAACTGCAAGCGGCGTATCTTTCATTAAAAGATACCAAAGCTTTTCAGGCAGAATTCGATAGAGATTTAGCACACTATGTTGGCCGTCCATCGCCTATTTATCATGCCGAGCGTTGGAGTAAAAAAATTGGTGGTGCGCAAATTTTTCTTAAGCGTGAAGATTTAAATCATACTGGCGCGCATAAGGTGAACAATACGATTGGACAAGCCTTGCTAGCAAAGCATATGGGTAAGCCAAGAGTCATTGCTGAAACAGGCGCAGGGCAGCACGGTGTTGCTACGGCAACGGTAGCTGCCCGATTCGGTATGGAATGCCAAGTATTTATGGGCGCAGAAGATGTTAAGCGTCAGTCATTAAATGTTTATCGCATGAAGTTGTTGGGTGCTGAAGTCATACCTGTAACATCGGGTAGCCGCACTTTAAAAGATGCAATGAATGAAGCCTTACGTGATTGGGTGACGAACGTTGATGATACGTTTTATATTATCGGCACAGTTGCTGGTCCAGCGCCATACCCGCAATTAGTGCGTGATTTCCAATCGGTTATTGGTCGTGAAGCACGTCGCCAAATGGTTATGCAAACCGATCGTCTACCCGATGCCTTAGTGGCGTGTGTGGGTGGCGGTTCAAATGCGATTGGTTTATTCCATCCGTTTTTAGAAGACGAAACTGTTGCCATGTATGGCGTTGAAGCTGGTGGCTTAGGCGTTGAAACAGGTAAGCACGCAGCGCCATTAAATGATGGTAAGCCAGGTATTTTACACGGCAATCGTACTTACTTAATGGAAGACGAAAACGGTCAAATTATTGATACGCATTCTATCTCTGCTGGTTTAGATTACCCCGGTGTTGGTCCTGAGCATTCTTGGTTAAAAGATATGGGTCGGGTTAATTATGTGGCGGTAACGGATGATGAAGCGATGGATGCCTTTAGGGCGTTAACGCAAATTGAAGGGATTATGCCTGCACTCGAAACCAGTCATGCATTGGCTTATGCTGCTAAATTAGCGCGTGAGATGGATAAAGATCAAACCATTTTGGTTAACCTTTCTGGTCGTGGTGATAAAGACATTTTAACAGTGGCTGATATTGACGGTATTACCTTATGAGTCGAATAGCTGCTTGTTTAGAGGCTTGTAAAGCCAGTGGTCGTAAGGCCGTTATTCCGTATATTGTTGCTGGTGATCCATGGAATGCTATTACTGTTCCTGCTATGCATACTCTCGTTAAAGCCGGTGCTGATATTATTGAGCTAGGTGTGCCGTTTTCTGATCCTATGGCCGAAGGCCCGGTGATTCAGTTGGGTCATGAGCGAGCGTTAGCGCATAACGTAGGTATGGGCGATGTGTTAGCCATGGTTGCCGAGTTTAGAGAGCAAGATCCTAATACGCCGGTCGTATTAATGGGTTACGCCAATCCCGTTGAAGTGATGGGTTATGACGCTTTTGCAAAAGCTGCTACGGCTGCGGGTGTTGATGGCGTATTAACCGTTGATATGCCACCCGAAGAAGCGGGCGATATGAACGCTGTGTTTCGTGAGTATCAGTTAGATACGATTTTCTTAATTGCACCGACGACAACTGAATCGCGCACTAAAGCGATTTGCGCGATGGCGACAGGTTATATTTATTATGTTTCACTGAAAGGTGTAACTGGCGCAGGACATATCGATACCGATGAGGTCAAACGCAAAGTTAACGGCATTAAAGCGTCAACGTCGCTGCCTGTTTGTGTTGGCTTTGGTATTAAAGATGGTGATTCTGCAGAAGCGATTGGTCAGTGTGCCGATGGCGTTGTTGTTGGTAGCGTATTAGTTAATGGTATGGGTGAAAGTGTCGGTATGGCAACGCGTGATGATAATGCCGATTCTAGTGTTGATCCTTTAGCCGGTAAAGATAGAGTGGCATTGGCAGAAGTGGTTAATGCGCGTATTTTATCGATTGTGAGTGAAATTGCTGAAGGCGCTAATCGCTAAGTATTGATTCACTGCGCAGTTCATTTTATTTGTTAAACACAGTTTTAATGGTTGGTTATAGTTATGAGTTGGTTAGATAAAATTAAGCCGTCTTTTGTATCTCGTCCTAGTGATGATGATGCGCAACGCTCATCTGTCCCAGAAGGTTTGTGGCGTAAATGTGTTCGCTGTGATGCTGTATTGTATCGTCCAGAGCTTGAGCGCAATCTTGATGTTTGCCCTAAGTGTAATCACCATATGCGTATTGATGCGCGTCGACGTCTTGATATCTTTTTAGATGAAGATGCTCGCGTAGAGTTGGCCACTGAAGTTGAGCCAATTGATCGTTTAAAATTTAAAGATACTAAAAAATATAAAGACCGTTTAATTCAAGCCCAAAAAGCGACTGGCGAAAAAGATGCCTTAGTTGCCTTTCAAGGAACCTTAGGCGGTAAACCGATTGTTGCGGTTGCCTTTGCCTTTAGCTTTCATGGTGGCTCAATGGGTTATGCGGTAGGTGAGAAATTTACTCGCGCCGCTAATGTAGCGTTAGAGTTGGGTTGCCCCATGGTGTGCTTTTCAGCAACCGGTGGTGCACGTATGCAAGAAGCGTTAATTTCTTTAATGCAAATGGCGAAAACGAGTGCTGTTCTTGAGCGTATGAGACAGACGGGTATTCCTTATGTGTCAGTAATGACCGATCCTGTTTATGGCGGTGTTTCTGCAAGCTTAGCGTTATTAGGTGATATCAATATTGCTGAGCCTAATGCCCGTGTTGGCTTTGCTGGACCAAAAATTATTGAGCAAACGATTCGACAAAAATTACCTAAAGGCTTTCAACGCAGTGAGTTTTTATTAGAGCGTGGCGCTATCGATATGATTGTATCGCGACAAGATATGCGTTCGACATTGGATAGACTGCTCAGCAAGTTACGTCATGAGCCAGCTGAAAGTACTATTTCTCCTTCGGTAGTGGGTTTTGATGTGACGGATGCCGAAGGTGCAGACGGTGAATATATTCCTGTTGTTAAAGATCGTGTCGCAGACGATAGCTGAAGCTAGAACAACGATAACGAAAGACAAGTGTTTAGTTTTTTAATCGGTTTTTAATTTTTTAATTAACAGGTATAGATCAAATTCATGCGCTTTAGCACTCTGAATGCTTGGCTAAACTGGTTGGAGCAATTGCACCCTGTTGAAATTGATCTAGGGCTCGATCGAGTCTTAGCCGTTGCCAAACATTTAAATGTATTATCTTTTTCTGCCACAGTCATCACTGTGGCTGGCACTAACGGTAAAGGCTCTACTGTAGCTGCATTACAAGCCTTATTGTCTCAGCCTCATCTTAATAAGCCATCACCTCGCGTGGCCACTTATACCTCTCCGCATTTAATTAGCTTTACTGAGCGAATAACGCTGGACGCTAACCCCGTTGACGAAGCAGTGTTATGTCGAGCGTTAGAACGTGTTGATCAGGCGCGGTTAGCGACGAATGTTTCGCTCAGTTATTTTGAATTTACGACCTTGGCAGCCTTAGTTATTTTTGCACAGGCACCATTGGATTATATTTTATTAGAAGTGGGCTTGGGTGGTCGTCTCGATGCCGTTAATGTGGTGGATGCCGATGTAGCGGTGATTACTCAAATTGCTATTGATCATGAATCTTGGTTGGGCAGTAATCGTGAAGTGATAGCGGTTGAGAAGGCGGGTATTTTACGAGCCAATCAAATGGCCGTGATTGCCGATAGTCAGCCACCTATTAGCTTGCAAGATCAAGTTAAGACGTTAGGGTGCCAAGTGCGTTGGGCGCATAATACTGTGGCAGAGTCTAACGCTGCTGGTCATGGGTTTGTGAACGGTGACGAATCTTGTGAGTGGCAGGGTGTCGCTGTCGATGGCAGCGTGACTGCGCTGGCTATGACGACAAACGCAGACCTGCCGCCTTTCAAGCTAGCTTTAGCGAGTTGGAGTGCTGCTATGCAGGCTGCGCTAATGCTCAATGCCTTGCCCTCAGCGGAAGTTTGTAAAGCGCTTGTTGCTTCAGAGCAGTTAGCGGGGCGATTGTCGATAGTGGAGCATAATGATCGAGTGATTTTGCTCGATGTAGCGCATAATACGCAATCAGTTGAGCGCTTGGCTGATTTCTTGGGTGAGCATGGCCAAAGCGATGAGTTATTGGATCAAGAAAAGCCTTTAGCTCAAAAAAAGCCTTTAGCCCAAGAAAAGCCGTTAGCCCAAAATGAGCCGTTAGCCCAAAATGAGCCGTTAGCCCAAAACTGGGTCGCTATTTTCGCAGTAATGGTCGATAAAGATATTGGCGCGATGTTGGACTGCACCATGCCATTGATCAAAAAATGGTACCTTCCTGCGCTGCAAAATTGTCCCAGAGCTGAATCGCCAGAGCAGTTATTGTCGTTACTAAAAGAACGGCAACTCGCCATTGGTGAAAATAAACAGCCAAATGATGATGATGTGAGTGAGATTGATGCAAAGATCATGCTTAACGTCGAAGAAAGTCTGATTGAGGCTATCCATAACACCTCGCATAAAGATAAAATAGTCGTCTTCGGATCTTTTTATACCGTGGGTGAGGCGTTGGCTTTTATAGACCCTCATTTTGCCAACGGTAAGGTAAAAGTCTAGATATGGAACGTTCATATATTGAACATTCATATTGAAAGCTCAGATATTGAAAAATTAGATCAACGCGATAGTAGACCTTGAGTGATGCGTATTTGAACAGTGAATTGAAACAACGTTTAGTGGGCGCAGGTGTTTTGCTGATATTGGCAGGTCTTTTATGGCCTCTTCTTTTTGATTTTGATCAAAGAGACGCGCTTGAAGCGCCAGCATTAATTATTCCTGCCATGCCCGTGGTTAAAAAAGTACCGGTTGCCAAGCCTAAGCCCGTTTTGCCCGTTGCAAAGCCAAAGGCGATTCCTACCGCGACTAAAAAGCAGCCTTTAAAAGCATTAATTAGCGATACGGCTAAACCGGCACCGATTGCAGGTAAGCCGGCTAATAAAATGAATGATGCCGATAGACCCCGTTTAGATAAACAGGGTGTACCCGTTTCTTTTGTGGTTCAGGTTGGCCGTTTTAAGCGCTGGTCTAATGCCGATGCCTTACGTAATAGTTTGATCAAAAACAAACATAAGGCTTATATCAAGCCTGCTATTTCGACCTCATCAGGTCCCTATACGGTATTGATTGGCCCTCTACTGACTTATGCTAAAGCTGAGGCGGTAGTTAATAAAGTTAAGGTTCAGACGCCAATTAAAGACCCGATGATTAAGCGCTTTGGTAGTGTTAAATGAACGGTGCCGATTGGATTATTATCGCGATACTCTCTGCCTCAGGATTATTGAGTTTATGGCGAGGCTTAGTAAAAGAAGCCATTTCACTGGTTATTTGGATTGCAGCATTCGGTATTGGTATAGCGTTTAGCCCTAAGCTTTCGGCGCTATTAGCCTCTAGTGTCGACAATGATTCTTTGCGCTTGATCTTGGCCTTTATTTTATTGTTTGTTGGCACCTTATTGGTGGGCGGTTTAATTAATCGCATACTCGCTTCGCTGTTAAAAGTGGCAGGCTTAAGCGGCACTGATAGATTGTTAGGTATGGTATTTGGTATTTTTCGTGGCGCCATTGTTATATTGGCGTGTTTGATTATCGTGCCGCCATTAGTCGCGATAGACCAAGAACTTTGGTGGCGTGAGTCTATGCTGATACCGCAATTTTTAATGCTCGAAGATTGGGCCTTGCAAGCCTTTAGTGATGTCTCTGAGTGGCGGCATGACGTGATCGGTTTATAGAGTCATTTTGCTAACTATTATTAATTTATTTATTTAAAAAAGAGGGTTTGCCCGTGTGTGGAGTTGTTGGCATAGTGGCTAAGTCCAACGTGAATCAGTCGATTTACGATGCGCTTACTGTTTTACAACATCGTGGCCAGGATGCTGCGGGTATGATGACGTTTGGGAATGGACGCTTTAATCAACGCAAAGGCAATGGCCTTGTGAGTGATGTGTTTCGTCAGCACCATATGGATAGACTGTCGGGAAATATTGGTATCGGTCATTGCCGCTATCCAACAGCAGGTGGCACTAGCGCCGCTTTAGCACAGCCTTTTTATGTGAATACACCTTATGGTATTGCCTTGGCTCACAACGGCAATTTAACCAATGCGCAAGATTTAATGCGTGAGGTTTTCCAATCTGATTTACGTCACATTAATACTGATTCAGATTCAGAAGTGATGCTCAACGTGTTTGCGCACGAGCTGCAAAAAATTGGCAAGTTACGTCCAACGCATGAAGATGTTTTTGCCGCTGTTGAAGCTGTGCATCGTCGTTGCTCTGGCGGTTATGCGGTTGTCGCAATGATTGCGAATTATGGAGTCGTTGGTTTTCGTGACCCGCATGGTATTCGCCCGTTAGTTTATGGCAAGCGTGAAACTGAGCGCGGTCCTGAGTATATGATTGCCTCTGAAAGCGTTGCCTTAGATGTATTAGGTTTTGAGCGGATTGATGACGTGAAGCCTGGGCAGGCAGTATTTATTAATGCACTGGGTGAGTTAACGCTTTATCAAAGTGAAAGAACGGCTGAATACTCGCCTTGTATTTTTGAGCATGTTTACTTTGCCAGACCTGATTCGATTATTGATGATATTTCAGTTTATAAATGTCGTTTGCGTATGGGCGAAAAGCTTGCAGATAAAATTATGGCGCTGCGTCCTGAACATGATATCGATGTGGTTATTCCTATTCCCGATACTAGTCGTGTGTCCGCACAAGTATTAGCGCATCGTTTAGATGTTAAGTTTCGCGAAGGCCTTATTAAGAATCGCTATATTGGCAGAACGTTTATTATGCCCGGCCAAAGCGTGAGAAAAAAATCGGTGCGACAAAAACTCAATGCGATTGAGTTAGAGTTTAAAGATAAGAACGTGATGTTAGTAGATGACTCGATTGTGCGCGGTACAACGAGTTGCGAAATCATTCAAATGGCCAGAGATGCAGGCGCTAAAAACGTTTATATTGCTTCTGCAGCACCACCGGTTCGCTACCCGAACGTTTATGGTATCGATATGCCATCGGCTAATGAGTTAATTGCTCACGGCCGAACGATTGATGAAGTGCGTCAAAAGATTGGTGCCGATTGGTTGGTGTATCAAGATATTGAAGACCTTATTGCTTGTGCCCGTGAAGGTAATCCTGACATTAAGCAATTTGATTGTTCTGTGTTTAACGGTGAATACATTACCGGTGATATCGATAATCAATACCTTGATGAGTTACACGAGCGTCGTAATGATGCTTCAAAAATAAACGATGAAACTAGTCAGCATCAGATTAAGCATGAATCAGCGGTAGTTGATTTATATAATGATGCTACTTAGTCAATTGGTTAGTTAGTTTTTTATTAGCACTGCGGTTATAGATTAACAGCATCTCTTTTATTGGAAAGTGACTGAAGTTTTATTATGTCAAAAACGCATAGTACAAAAGACGCATTAGCGAAAGCCTTAGAGGGCGCTCAAAGCCAAACATTGGCCGTGCGTGCGGGGCAGTCTCGAACTAATGAAGACGAGCATTCAGAAGCACTGTTTCTAACATCAAGTTATGTCTTTAAAGACTGTGCCGATGCGCAAGCGCGTTTTTCAGGTGATGTCGAAGGCAGTGTTTATTCGCGTTATACCAATCCAACGGTTAGAAACTTTGAGCTGCGCTTAGCGGCGATGGAAGGTGCTGAAGATTGCATCGCGACTTCATCGGGCATGGGCGCAATTATGAGTATGTGTCTGGCGCATTTAAGTGCCGGTGATCATATTGTTTGTTCAAGTGATGTATTTGGTTCTACCGTTGTTTTATTGAATAACTTTTTTGCTAAGTTTGGTGTTGAAATCAGTTATGTTAAATTAACCGATCTCAACGGTTGGCGTGAGGCTATTAGGCCGAATACTAAATTGTTTTTTATTGAAACACCCTCTAATCCATTAAATGAAATTGGTGATATTCGTTCGTTATCAACGATAGCCAAAGAGAATAGTGTTTTATTTGCTGTCGACAATTGTTTTTGTTCGCCAGCACTGCAGCTGCCTTTATCTTTAGGTGCTGATATTATTATTCATTCGGCAACTAAATATATTGATGGGCAGGGCCGTTGTTTAGGCGGTGCTGTAGTTGGAAATGCTGAGCATATTGAGCCAGTCCGCAATGTTGTACGTGCGGGAGGGCCAAGTATGAGTCCCTTTAATGCTTGGGTTTTCTTGAAAGGCTTAGAGACTTTGCATTTACGAATGAAAGCACATTCTGACAGTGCTTTAGCGATTGCTCATTGGCTAGAATCACAAGAGCAGATTGAAGCTGTTTTTTATGCAGGCTTAGAGTCACACCCAGGGCATGTATTAGCGAAAACGCAGCAAAGCCATTTTGGGGGCGTATTATCTTTTAGAGTTAAGGGTAATCAAGCCGCTGCTTGGCGTTTTATTGAAGCGACACAGGTAATCTCTTTGACCGCTAACTTAGGTGATGCGAAGTCAACGATTGTTCATCCAGCAACGACAACGCATAGTCGTTTGTCGCCAGAAGCACGAGCTACTGCAGGCATAACCGATAATTTAATTCGTGTTGCGGTTGGTCTTGAGGCGTTGGATGATTTACTTATCGATTTGCAGCGCGGTATAGACGCTTTATAAGCGACTAGATGATTAAACAAGATTTAAGTAATAATTATAATTTTTTAGTTTCATTTTAACGGTTTCACATTACAAAAATAATGATTGATGGCTATTATCATTTTAAGTGGTAGGCCTGTTTTATATTTATAGGAGAGAAATACAATGAATAATAAATTTTACCAAGTAGCTGCGGTTACTTTTTTAAGTGTCTTTACTTCAATAAGTAACGCTGAAAATTATAACTCTGAATTCACAGGTAGCTACATAAGTAGTGATGTGGATGCAGAAGGCCAGTCTAGTGATTTAAATACGTTTGGCGTTTTACAGAAGGTGTACTTTTCTGAAGTTGATACTTCAGTTGGTCCCTTAGGCCAGGCAGAATTTGTAAGTCGTACGTCTAGTTATTCGCTAGGTTATTCAGTGATTGATGATGTTAATGATACAGATACTGATATCACTCATGCGGCTGTAAATTTACGTCATAAAGATACTGGCTTAACATTTGCCCTTGCTTATTCTTTTACCGATATTTCTTCTGTTGGTGCTATTAGTGATCAAACGGATATCCGTATTGGTAAATATGTTGGCGAGACAACAGAAGTGTCATTAGAATATTCTCGTGAAAAATTGAAGCAGCTGGACAGCCTAATTGAAGATGCCTGGGCGTTATCAATATCTCATGTAGGTACCGGTGATGTAGGCTTCGCTATTAATGGTCGTTTTTCAATGGCTGATAAAATCAATGATGATGAACAGTTTGGTATTGCTGTTTCAGCGGCTGTATACCCAACGCGTAATATTGGTCTAGGCGCAGGCTTTGATATTGCGCTTGCCGAAGAAGACTCTGACAGAATATTTGCTTTTACAGAGTGGTTTTTCAAGCCGAATATGAAGGTGGCCGCCACTTATTATATTTCTGATCAAGATAATATTGATACTAACGGTTTTATTATCGACTTATCTTACCGTCTAAAATAGCTTGTTAAGCAAGATTGTTGGTATTGATCAACAATCTTGCTTTTTATTGTTTTTGAAATTTAACTTGATGTGTAAATGCTTTTTTTAGGCTCAGAAAATACACTTTCAAGCATGGGTAAAAACTCCTCTAGCGGCATTGATTCATAGTTAGGATCAAATGATACCTGATCATAGACGCGACAAAATTCTTCAGTAGCCGCATAGTACGGATGCTCTCGTAAGTTATTTCTCAGATTTTTATCTAAACCTAAATATTCAAAAAAATAATAGCCTTGGATAATGCCATGGTGCTTGACCATCCAATAATTTTTTTCTGAAACAAACGGTTGTAATAAAGTGGCAGCCATATCGGCATGGTTAGCTGGAGCTAAGGTGTCGCCAATATCATGGAGTAGGGCGCAGACGACATATTCTTCATCGCGTCCATCACGATGCGCTCGCGATGCGGTTTGTAAGCTGTGTTCTAATCTATCAACGGCAAAACCACCATAGCCGCCATGCAATAATTTTAAATGGCTAACAATGCGTTTAGTTGCGCCAGTAAAAAAGTGCAGTGAAGCATCAATAATTAACGACCAATCTTCTTTTGTGCCGTCTTCCATTTTGGTAAATGAAGCGCGAGGTGCATCTTTCTCATTCATAGCTAAGCTGCCTTGTTAGTGGAGCATACTGTTAGTCAAACATATCAGGTTGCTCTGCAACAATGACATTGTATAAAGGTTGAAAGCTAAACCAACCGGCTAATTCTGAACCGACAGTATCGTAAGTGCTTTTAGCAATGGCATCAGGAATTACTTTAGGTGTGCCTGCGGCCTCTGCTAATAACTGTGCCTGACAAGAGCGTTCCATGGTGAAGTACCACCATGCAGCGGCTTCAATACTACTTCCCACCGTCATTAGGCCATGGTTTTGTAAGATGCACGCTTTGTTGTCACCCAGCGCTTTGGCAATGGCTTCACCCTCTGACATATCTAAGACAACTCCAGAAAAATCTTCAAACAGTGCGTGATCGTTATGAAAGGCACAAGCATCTTGAGATATGGGGGCTAAATGTTTACCCAGTGATGACCAGCTTTTACCGTAAATAGAATGGCAGTGGGCTGCTGCAATAACGTCAGGTCTGGCGCTATGAATATGGCTGTGAATAGTAAAGGCTGCGCCATTTAATAATCCATTGCCTTCTATTACTTGGCCTTGATGATCAACCAATAACAGTTGTGATAAACAAACTTGCTTAAAGGAAACGCCCATCGGGTTTACCCAAAAGCAATCGGGACGCCCAGGGTCACGAACGGTTATATGACCAGCAACGCCTTCGTCAAAACCAAATTTACCAAATAATCGTAATGCTGCAGTAAGGCGCTGCTTTCTGTGAAGTCGTTCATCTTCTATTGAGTCGAATTGCGGTGGCCAAACAAAGCTATCACCCGCATTCATAACCGTATTGTTAGCGATATTCTTGGCAGCTTGATCATTGTTAGCGCTGTTATCATTCATAGTAGATGGCCTTTTATTATGGCAATTATATTATCAACTCGCTTTTAGCATTGAATCATTATAGGGCTAGTCTAATACGATAAAAGATTAATTGCTTGCAATCTTAGGACTGCGAGTTTGATGATTTTTGATCAATTTCTACTTATAGCTGATTCTGCTTTGTGTTGTAGTTCTTATAAATTGATTTTAATAGCATTTTATTATTTCTTAATTTCATTTAAGTTAAGTTGTTAAGTTATATAGCTAGCGAGTAGCTTTAAGCTTCCTAAATTAATCGAGTTTAGAGTAGACTGGCTTAAAGCTAATGTTAGAGCAGTTGAATAGGCTGCTATCCAATATTTTATTAATGAGGTCACTAATAATGACACTGCCTGAATTCGATAATTTAAAAGCCTTTAATGTGAGCATTGAAAATAATATTGCTCATTTACAGCTTAAGCGAGCTGAGAAATTCAACAGTATGAATTCTGATTTTTGGGAAGAGTTACCGCGTATAGTGAAGGCGATTGACCATGCTTCGGCAGCAAGAGTAATTGTGCTTTCTTCTACAGGTAAACATTTTACTGCTGGTATGGATTTAGATGTTTTTGCCCATTTGGGTG
>Ga0115007_10002294_pt1 | contig 11857 bp, 10 predicted proteins | sample ArcOceMetagenome_2_FD_87166 | JGI IMG/M metagenome (GOLD analysis project Ga0115007, IMG submission 87166) | Marine eukaryotic phytoplankton communities from Arctic Ocean - Arctic Ocean ARC135M Metagenome | ecosystem: Environmental > Aquatic > Marine > Oceanic | place: Arctic Ocean | collected... | reverse complement strand
TCGGAACTTTTTGGGCATGAAAAGGGCGCGTTTACCGATGCAAAAGCACGCCGTATCGGTAAGTTTGAATATGCGAATGAAGGCACACTCTTTCTTGATGAGATAGAGAGCATGCCCATGACCTTGCAGATAAAATTGCTTCGGGTGTTAGAAGATCGATCGATTGAACGTTTAGGTGCCAATGAGATTATACCGTTGGATCTGCGGGTTATTGCTGCAACAAAAGTTGATTTAAAAGAAGCATCAGAGCGGGGGGAGTTTAGGGAAGACCTTTACTATCGTTTAAATGTTGTTCGTGTCGATATCCCTGCCTTACGAGAACGTCGAGACGATGTGGGTATGTTGTTCCAGCATTTCGCGCTCATCGCCTCGTCCCAATATGGGCGAGAAGTCCCGCTACTTTCACCGGAGCGGATGCATAGCTTAATGATGCATGATTGGCCGGGTAATGTCCGTGAGTTGCGTAATTTAGCGGAACGTTATGTCTTATTGGGAGAAAGCTGCTCTTTTGATTTTGAAAACCGCCCGATCACTGATGTTAACGCCAGTAATCATATGACACTGCCTGATAAGGTGGATCAATTTGAACGGATGTTGATCCAAGCTGAGCTCTCTCGTTGTGGTGGTTCAATTAAGGAAACGCTAACGAGTTTAGGCTTACCGCGAAAAACACTTTACGACAAAATGAAAAAGTACGGTTTAGATAAAAAAGACTTTAAATAGCCGGTTATATGGCGCCTGCCGTGCGTTATTAGATAAAACGAAAAACGCCCCAGATTTGTGAGTCTGGGGCGTTTTTTTTGTTGCGTTATTGTAACTAAGTTACAGCTTGAATTTTTGCACCATTGATTCCAGCTGGCTGGCTAGTGTGTTGAGCTCATGGGCTACTTGGTTGAGTGTTCCTGCACGGGACGAGGTTTGTGCGGCGGTGCCTGCAATCTCTTGGACGCTTTTCTCGACACTACTTGCCATTGCCGCCTGCTCCTGTGCAGATGAAGAGACCATATGATTCATATCGTTAATCATCTGGACTTCGCTGGATATCTTGGTCAACGCTTCGGCGGTTTCTTGAACTTTAGCCACGCCTAGCTCTGCACTGGTGTGGGCTTGGTTCATTACTTCGACAGCGTCTTGAGCATCCTGTTGCAGTTCTTCGATAATGGCATCGATCTCTTCTGTTGAGGTGCGGGTTTTGCTGGCTAAATTTCGTACTTCGTCTGCGACCACAGAGAACCCGCGGCCATGTTCACCTGCACGGGCGGCTTCAATGGCAGCGTTCAGTGCGAGGAGGTTAGTTTGCTCCGCAATTTTTTGAATAACTTCCAGTACGGTGCCAACGTTTTGGCTTTGTTGGTCGAGCTTGGTGATCACACCTAGCGCGCGGTCGATATTATTTCTGAGCTGCTCAATTGCTTCTGTTGCTTGCTGAGTGATAAGGGTGCCGTTTCGACTCTGCTGCAATGCCATGTCCGATGCTGCAACGGTGTTACTGGCATTATCCTCTACATGCTTAGTGGAGACTTCCATCTGCTCCATGGCAACGGCGACCGCATCGGTTTGTATCTGTTGGCTATGCACCGCGTTATTGGCTAAATCGGCAATATTATTAATGGATATACTTGAGGTGCTGAGCTGGTGAACCGTTGAGCTGACTTTACTTAAGCTGCTGTGAAAATCTTCCAACATCACATTGAGTGAGTTGGACATCATGCCAATTTCATCTTTTGAGTTGACGTCGATTCTAAGCTTTAGATCGGAGTTGTTGTGGATCGTATTAATGGTTTTGCCCATTCTGCGGACAGGGCGCACAACAAGGTGGCCGAGTAGCAAGCTGATGAGAATAAGGCCACCAATAAATAAGATCAGTTCAGTCACGGCGACGCTTATTAAGTTGCTACGGATGGTGTTATCTAAGTTTTCAAAAGAGTAGGTGACGCGCACAGCTCCTAAAACATTACCCTCTTGTGTTTGGTGGCAGAGTAAGCAATTTGTGCCTTTATAGTCGGGCAGGGCTTTCATTGGCGTGACAATCGTGAGGCGATGGCCTTGCTCGTCATTGATCTCTTCGACGATATGCTCACCCTCCATCGCTCTGCGGTCGAGGTCATCTTCAATTTTTGAGTCAGGTGTACCCGGTCCGTAAACACTGGCAACGATATCTCCGCGGATGATGCGGGCTTCTAGTACGTCAGGATTGGCGAGAATCTTTTTTTGCAGGGTTTCACGGTTGGACATCGCTCCGCTCAGCATCAGTATATTGATGCTATCAAAATAGGAGTCTGCGGTATCAGCGGTGTTCTTTTTTATAACCTCGGAGACCAGCCCTGATTCGCTGCGATAGATCGCAGTGAGTGAGCTGACTAAGATAATAATAAAAACAGCAGCTAACGAAAGGTTTACTTTTGTTTGAATTGAAAGGCCATTCAGTTTCACACCTTAGCTCCTGTTTTATCGAGGTTCGGCAATCATAGTAGTCGTTTAGTTATAATAAGGTGAAGTGCCATGTAGGTACACCCCCTTATGGCTCAACTAGATAGATGTAGGTCAAGCAAAGCAGAGGATGTGTATCGAGGGTACCAGATCGTATGAAAAAGGGTCAGTATCCCCCTTGTTATTTGTTTGAATGTGTGGAAATCCGCCACTTTTGAGTGGAGGCGGATGTTTTTATATCGGGTGGCGTTGAGTGTCTTCGGTACTGGTTATGGGCGGTTCAGCCATGTCCTGTTGTTATTTTCTTAAACTGGCCCCCTTCTTGCTCTAATGCTTCTATGGATTCAGATAAGTCTGTGAGCGAAAAAAAACAGAAGACGAGCTGAGTTTAATAACAACAATGATAAATAAAAGTCCCATAACAGGAGATTTCACATGCGTTTATTGACTGCTGCAGTCACATCCCTAGCTTTGACCCTTGGTGCACAAGCTATCTCTGCTGCCCCAGTGGAAATTAAATTTTCACACGTAGTGGCTGAAAATACACCAAAAGGCCAGATGGCTATCAAGTTTAAAGAGCTTGTAGATGAGCGCCTTGCGGGTAAAGTGGAAGTTAAAGTTTTCCCTAACTCTCAGCTTTTTGGTGACAACAAAGTACTTGAAGCGATGTTGTTGGGTGACGTGCAGATGGCTGCACCTTCACTATCTAAATTCCAGAAGTACACAAAAACACTACAAATTTTTGACCTTCCGTTCCTATTTAAAGATATGGCGGCGGTAGAGAAGTTTCAGAATGGCCCAGAAGGTCAGAAACTACTGAACGCTCTACAGAAGAAAGGCCTTGTAGGTCTAGGTTACCTACACAACGGTATGAAACAGCTATCGTCTAGTAACCCACTTAAAGTACCTGGCGATGCATCAGGTAAAAAATTCCGTATCATGACCTCTGATGTACTTCAGGCGCAGTTTGAAGCGGTTGATGCTGTTCCATTGAAAAAACCATTCTCTGAAGTATTTACACTGCTACAAACGAAAGCGATCGATGGCCAAGAAAATACATGGTCTAACATCTATTCGAAAAAATTCTTCGAAGTACAGCCATACATCACAGAGTCTAACCACGGTGTTCTTGATTACCTAGTGGTAACGTCTGCTGAGTTCTGGATGGGCCTAGATAATGATCTGAAAGTTGAAGTGAAAAAAGCACTTGCTGAAGCGATTAAGCACGGTAATACCATCGCTGCGCAAAAAGCACTCGCTGATAAACAGAAAATCATCGATTCTAGACGTTCAGAAGTGCTAACGCTTTCTGATGCAGAACGTGCACAGTGGGTTGAAGCAATGAAACCTGTATGGAAAAAGTTTGAAGATCAGATCGGTGCTGATCTAATCAAAGCTGCAGAAGCGTCTAACAACTAATACGTTGAGACCCTCCGTCGGGTAGAAGGTATCTTCTACCCGATATCTACCTCTCCCACATTCAGAGGAGAGCTTCAGACAGGTCAATCAGTAGATTGGAGCTGTCCTGTGAATGTTGTCTCATTACTCATTATTCTAACGACGTGAGTCGCTGCGGGGACCGTTATGGTACGTAATCTCATAACTAAACTGGAAGAGGGCTTTTTGTCTGTTCTTCTAGTCTCAATGACCTTGCTTGTATTTGCTGAAGTGATCGCGCGCTTTGGCTTTAATGCAGGTATCCACTGGGCGCAGGAAGTGACACTGCTTCTTGCCGCTTGGTTTGTTCTTTTTGGTGCCTCTTATGGCGTTAAAGTAGGTGCTCACATCGGTGTTGATGTGTTCGTGAAACTCCTACCTCAAAACACACACCGCTTTATTACATTAGTCGCGGTGGGATTATGCTTGGTGTATTGCGGGCTGTTTTTATACGGTTCTTGGATCTACCTCAGCAAAATGAAAATGATCGGTATTGAGTTAGAGGACCTTCCTATTCCTAAGTGGATCCCTATGAGTATTCTGGTGATCGGTTTTGTTTTACTGATTATCCGTTTCTTACAACTGGGCTGGAAGGTTGTGACGAATCAAGCAGATGGTTTTCATTTTGCTGATGAAGCGGAAGAATCCATGGAGATCGCTAAAGGGCTAAAAGAAACGGTGCTTGGCGAAGATCAACCTCAGAAGGCTGCTAAAGAGGGGGATAAATAATGACTATCGCCGTACTATTTATCACACTTTTCGGCTGCATGTTGATCGGTATGCCGATCGCTATTGCGTTGGGTTTATCCTCGGTAACGACGATTCTGCTGTTTTCAAATGATTCGCTTGCATCCATTTCATTGAAGCTATTTGAAGCGACATCCGAGCACTATACGTTACTGGCGATTCCATTCTTTATTTTATCTTCATCGTTCCTATCGACCGGTGGTGTTGCTAAACGATTGATTAACTTTGCGGTTGATACGGTTGGCCACATTCGTGGTGGTTTGGCGATGGCATCCGTCATGGCGTGTATGCTCTTTGCGGCTGTATCGGGTTCATCACCTGCCACCGTGGCGGCTATCGGGACTATCTGTATCGCGGGTATGGTGCGCTCGGGTTATCCACAGTCCTTTGCGGCAGGCGTTATAGCTAATGCGGGTACGTTAGGTATTTTGATACCGCCTTCGATTGTTATGCTGGTTTATGCCGCTGCGACCGAAGTATCTGCGTCCCGTATGTTTATGGCCGGTTTTATTCCTGGCTTAATGATGGGGCTTATTTTAATGATCGCAATTTATATTGTTGCGAGAGTTAAAGGTCTTCCTTCTCAGCCATTCCCTGGCTTTAAAGCGCTTGCGAAATCAGGATTGATTGCGCTAGGTGGCTTGATGCTTATTATCATCGTATTGGGTTCTATATACGGTGGTGTGGCATCGCCAACGGAGGCGGCGGCGGTAGCGGCTGTGTATGGTTACTTTATTGCGGTAATGGGATACCGAGATATAGGGCCTATGAAAGGGATCCCTTGGCAGAAGTCGGGGGAAAACATCATTTCTGCAGCGGTACGTAACGTTGTGCAGATGATTATCGCGATCCCTAAATCGGTGAGCGACCCTGAAGTCCGTAAAGTGCTGCTGGATGCGTCAAAAGTATCCATGATGCTGCTCTTCATCATTGCGAATGCGATGTTGTTTGCTCACGTTCTAACGACAGAGCGTATACCACACACGATTGCAGAACAGATTATTGCATGGGGCTTACCTGCATGGGGCTTCCTGATTGTGGTCAATATTCTGCTGTTGATTGCGGGTAACTTTATGGAGCCTTCAGCAATCTTGTTGATTATGGCGCCTATTCTGTTCCCGATTGCGATGAAGCTGGGTATCGACCCTATTCATCTAGGTATCATCATGGTGGTAAATATGGAGATCGGGATGTTAACCCCGCCTGTGGGGCTCAACCTCTTTGTCACCGCCGGGATAACCGGGCAGAACATGATATGGGTGATCAAAGCTTGTCTCCCTTGGCTATGTTTGCTCTTAGGTTTCTTAATGTTGATTACATACGTTCCTCAGATCTCGCTCTTCTTGCCAGAGTATATCGATCAGTTGAACGGGTATTAACAAATCTCGTCCTAGGGAGGCTTCCCTTAAAGTCTCCCGCCCCTAATCTGTTGATTAGTGCATTTAACCACCGTTTACGGTGGTTTTTTTTGTCTATAAGAATTTTCGTTACTTAGCACTATTGGGTAGTTCAGCTGGTAACAGGTATAATCCGCGCTTCAATCTATTTATGACAAAAAGAGATACTAGGGTGTTAGGTTATTTAGCAGCGGTGTGGGGTATTACCGGTATTGGCCTATTGTTGGGCAGTGCTATCTATCGTTTAAGCTCGATAGGTTGGCAAACGTTCTCCTATCAATTGGATTGGTATCATTGGTTAGCTATGGCGGTTTGTGTTGCCTTTATGGGGTTTGCCGAAGGTTATCGTGGCTTTCAACAAGCATGGTCGCCGCGCGTTGCTGCGCGTATCTTGTACTTGTCGAAGAATGTATCCCCTTTACGTTTGCTATTTGCACCGTTGTTTTGCATGGGTTTTTTCTCCATTGTACGTAAACGTATGATTGTGACCTACTGCCTAACATTAGGCATTATCGGTATGGTGCTTTTAGTGCATCAGTTGGAACAGCCTTGGCGCGGTATTATCGATCTAGGGGTCGTGACCGGATTAATTTGGGGCGTTACTTCGCTGATCCTCTTTACCTTGCAAGCCTTTTTCGGTCAGCGTTTTAATCACTCGCCTGAGATGCCTTAAGTGCATCTATGACCGCCGAGTCCGCGCCGTTCTGCCTAACCTTTAAGGTATTTCATCCTGAAATATCGCTAACTCAGTTTCTTGCCGCTCGCCTGGTGGATGCCCACCAGGTGAGGCTACCGACACTTTTCTCCCAAGGGTTCATTTTAGTTGATGGCCAGACAGCGCGATCAGAACAAGGGGTAAGCCTTGGACAGACGGTGAAGGTTTACTTGCCGGGGCATCAGGAAGCAGCGGTTGATACCCGATGGCGCCGGGTCTGGGAAAATGAGGAGCTGTTGGCGCTGTATAAGCCCCACCTACTGCCCGTAAGCCGCACTACGCGTAACCTGTACCATACGCTGATCTCCCTTGTTCGGCGTGAAACGCCTTATACTGAATGTCAGCTGTTACACCGGTTAGATACGGAAACGGCCGGGCTTATTGTGCTGGCTAAAGATAAAGCGGCAGACCGGAAGTGGAAGCCGTTACTTAACCAATTGATGGTTGAGAAGATCTATTATGCGTGGGTCAGTGGTGAGCCTGAATGGGCGCATAAGGAGTACGCGTGTGAACTGTCCGAGAAAAAAGGCAGTTTAATTCGTAGTCAGGTCTATGTTGTTGAGCCGCAAGCGTCTGCGCTGTTCCTTAAACCAAAATACAGTAAAACAGCGTTTAGCGTTGTGCAGCGAGAACCCGGACGCGCGCTTATAGAGTGCCAACTCTTTACTGGACGTAAACATCAAATTCGTGCCCAGTTAGCGCATTTAGGTCACCCTTTACTAGGGGATAAGATATACGCACATCAAGGCTGGTATTATTTGCAGCGCTTAGAACGGGCGCTATCAGAACAGGATTACCAGCGACTGACGAGCCGATATCAGCGTTTAGAGGCTGTAAAATTGGTGTTGTCGTTACCTGAGAGAGTTGAGATAACGACTGATACCTATCGATACTAGTAGTTATTCAAGGGGTGGCGCTACCCTAAAAACAGTTTATACGCTGTATTATCTGTTTCTTCCCAGTAGTTGTAGCCAATTTCAGACAGAAACTCACCCACTTGGGCCCGTTCAGAATCGGGAACCTGCATGCCGACCAATACACGACCATAGGCCGCGCCATGGTTGCGGTAGTGAAACATTGAAATATTCCACTTGCCACCCAGTTTACTGAGGAAGTTCATCAAAGCGCCCGGACGTTCAGGGAACTCAAAGCGGTAGATCACTTCATTGGTGAGGCTTTTAGGTGAGTGACCGCCGACCATATAGCGCACATGGAGTTTAGCGATCTCATTCTCTGTAAGGTCTTCGACCTCATAGGCTTGATCACGCAACTCTTTGAGCAGTTCATCACGGCCATTTCCGCCTGAGGTGAGCTGAATACCCGCGAAAACAATTGCGTTGTTGTCATCACTGTAACGGTAATTGAACTCCGTGATATTACGTTTACCTAAGGCCGAGCAAAACTTCTTGAAGCTGCCTGCTTTTTCAGGAATACGCGCGGCAATAATCGCTTCACGTTTTTCCCCTAACTCCGAACGCTCAGCAATATGTCGTAAGCGATCAAAGTTAACGTTGGCACCTGAGTCGATAGCGATTAATGTTTTTTCGCGACAGGCTTCGCGAGCAACATACTTCTTCATACCGGCTACACCAAGTGCGCCGGCAGGTTCACAGATCGAGCGAGTGTCATCGTAAATATCTTTGATGGCGGCACAGATCTCATCAGTGGAGACCGTGATCACTTCATCGACATATTTTTTTGCGACCTCAAAGGTGTTTTCACCAATGATGGCAACGGCAACACCGTCAGCAAAAATGCCCACTTGGTCGAGGGTCACTCGCTTACCTGCATCTAGGGCTGCTTTTAGGCACGCGGAATCTTCAGATTCGACACCGATCACTTTGGTCTCGGGGCGAAGGTATTTCACATAGGCGGCAATACCTGCGATTAAACCGCCCCCGCCAACAGGGACAAAAATCGCATCAATAGGGCCTGATTCTTGACGCAGAATCTCCATTGCCACGGTGCCTTGGCCCGCGATCACATCAGGGTCATCAAATGGATGGACATAGGTCATGCCCTTTTCTTTAACAAGCTTCTGCGCATAGGCGGCCGCATCATCATAAGCATCCCCGTGCAAAACAACTTTGCCACCTAAGCGGCGAACATTGTTTACTTTTACATCAGGGGTTGTTTTTGGCATGACGATGGTGGCTTTGACGCCTAAGTATTTAGCCGACATGGCTAAACCTTGTGCATGATTACCTGCGGACGCGGCAACAACGCCACAGTCTCGCTGTGCTTGGCTAAGCTGAGCCATCTTGTTGTACGCGCCGCGAATTTTAAATGAGAAGACGGGCTGCTTATCTTCGCGCTTAAGTAAAATTCGATTTTCCAGACGTTCGGAGAGGCCTTTGGCTTCATCCAAGGGGGTTTCTATTGCCACGTCGTAAACACGTGCTTCTAAAATTTTCTTTATATAACGGTCTGGCATAGGGATAACTTCATCTGAAAAACCAAATAGGGTAGAAATGGTAAAGGCAAAGCGGTATTGCGTCTACACGATGGAGGCGATGCAGCGTATAATTTACGCAGAAATTAACATTTATTAGCAAATACGGGTGTTTTAACCGCCCGTTAAGCACAGGTGCCAATCATGACGCAGGATGAGATGAAAAAAGCAGTTGCCGAAGCTGCTGTGGAATACATCAAACCTAAACTGAATAAAGAGAGCATTGTGGGTGTAGGTACAGGCTCCACTGCAAATTTCTTTATCGATGCACTTGCTGAAATAAAGCATATGTTTGATGGTGCTGTTGCAAGTTCAGAAGCGACCGCTGAGCGGTTGAGAGCGCAGGGAATCGAGGTGTTCGATTTGAACGCGGTGTCTGAAATGGATGTGTATGTTGATGGTGCTGATGAATTTGATTCCGGTTTGAACCTTGTTAAAGGGGGCGGTGGCGCATTAACACGCGAGAAGATCGTTGCTGCCGTGGCGAAAGAGTTTGTGTGTATTGTTGATAGCACTAAAAAAGTGGGTGTACTCGGCGCATTCCCTTTGCCTGTAGAAGTGATCCCTATGGCACGTTCATATGTGGCCCGTGAGATTGTTAAATTAGACGGTATGCCTGAATGGCGAGAAGGCTTCGTTACTGATAATGGTAATCTGATCCTTGATGTTCATGATATGGAAATCATGCACGCTAAAGCGTTAGAAACGCAGCTCAATAATATTGTGGGTGTTGTCACTAATGGTTTGTTTGCTAACCGCGGCGCGGATGTTGTCTTGATGGGCACGCCGGACGGCGTTGAAACGATCGCGCTATAAGCGATGTCTCGCTCGTTATTAAAAGCCTCGCGTTTGCGGGGCTTTTTTGATTGCGTGCGGCCTTACTCTGTTTGGCCTGCTTTCTTTGTTCTATCGGTACAGCGCCATCCACCCATGATTGCAAGCCCAACAAATAGAAGTGCCGTCATCTCTATACTGTTGCTGACGAGCATTAGTTTGGCATGGTAAAGGCTTGATGCGCCAAGTACTAAACCTGCACTAATCACACAGGTTACCGCCCCGATTAAAAACGCAATGTAAGTTGGCTGCTCTCGTTTTGCACACCATTTAGCTAATAAGCCAATGGTAAGCCAGTAGCTGAGTAAGATGGCAATCGCGGTTAAATTTTCCATGGGTTTCCAGATGGTTGCTATAATTGGGCTCAGGCTCAATAAGCCGGTTGGTCATTGTATCAGGGCTTTATGACACCGGGGTTAAATGATGGGTCGATATCCCTGTTTTTAAAAAATCGCATTTATTCTGTTTATTCCTATCCTTGTTAATCTGTTGTAGTTAGCGTATTTCGCGGCGCCCGTTGCTTTCCTTATTAAATGACGGCTCATTTTTCTGCCCATCTGTCTTTCTAGATAATAGATATGATTGATAAATTGAGATCAAGGTGGATACCCATGACGAAAGAAGCAGACGTAATAAATATCGCTGTATTAATTGTTCATGGCACTCAGGTTTTAGATATAACGGGGCGTGTTGTCGCTAGATAACGCCTGATTTTTTGCGCTTAATGTTAAAAAGAGGGTGGTGTAGCAGGGAGAATCGGGTGTGTTTATCGAGCACTGAGCAGTGGTTGTTATCGCCCGATAAATATTGAGCTGTTTTTATGGATGTAGATGTAAAAACAGCTCAATGCTTTTTGCAGTTTTCCTTAGACGCTTAGAACGTCATCCGGCTAACGGCAATGCTCGCAGGCATGGTAATCCAAGCCATAGCGATTAAATTAATGATGATCCAAGCGAAGCCAGAAGAGTCGCGGAAGTTTTCGTTATGTTCTGCCATGGTAGTCACCCCTTATTTAAGACATAACGGTGCCAACCTATTCAGCGAAGTAAATGATCTATTACTTCAACCCTATTCGCCTGAACCTTTAAGGTTTCTTTTGGCCGGGTATCGTGAACGGTTAGAACCGTAGTTAATATGCATAGAACTGTCTTGGTTTGTCTGTAATAGACGCGCCCAATGGCGCGGGATTTTAACAGGGTTGGTTAAAATTTAATAGATAATTTATATGAGCTACTTATGATGTAATAGCGGCGCTATATCATTACTTTTTATATGGTTTTAGTAGGCGGTTGCCAATTAATTAAGTATTCGTGAGCAATATGTTGGTTTTTTATGGAATGTTCGGCCCCTATTCATAAAATTCGATTATGATTAAACGATTAGTGTTATGTAAATGGGCGAAAAATAATTATGGTACGTTTTCTTCTTATCATCCTCGTTGCAATGGCTCTGTTATTGCACAACCTTCCGTACCTTGTACGGGATCAGGTTGTTATTTGGTTATTGAATAATGGCGCTGAGACGGCAGAGTTAAAAGCGATTAACGTGGATTGGTTTGATGGGCGCTTAAGTATCGAAGGGCTTAAGGCTTCTGCGGAGGGTAAGCCCGCGCTTGCGGTTGATCAGCTCAGTGTGGCGCTGGATTATGCCCAGCTAGCCGACGAGAGAGTACTATTAACGGCGGTTGAGCTGGCGGGTATCAATGTGGGTATCCGAGAGCAAGATAAACAGTTGTGGCTTGGGCCTCTCGATCTGAACCAATTGACCCAGAGTGATAAGACCGTAGAGGCGGAACCCGACGCGGAAGAGGGCAGCTCTAATTGGAGTTTTGGACTGAAGGAGTTG
>Ga0115007_10002289_pt1 | contig 11869 bp, 4 predicted proteins | sample ArcOceMetagenome_2_FD_87166 | JGI IMG/M metagenome (GOLD analysis project Ga0115007, IMG submission 87166) | Marine eukaryotic phytoplankton communities from Arctic Ocean - Arctic Ocean ARC135M Metagenome | ecosystem: Environmental > Aquatic > Marine > Oceanic | place: Arctic Ocean | collected... | reverse complement strand
CGACGCTCAACGACCCGGTGGACGAGGCGCTCTTCCTCGGAGACGACCTGCAGTCGAGCGTGGGCAACGGGCTCGTGCAGCTGGCGACGCTCACGCTCGAGATCAAGCAGAGCGCCGTGACTCTCATCAGCGGCACCATCAAGGTCATGACGTACGTTCAGGGCAGGGAAACGTCAACCATCGAGGAGGTAGCCATCGACGCAGGCTCCGGCTATGCGGAAGTGAGCACTGGTGGCAGGAGGCTGCATGCGTTTGCTGCACTGCCACCGTACAGCAGGCCGCGGCCGCGCCCAGCCCGTCAGCTCAGCGGGTGCGACGGCTGCACTGCAGGGGTGCGGGGCGACATCAATGGCGACTGCAGGTTCAACGCCAACGACGTGCTCGAAGCGGCGCGGGTGTACGTGGGCACGGTGGACGCCAGCTCATTGTGCGCGTGGAAGCAGCAGCAGCTTGACCAGAACCAGGATGGCAGCGTGGCGCTGGGCGATGTCAACTACCTTCGCCTGACGCTCGCCCGCAAGTACCGCTTCCTTGCAAATTTCACTGCGTCTGCGATTCCGGTGGAGGGCTCCACTGACTACCTACGCGCCACAGTCGAGCTAGTAACGGAGTCCGGCGTGGCTGCGACCACGCAGACTGTGGTCCGTTTCGAGATTGGCGGCTACACAGACGATCCCGTCATGTCTGTTGGCACGTTCGTCGGCGCGACGCCTGCTGGTCACTGGGAGGTGGCTTCCGGTGTCCTTGGGGGAGGCGCCTATGAGGTTGCGCTCCGCCCCGGTGCTGGCTGGGACGTCCAGCGGCCACTGCAGCTTTCCATGATGATCGAGACGACAGACGCGCTCGGTGCGAGTGGTACCGAGCGGCGCTTCCCTTTCTATGGTAGCAGCATAAACACCTATAGCGACGTGGGCTTCAACTTCAGCCCGTTCAAAACATTTGCCGTAGTCGCTCCGCCGCGCGCTCCACCCTCACCGTCGTCCCCGCCTTTGGCACCCCCCCCATCGCCGCCGCCATTGCCGCCAGCATTACCCCCTTTACCGTTGCCGCCGCCACCGCTCTCACCTCCACCCCCTGGACCGTTGCCGCCGCCGCCGCTCTCACCTCCACCCCCTGGACCGTTGGCGCCGCCGCCGCTCCCACCGCCGCCGTATTCGCCGCCGTCGTCGCCTTCGTCACCGCCGCCTTCTCCACAACCACCGATGCCAGAACCACCACCGCCGCAAGAACCGCCGCCTTCGCCGACGCCGTCACTGCCACCACCAGTGCCAGGCTCGCCTGCGCCGTCGCCCCCTCCACCGGTCCCGCCGCCGTTGGTCCCGCCGCCATCGCCGCCGCCGCCCTTGTTCCCTCCCGGGATTCCCAGCGACATGCCACAGCTACCTCCGCCGCCACCATATTCACCTCCGCCACTGCCGCCTGCGCGTCCGCCACCTTGGGCGCCACCCTCGTCACCGCCCTCGGTGCCACCGTTGCCGCCGCCGCCATCGCCGCCGATGCCCGGCTTCCCTCCCGCGCTGCCGGGCGATGTGCCTCAGCAGCCGCCGCCACCTCCGTCACCACCTCCGTCACCACCTCCGTCACCACCGTCGTCACCACCTCCACAACCACCTGTGCCAGGCTCGCCTGCACCATCCTATCCTCCCGCGGTTCCTAGCGATGCGCCCCAGCTGCCGCCGCCGCCCCCTTCGCTGCCTCCGCCTCCGCCCTCGCCAGCATTGCCGCCTCCAGCATTGCCGCCGCCAGCATCACCACCACCGTTTGCACCCCTCACATTTGCGGTGAACGTCGATATCGGGTTCGTGGGCGACTCAAACCGCTCTGGCCTCGCTTTAGAGATGGCGCAGGGTTTGCTCAATACCGTCTCAAGCATGTCGGGTGTCGACGCGTCGGCGACAGTCACAGTAAATGTGCAGGAGGTGTCTCGGATGGATCTGCAAATGCCCGCCTCTGTCGATTTGACTGCCATGCGGGCCGAGCTCGAGGCCTCAGCGCAATCCGCGGCCTGCTCCGGGTCAGCGAGCGGCTCTTGCTCTGTGGCACTCCAAATTGGTGCGAGTTCGGAGCGCCGCCGCCTCGGTGAGAGTCAGCTTGCGTCCTTCCGGCTAGCGCGTGAGTATGAGCTCGGCACTGAGGTTCCGGCGGCGGACGGCCTTGCATCCAGCGTACTTTCTGACGTCAACTCGACCATTGGGGGCGGCCTGAGCGCAGGAGACATGGCAACCGTAACCTCCAGTGTGAGTGTTCGCGCCGTGATCACGCAAGTGGGAGATCGCGAGGCGGCCGCATCGGTGCTTGGCGAGGCCACGACCGTCAGCGCAGCCCTGCCAGCGGCGCTTGGTGCCGAGCTCAAGGTCGCCATCTCGGTCGAGGTCAAGGGGGTTTACCCACCAACGCCTCCACCGAACCTACCGCCCCTGCCGCCATCGCCTCCACCGCCGTCACCCCCACCGCCCGGCTTCCCTCCTGCGCGTCCGGCGGACGCGCCACAGCTGCCTCCGCCTCCACCGGCGGCGCCGCCGCCGCCCACGCCGAGGCAGCCCGCTTTCCCACCGTGCCCGCAGCCGCAGCTCTCAAACCTGAGCTACGCTCTCCACCTGATCGCGACCCACAACGCAGCGACTCTTCTCGCCCTCGCACCGACAGCGCCCAACGCGCTGCTGGGGCCCGGCCTCGACGCTGGCGCCGCGGGCTCGGTTGCGGTGGCCATTGCCGACACGCTGCTGGCGCGGCCGCTGAACTTCTCGCTGCCCTCTCCCGCCGCGACGCGCGCGGCCACCGTACTGCGCACGCCAACCGTGTGGGAAGAAAGGCCCGTGGTTGTGGTCGCAGTGCAGCTCTCCAGCAGCGCGGGCCACACTGCCATCCAGCGTAGCGGCCTCAGCCTCTGGCTCGAGCTGCAGAGCGCAGAGGGGTACCGCGTCACGGCGGTCTGCACCGCCGGGCCCACTGGCCTCGCCACGTGCCGTTGCGACGTGCCGGCGCCCTGGTTTGGCAGCGCCGCGGACTCAACTGCAGCCGCAGTTGTGCAGGCGAGCTACGCGGGTGCGGCGGTCGTCGCCTTGCGCCAGCCCGTCGGCCAGCTGACTGTGAGTCAGCGGCTGGCGGCGCTCAGCCGGCCGACGAGCGGGATGCTCGTCTCGTGGGCGCGTAGTCCGCGCCATGTAGGCGACGTGCTCAAGGCCACCGTCCGCGCATCGCTCATCGGCGTTGACTACGGTCTGATGGCATGGTCAACCACTTTGCGCTACGACCCGGAGGTCCCCCCCCCCCTCCCCACCACCACCTACCACCACCCCCTGCCCGTTTCCGCCCCTCCCCGACATTCCCACCTGCTAACAACCCGGCGCTCTTAAATCCTGTAGGTGCTGGAGCTCGTGAATTATACGGTGGATGCGCTGTGGAGCGACGCGATGGTGACGGAGCAGGATGGGGAGGTCAGCCTGCTCGTCAACTGCCCCGCCGACTGCACGCCCGGCAACCCTCTCGTGCGGGGCACGGACATCCCAATCGCGCACGCCACGCTGCGCGTGCTCGCCGGCGCTGCACCCAGCCGCCACCCCGACGTGCTCTCGCTGCGCACCGACACGATGCTCAACTTTGTCTACTTCTCTATCGTCGAGCCCGGGCTGCCCGCGCTGTTCGCCGGGCCGGGCGACGACGCGACCACCACAGGCGAGCTCACGCTGGTGCTGCCGCAGCCCGTCGGCCTCTTCGTTGCGCCGCAGGCACGCCTTGCCCTCGCTCTCGCCTTCACCTCCGACCCCTACCCTAACCCTCGACCCCTCCGCTCTCACGTCCACCTCACTCTCGCACCGACCCCAACCCAAACTCACCTGACCCCAACCCCAACCCTGCCTCTCAACCTCACCAGGCCGGGCGCGCCGCGGTGAGCAACACAGCGCCCATCCTTGGTGTGAGCACTCGGCATGAGGTGGCCGTGCTCATGGTGACCGACTGGCCGCTTGACCCCGACAGCTTTCACGACGTCTCCGCCGAGGCGGCGTGCGCTGGCAACGACACCACAGTTGCCTCGCTCGAGGGCTGCACCGCCGTCGTGGGAGCCGCCACGCCACACGGCGGCGCTGTGGCGGTTTGGGCGGCGTGGGCTGGCCTGAGCGCGAGGCTGACGCTACAAGTGTGGCGCCCATCCACGCTCACGCTCAGGCTGGACGACCCCACGCTCAACCTACTCGCCGGCGCCTCCGTAGTCAGTCTAGTCGACGGCGTGCTCCCGAGTTGCAACGGCGGGGGTACGCGCTACCAGTCGAGCCGGTTGCAGCTGCTGGCAGACGGTCGGTTCGATGTGACGCCGCTGCTCGGTGCCACCGCAGCCGAGGTTGCGGCACGCGTGGCCGTCTCTGGCGGCGCCGCGCTGCGCGTGCACGCAGCAGCGGCGTTGGGTGGCGTCGGGCGGCTGCTGCTAGCGGGCACCGCCGCCGGCGCAGCGGAAGTGTGGCTGCGCGAGCGGCCGACAGTGCGCCTGAACCTCAACGTGAGCGACGAGGCCGTTACGATCGTGCGCCTGCACGCGGCCGCCTTCAGCCCCGAGGCGAGCCAAGTGAGCACGTCACTGCTCGACGCGAGCGCGGGGGGGGGCGGGGCTGGCGGCGCCGGCAGCGGCAGCGGCAGCGGCGGCGTGGCACGGCTCGAGGTGCACGTTCAACTGCAGCAGCAGCTCCGCGCCGAGGGTGACGCGGTGAGTGTCGTTGCACTTGCGCACACGTCCGACGGGGCAGTGATGCTCGTGCCGCACGCCGAACTCAGCGTGAGCTCAGCGACCGACGGGCTCATCGCTGCGCCGCCTGCCGCGGATGGCGCACCGTGGATGGCAGCGGTGGGCCTCGGCGCCGCTTTCGAGTGTGGCGCTCTGCTGGCGGCGCGCTGGGCGTCGTGTGGAGTCCTGCTCGCGGAGGACACACTGCATGTCACCCTCGACTTGCCCACGCCGCTACGCGCGCGCATCACGACGCCAGCCGGGTTGCAGCTCGCGCACACCGCTGACCTCGCGACGCTGCCGCCTATCGGCGTGCTGTCTAGCGTGACACTCGGCGTCGCTGTCGACTACGCGGACGCGACGGGCGGCGGTGCGCTCATCACGCGCGACTTCTCCGCCGACGCGCGCGTCTCGCTGCTGCTGGTCGGTGGCGGCGGCGCGTGCGTGCAGCTCGCTGGCGGCGGCGTTCTCGCCGTCCGCGCCAACGCGACCGCCGGCGCCGGCTGCCCCGCCAGTGTGCGCGTGGCCGCACACGTCGCGCTCGGTAGGGCCGGCACGCTCGTCAGCGCACTCTTCGAGGTGCGCCTCGTGCACTTTACCGGGCTGTCGCTCTCGTACGCCGCGCACCCCGCGGGGCCGTCGAACCTCTCGCGCCTGCGCCGCATCCGGTGCACGCAGGCCTACGAGTTGGCGCGGCCGGTGGTGGTGGCGCGGCTCAGCTCAGACGCCGAGATCGAAGTGACCGAAACCAGTGGGTTTCTCGAGATGACCCCGGCCGTGGCCTCGCTCGACATGGCGCGCCCGCCGTCGCAACCCCTGCTACGTGCTCACACCGTCGGCACCGCCACACTGATCGCCACCTGGAGCGGCACAACCACCAGCGCGTCCATCTCCGTGAGCGACGACGTCGTCAACGTCAACGCCGTCAGCCTCGCCGTTGTCAACGCGAGCGCCGCGGCGGGCGGCGGCGTCACGCTATACGGGGTGCGCTTCAGCCGGCACGCGACGGCGCTGCGGGTCGACCTTGATGGCGGTGTCTCCTACTCAGGGGCCGACGCGGCCGCGCTCGACCTGGTCAGCTACAGCAGCGATGCTCCGACGGCGGTCGAGCCGGGCGAGGACGGCGAGTTGATGCTGCTTAACAACCACCAGCGCGCCGTGGTGATCAGCGCAACGACGCGCTGCGCGCCGTGGGTCACCGGCCTGGCGACGGTGGCAGCCAACCTGCAGGCGGGCTTCCGCGGTGTCGACCTGGGCGCGAACAACGGGCTGCAGTTCCAGATGGGCGCCAACGGTGGCCTCGATGTGCCCGTGAGCGTTAGCGCCGCCGGCGTGCGGCTCGCCTCCTTCCAGATCGTGGTCCACTTCGAGGCATCGCTGCTGCTGGCCGAGGGGTGGAGCGAGGGCATGACGCCCGCGAGCCTTGCGGCGACGGCCTTCCCGCAGCCGACGGTGACGCTCAACGACCCCGTCGACGAGGTGCTGCTGGTGGGCAACACTAATGGTGCCAGCGCGCCGGGCGGCGGGCTCGTGCAGCTCGCCACCCTGCACCTGCGCCGGCATGCCTCGGGCGTCGCCTTCATTGGCGGCACTGTGGTAGGCCTGATCACGTGTGTCGTGTGCGACGGCTCAGACGACGAGGACGGCACCGAGCTCGGCCCCATCAGCGCCGGCGCCGGCTTCGCCGACCTCTCCGGCCGCCGCAGCCGCCGCGCCTCGGACGCCTCAGACCCCTCGGACGCCGCTGCTGCTGCTGGGGTGCCAGCACGTGTCGCGTGGGTCGCCGAGCGGAGGGCGCGTCGCAAGGCCGCCGCGGAGGCGACCTGCTGCGACGGCGCGCTCGCCGTGGGGCGCTTCTATGGCGATACCAACGGCGACTGCACGTTCGACATCAAGGACGTCCGCCGCGCTAGCCTCTCACTGCTAGCGGCAGGCGCGGCAGCCATTGCGCTGCCGACACAGTATGGCGGGGCCGGGCTGTGCGGGTGGCAGCAGCAGCAGCTCGACCCGACACTCGACGGCCGCTTCCAACAAAACGACGTCATGTACCTGCTGCTCGCGCTCGCCAAGAAGTACCGCTTCGTTGCCGCCGTCGAGGGCTCGCGCGCCGGTGGCGGCGTGCTGCGGCTGGGAGCGACGCTGTACGACCACGCGAGCGCTCCCGCCGACAGCGCGCAGGCGCGCCTAGAGCTTGAGCTGCGTCCTGCCGGCGCGACCTCGGCGCAGCTGTGGGGTGAGCGGCCGCACACCAAGCTCGGCCTGCTACACGAGGGGATGTCGCTCGAGGGCAACTGGCTGGCGCGCGCGGCGGCGCTCGGTGGCGGCGCGCACGCGCTCGAGCTGAGCGAGGAGGCGCCGGCGGGCGCGCCGTCGTGGTGGGCGCCGCCCTCCTGGTCGTCGCAGCCGCTCGAGGCCGCACTCATGGTCGAGACCGTCGACGCGCTCGGCGGCTCGGACGTGACTCGGCGCGTCCCCTTCCATGGCTCGAGTGCACCGGGGTACGCCGCGCACGGCTACAGCTTCGCGCCGCTGCTCCGCGGCAACGAGACTGTGGGGCGAGAGCTGCGCGCCTCGCCGCCGGCCTTCCCGCCGGCGCTGCCGGGCGATGTACCACAGCTGCCTCCGCCTCCACCACTGGAGCCGAAACCCCCCTCCCGCCCGCCAGCAACGCGCCCTCCGTCGCCGCCATCGCCCGCGTACCCGCCGGCGCTACCCGGCGACGTGCCGCAGTTGCCTCCACCTCCACCGACGCCCCCGCTCCCGCCCTACGCCCCCGGCGGCGGCTACCTCGAGGACGACCCGATCCTGGTCGTGCACCTCTCCACCGAGATCTACGGCCGGCGCGAGCTGTGGGACGAGGACGACCAGTACACCCTGCGCCAGCGCGTGCAGCAGTACGTGGCGTGCACCGGTTCGGACACGAGCTGCCAGATCGACGTCAACGTGACGGCGCACCCGGATCACAGCCGCCGGATGCGCGTGACCACCGAGATGCGCATGGGCAAGTTCGGCGACACCGTCAACTTGATCGCCAAGTCGGCGCGCCTCGCCAACATGACGCTCGACGAGCTGACGCAGCAGCTGTGGGCGCACGCGGAGGCGCCGGTGAACATGAGCTACTGGTGGCTCAACGTCGACACGGGCGAGGGCGGCACCTGCCCCGGACCCGAGTGGCAGCCGCATGGCCGCCGGTGCTACCGCAAGCTGCGCGAGCCGATGGGTTTCGCCGCGTGCGCACGCACCTGCGCCGAGCAGCACGGCGCGACACTGCCGTGCATCAGTGCGGAGCGCGACAAGGGGGTCCTCGGCGACGGCGGTGGCTGGGTGGGCCACTGGTCGCTCGCCGGCGACTTCAACGAGACTGGTCGCACGCGGCGCGGGCTGCTCCTCGGCCGCGACGACGTGGGCTGGTCGACGTGCGACGCGGGCAACTGGTCTTGGAACCTGCGGACGGGCGCGTGGTTCGCGGGCGGCGCGGGCGACACGTCCGCTTCGCCCGACGACGGCGTCCTCAGCTCCTCAGACGCAACGTGGGCGCGCTTCGAGCCCGACGCTGGCCTGCTCGGCGACAGCTGCGAGCACGAGGACTGCGCCGTCGACGGGCCCGGCCGCAACGGCCGGCGCGATGTGCCGTGCAACGCGCCGCAGCCTTGTGTGTGCGCGTGGCCGTCGGCGCTGGTGAGCATCCAGAACAACTACGTCGTTGTGGAGGCTGAGCAGGCCGAGGGGCTGTTTGCCGCGCTGCCGACGCTTGAGGCGCGCGTCGGCAACGGCGCGGGGCGCTGCGTCGAGACGGACCAGCGGCGCAACCTGGTGTTGGCTGCCTGCGTGCCCGTGCTGCTGCTCCTCAGCCTGCTGCCTTGGCGGCGGAAGCTGCGCGCATGGCGGCGCAGGCGGATGCGCAGTGATGAGTACGAGCTCACCTCGCTGGGGGCGGACGAGGACGAGGTGGTGGAGTACGGCGACCGGCAGCGGCTGCTCGAGGTCGTGCAGCAGCGGCGGTACCTGCAGGAGACGACGGCGCAGAAGCAGCGGCTCGAGAGCAAGCTGCAGCTGCTGCTCAAGCGCATCTACCAGTCCAAGGACATGTCGCAGTGGCGTGAGGACACAGGCACCATCGCGGCGCTCAAGGCCGAGACGGCACGACTCGACTCGACCGTGCGCGACGCAACAACGCGGCTCGAGGGTGCGCTCAACGCCGCCCGCGAGGCGGCGGAGCGGGACGAGGAGTCGCCGGGGGCGCAGCAGCTACGCTGGGTGGCGCGCGCCTTCGGTCTCAGCTTGCTGCTGGCCGGCGGCATCCTGTGGACCCTGGCCACGCGGCACCCCGGCGTTTCTCCCGTGCCGGAGATCGCCTTCGGCGCGGCACTCGTCGCGCCGGGCGGCCTCATTGTCGTCGGCTCGCTCAAGCGGACGAGCTCGAGCGCCACCCGGCTGCTGTCGGCCTTGCTGTGGCTGGCGGGCTTGCTGTCGCTGCTCGACACGGGCATCTTCGATCTCACGCCCATCCTGCGCGCCGAGACGGCCGGCGGCAACTGGCGGCTGCTCGGAGATGTCTACGAGCTGCACGGCCGCTCCCAGTATTACGGCGCGCTCCTATGGCCACTGTTACCCATGCTAGGCGAGGTGCTCCAGCTGCGCTGGCGATCAGCGGGCCAGGCCGGCAGCGGGACCGAGCTCGTGTGGGCGATCCCGCCCAACCGCGCGAGGTGGCAGCTGCGGGAGATGTGGTGCGCCGCGTGCCTGCTGTACGGCCTGGTCACCGTCGCCATCGAAGCCTCCCTCCTCCGCGAGCACGCCGAGTACGAGGACCGCGCCATCGGCCGCAGCCAGCGGACGTGGCTGCTGCTCGCACCGACGCCGCTCACTCCGGCGTGCTACGTGCGCCTCGCGTCGGGCGTCGTGCTGATGCTGCTGAGTGGCCTGCCCTGGCTGTACAAGTCCTTCCTCCGGGCTCGGATGATGAGCGCGGTCGATGCGATCACGACGCCCGAGGTGACGCCGCGCTTCGACAGTGCCGTGCACACCTTCACGCCGAAGCGGTGGAACGAGCTGACGGCCAAGGTGAACGCCGATCGTGCGCGCGTCGGCGACATGAGCACGCCGAGACGTTACTCGGTCGCAGGCGTCGCCGATACCGCGGTCGAGGCTGCAGCTAGGCCGCGGCCTCCCTCGGTCGCCAGCACGCGAGGGTCAGCCCGGCTGACCGCCCCCTTGGATCTGAACGACACGTCCGCAAGCTGGCAGCAGACGCTGGCGACCATGCGCGCTCGCAAGGAGCAGCAGGGTACGGCGCGGCTGAGCAGGGCGGTGGAGGAGGTGAGCCGATCCAGCAAGATGCCCAAGGAGGTGGCAGGGTCTACACTGGCGCTCGGCGCGATCCGCGACGCCACCGACGCCGCCGCCAGAGCGCGCGCCGAGCGCGACGCCACCGACGCCGCCGCCAACCGACGCCGCTTCCAAGCGGCGGCCGGCCGGCGTGCCGGCCGCCTACCGGCAGGAGACACCGGCGCGGGCACCGGCGCGTTCAGCGAGGTGGGAGGCATCGGTAGCAGGTACACGATGGCAGGCGGCGACCCCCTCCAGCTCGTGGCACGGCCGCGCCGCCCGCCGGTGCAGACGGCGGTGGCGACGGCGCGCGCGGCCGCCGCCACGCAAGAAACCCGCACCTCGGCACGCGCCGCCGCGAAGCTGCGCCGGCAGAGCTCGGCGGGCTCGTCATCGGGCGACGACGTGCTGACGCCCGACGACGTGCCGAGCATCCACGGCCTGACGCCGCGCGGCAACTCCGCAGGCTCCAGCTTCACACTCGAGATCAAGACGCCGCCCGCGCGGCAGCCCGCGGGACGCGGCGGCCTTCGCGACGACGACAGCGAGGGTGCTGCGGCGGATCTGCCAACGATTCCCGTCTGCACGCCGCGCGCTGCCACGGAACCCCGCCGCCAGGGCCCGTCAGCGGGCACAGCCGCGGCCGCGCCGCCGCGCTCTACGCCCAAGGCGCGGCCGACGTGGATGCGCACACTGCGCGGCGCGGCGAGCACGCCGCTGCTGCGCGGTGAGGCGGAGGCCTCCTTTGGCCCGCTCGGCCAGCCTCGATGGCCAAACGGGGCCTCGCTCGCACGGATCGCGGCCGAGCCCGAGCCCGAGCCCGATGGCGGCGACACGCCGCGGGACGAGTCACCCACGCCCTTCGACCGCGCGCGTCAGAGCGCCGCGCTAGCCCGCGCGCGCGGCGGCAGCAGCAGTGGCCGCGCGCCGGCGGTACCGCGCGTATCGCTCGACGGCCTGGCGGCCTCGCGGCAGTCGTCACGTGAGGGCTACTTTCAGGACCGGCTGGCCGCGCCTCCGCCGTCCTTGCCCCCGTCCGCGCCCTCCACTGCGCGGGGCGACCTCAGTGGTCGGCTCCAGCGGTCGGCGTCCGTGGGCAGGCTGGGCAGGCTGGGCAAGCAGGTCGCGCCCGGCCCGGACGACCAGCCCGCGCCGAGCCCCGACGACGTGCCCTCAATTCATGGGCTCACGCCCCGCGCCGAGCTGCCCTCGATTCCGGTGGTCACGCCCCGCGCCGGCTTCGTCCAGGATCGGATGCCCGCACCGCCCAAAGCGTCGCCTCGCGCCAAGGTGCCGAGGAGACTGCTGAAGCGATCGCCGTCGCTTGCCAGCATCCAAGTCGCCCCCCCTGGCCCCGACGATGAGCCCGCGCCAAGCCCCGACAACGTGCCGACCATCCATGGGCTCTCGCCACGCGCCGCGGCAAGGCTGCGTCGGCAGAACTCGGCGGGCTCGTCCACTGGAGACGCTGATTCATTCAAGAAGTAGCAGTAGGAACCATCGAACATGGCAAGCAAGCCGTACTTAGGAAAGTTGTAAAGTAAAGCCGGGGTATACAGGTCAGGTAGGCACTCACATTGTGTGCCGCTCTTGTTTACTAAGAAATTGACTATAATTGATATCATAATTGCCAAAGGTGTACTAGTATACTTCTGGTTCTGCGTGTCAGCTGTCACTTTTCATACTTTACTAATTAAACTTATCTTTATAGCCCCCCGTTCCCCTGCCTGACGGTGGTCGGGCGGGAACGGGGGGCCGGGACTTCGTCTACGCAAATAGTAGTAAGAGCGCGAGAGTAAAGTGAAGCCCACCATAGAGGCCTTT
>Ga0115007_10002288_pt1 | contig 11870 bp, 7 predicted proteins | sample ArcOceMetagenome_2_FD_87166 | JGI IMG/M metagenome (GOLD analysis project Ga0115007, IMG submission 87166) | Marine eukaryotic phytoplankton communities from Arctic Ocean - Arctic Ocean ARC135M Metagenome | ecosystem: Environmental > Aquatic > Marine > Oceanic | place: Arctic Ocean | collected... | reverse complement strand
TCAAAACATAACGCTAATTGGGCGCGCAGAGAGTTAACTAGCAACTAATAATGTCAGTCGTGCATGTTTGTACTCAGATTAACAACATTAATTTCATTATTTACGTAGTTTATTTTTTTTAATATCATCTGTGATTGGGGGGGGGCAAAGGGGGTGTATGACACTCAAAACTAAAGCAACAGAACTCGGCAATAGGTAAATTGGAAAATCTGCCATGTTAGGTACTGTAATGTTGGTACGGTAGCGTTCGAAAATTTCACTCGAGATTTTCCACACGACTCTGTGTGACGTGACTAAATATTCAATATTATTTCATAACTTTCAACGTGATTTTTTCCGGGACTCAACGACCTTCTAATACGCCATTGAACATTCCCGTTAGTCACCACGACGCCGTGAAGTATCCGTTCAGTTTTTAGTTCATCTCTATTCATCACTCACTCATCACACATACAACTAAACACACTATCTTCTTTGAAATGAGCATACACCGTGTGACACAAGTTCATACGCCTTTCTTCACGAAATGATTAGAACCAACAAACAATCACGCCAACCAATACTAATACCAAAACGGCTCAATCACGGCAACAAATGTTTGGTTCCAACACGCCACCCAATAATTAGAACCAATGTACACGCTGACCACATCCGCTGTTATCACTCAAAAATGGGTATTGTACACGCTGACCACAACCGCTTTTATCACTCGATAATGGAAACTAATTTCCCGTCTTATTTACATTGCTGTGATGCACTACAAATATTCTTCAACTACATTTGTCATAAATTCAATTCTGGCAACAAAATAAACACAATTAACATCTTTAGACGAAAAATAACCAATACACTTATCTTTATTCTCGACCATGGCCTATTCCCAAAGTACTCCCCCAGGGAGATCACCAAGCAAACAACCACCTCTTATCACCCCTTCCTACACTGGCCCAGACTATGGGCTTAGTATGCTGAAAATTGGGGTCAACCGGTTACAATATTCGACACCTCCTGTGGACAAGAAGACTATGACGATTGCGCAATTTCCTATCAAAAATTTGGTTGGAAACAAGATGCTTCAGCATTACAATAAAGTCGCAGCTGGGTTAACATCCCCCTACCTGAACAAGACTATCAACTCGGCCGAATTACCGGATGTTTTAGGTACTCCCTTTATCCGGTGCATGAGTAACGATTCTCTTGCAATCGTAACAGATCGGATTGGGCGAGCAAACGATGAGATTATTGACATGAATAATCTCATATGTAGCCGGAACGATCACATGTCACCCGACTTTGTGGCATTACCAGCTTGTACTTTGACGGATTTCCGCAATTTACGAAGACAATACTTACCTCCAGACATGTACGTGCTAGAGGTTCGCCGTCTAATTAATTCAGGATACCATGGGAACAGACGTCGACCTGACGGGGTACCCTACCTACTTTCAATCGGATGCATTGCCATTGATAATAACGGAAATGATCACTGGACCAAAGTTTTTGTTTGCTTCTCAAATAATGGTCGTGTGGATGTTGATGGAGAGCCGATGTCTCCGTTACGATGCATTTTGCATTTGGATTCAATGAAAGAAAGCCTTCTCGATAGACCTGACCACAGCTCGGTGTCGGTTGCAAAGGACGTTCTTGAAATGTTGAATTTATATAAAGATGACGGCATTCCTGAATTAACAAACCTTATGTTCCCTGTCATCCGTTTACCTTGTAAGTTGGTTACTAATTTCATTGAACAGAAATTCACGAACATATTCCTTATATTTTCTCATACTAACATTATATTTATTCTATGTATTTATATATTTTAGGTGCACAGCAACCAACGCAAACCCTTGTTTGCGGTTTCATGTCGATGATATTTCACAATATCATGCATCAGTTGATGGTAGAAAATGGTCATCCTACAAAATTGGACCTTTCACAATTGTTTGGCACCTTTTCGGCAAAATTTACTCGTGTTACTGTTTCAGATGTCGATTCTTTTATAGGTTGTTTTGAAAATTTCTGTACTTCCATTGGTAGTTTCGAAAATGTCGTCATCGAGCACCTGCGTGAGACTACACCAGCACCACCAGCACCAAAACCACCACCAGAAGAACACCGCTCTCGAAATTTTATTTGCCAAGCTTGTAAACATGAATACCTCACAAAACGCAAAATGTACAACTGCGATTGTCAGTCGAAACAATCGCCTGACATCAAACAATCGCTTGCCCTCACCATCACACCGCGTAGAATTGAAGATTCAATTTTTAGAAATACACCCCTGGTTGATTATGCTGAGAATTCGGATTCATCCGATGACGCCGGTGGAGACCTCAGTGACCGAGGAGATGAGGATTGGCTTCTCGAAACGGCAAATAAAAAGAGAGATCGATCAGATTTAACCAGCGACGACGATGACAATTCTAAAAAGCGAGAGAAAATAATTAAAAAAGAAAAATCAGGGAAAGGAAAAAAAAAGGGAAAAAAATCTAGGAGGACAGTCGATACTAATCCCGAAACACCGATACAAGTAAAGGACGAAACATCGGAAAGATTAATGTATTCCGCCCTGATAAAATTTGTAAAGGCCCAATCCATTTCAACACCCAGCAAGCCCGAGCATCGCTCGAATTTTCCTAAGGTTCAACCTATTGCTATGATTTTCGACGAAATGGTACAAGAACCAGACAAACAGTCGGATTTGGTTTTACGAAGGGAAATTCCAGAGGTAAATTTCATAGCCCCAAATGATATGACAAAGGAAACGTTGGGTAGTCTGTTAGTACAATGTGGTAATGCATTGCAGGGCCGCGATGAAAATGGAGCAATGTTGCAAGAGGATGCTGAAACTGCTATCAAAGTCCACTTTTTCAATTCGGGGTGTGAAAAATCAGCCATTGCAGTTGCAAACAATTTGTATGGAGATGATGCAAATTTGGAAAAAAAGTATGGACCAAAACGAAGACCAACAAAAAAAAAGTAGACGAAGAGCGACGAGGTGGAATAGTGATTGTTGTATATATCCCTGTACTATGAGTGTTTCTAATATACAACAACCTAGACGCAATCCTACGAACAGGATATTATGTTTACTCTTTCCTGTTTTATGAAAACACAAAATGAACATACAAAACGAAAATATACGTTATGCAAACTACGTACTTTTCTATATAGCCAAAAATTGGTCTAGGCTAGTTTAACGAGATTAAAATTCTAACTAGCAAAATATGTTCCCTTTTAGGTATTGTAGATTAATGTGTGTGGTTTGCTTGTCCGTTACCCTTTGATCATTAGCATACCGGCGATACCGTTGGAATTGATTATGATGCAACCAACCCTCATAATGTATGGTATCATCGCTCAAGTTTTTTTTCCAAAATCTCCTACATATAGTCAAGTTTTTTTCTTAGATCTCCTTTTTCTTGGAACACTATTTCCCTCACATCTCTTCATGTATGTTAAGAGAGTTTCTTGACGTGCAAGTCCCTCCTTACAGCTTACATTCCAGTTATCATCCTCGTCCCAAACTTCTGTGCTTAGGTAACGAAAATGAGGACTTACGGGTTGTTGTCCAAAATCATCCCTATTCGAAAATAACCCAGACAACGCCTCTTCTGCAATTTTGTAAAACGGTTCAAAACGCAAGGGGGCGTTACTTAATGGGAATTCGTATTTACGATTATTCAAACAAAGCTTGCTTGATCCGCAAAAAGCACCTCCTGTTTTTTGATTCGTAATAACCATCTTGCACAGCCAGCTCTCTACATCGGCCTCCCAAACTGGGGCATCGTTGATTTTCGACACCACGATTCCGTTTTTAATATACAATCCCAACGTATCCAACAGATATCCCTTTTTTTTTTTCAGTGCCGTCAAGATTGTCTTCGTTAATGTAACTAATTTATCGTGTGCATTTTTCAATGTCGTCGTACCTACAATCATATCCAATCCTTTCTGCCCGTAACTACCAAAGTGGATTTTGTTCCTTTTACTGTCGTAATGTATTGCGTCGTGAAACAATTCGTTCATATCGCATGCAATCTGATGGCCAACAAATCTGCAATGTTTTTTCTCCGGTTTGCCGATTTTTCTCTGATTGTAGCCATTTTTTTCAAGTAAATTAGATAACAATAGGACCAGTTCGCCGTAATTGAAACATTTCTGCTTGTCTGTCCCTCCTCTTTTCATCAAGTGGGAACACAAGTCGTGCTTTATATCCTTTAGAAATGATACATATTCTTGCACTGTACCGTATGCTGCATCACACAAACTACGATCATATAGCACAGTTACGTATCGCTCCATTCCGTGTGCTCCCCGCTTAATCTTTTCCAGCATAAACGTAATGAAAGAACCCCACTTTTCCCTTGTTGATGGCAGATCAAATTTGTCACATATAATATCTTCGTCTTCCAAATATTGATGGAACAATTGGAATAATAGAGTACCTCCCGTTGTTCTTACAACTATAATTGCCATCATTATGAATAGCATCTCGTCGGTTGTTCTTGTCGATGAAATAGAACGCCTTACAAACCGGCCGGTTGATTTATCTTCCACACCAAGTGCTGTAATTATCATCATAGTAGGAATGTGGTAACAGCGAGAAACATTAGGAATAGGATAAATTCCGTTCACCATTCCGACCTCAAGCAATGGTAAGTATGATACTCCATTAGGATTTACTGAATAATGTCTCATCCGAGCAAACGAAGCCAATGAAATGCGAGCCATTTGTGCAACAAGTTCTTCGATTGTAACTAAATCCTGTTTCCCGTTATGATGTTTGTGGATTCTTGACGTAATTTTATCCTTAACTTCCAATTCATTTGTTATCCATTTATTGGCTACAATTGCAGGGTGCCGTTGCGCAAAATCCTTGGGTGTAGAAGGAACTCTGTCGCTTCGATTAATGCCTACACCAATTCGTTCACCTTCAAACACAAATTCCGACCAACCTTTCACTACATATCCGGAGTACAAACTTGGAACCTTGTTGTCTTTGTGAAAGACTTGTTCCATCTCGTACGCCATGTTTCCTACTGTAGTCCAAGACCCATTCACACCATGACTTACAAGGTGATTGGGTTCGTTGTCGCTATGCGTTCGTCCACTACATGAATATCCGCGGGCTGGTCCAACGTTAATCATGTACTTTCCTCTGTTTTTTTTATTCTTAGATTTAGTTGCCCATTCGAGCGGAACCCACACGTCCCCAATGACAATACGATTCAGGCAAGCTCCAATCATCGACTGCGATATTTGACCAGTATGGGCGGTTTCGCAAACCGTATTATCTACCTTCGATGTTTGTGTCATAAATGCGTTCCCGTTTGCATAGTTTCCCCCACTAGGACCAACGGTATACCTCACATTTTCAGGTTTTTGTTTATTTATTTCGCCGTGAAGTTTCTTTTTCTGGTTTCTTAATTCATAGACCAATTCAAAGTAAGGAATAGCATTCGTCATCATGTTCTTGTACTGGTGCTCCAAAACGATACCGTGCATCTGATTCAAATCGTTGTGATATGTCCCAACGACGCTGCTCTGGCCTCCCTTGCTTAGTTCCAACATTCCTCGAACCTTGTCTGCTTCCATTATCGTTCCTATTGGTTTTAATCTTTTGTAATAGTGAATTGTTGTTGTATTCCCCCGATTCATTTGAACGACTTTTAGTGTTTTTTTCGCTTTCATCAACGTATTGAAAACCAATCTTGAACGTAGACTATTCACGGAACTGGCTCTAGGCACTCCAAGTGCAACTGGATTTCTGATTAGTTTCGTCATTCCTACGGCATCCAGCTTCAGTGAGTCACTGATAATAGCCGCCTCTATGTCCTTGTCATTTGTAGTTGTTGTAATATTTCCCCCTTCCATTGTATTCGTTGGTATTATGGTAGGATCGTCGACAAGTATTGCATCTTGCAAATGCCCATTGATATGGTCCAAAGTCCGAATGTAATATGGATATTTTTTTCCAGAATACTTCTGGTTCAGTGTGTACCTGGAACTTAATGCTATTAGTCAATCCTTCTTCTTGCGGTCCATACTTGTCAACCGCATGAAGACACGCATGCTGAACATTCGCGAATTGAATATGGAATCCGATCGACTCCGTTATAATTTCTCCAACTTTTTCCTTTGTCTCTCTTGAACGAAAAATTAATCTGCTCTTACACTTATTATTATTAACCAACTTTTTGTTTTTATCAAGGCATATAAAGAATGTTACAACCACCATTTCGCTTTCAAAAGGAAAATATTCGTCGGTTTGATTCCCAAACTCCGTCCCAATCATACAAGTTGTGCTAGTGCTGTCTTTATGCTCACCGAATCCGCCTCCTCCCTTACTTAGATTAATTTGTAACGAGTTTTGCTTTACCTCGAATATTTCTGTTTCGATCAAAGTAGGTTTCAATTTTTTTTTTTCACCCAAGTGATCGTATAGATTTTTCAATACATGATTTTGGACAATGTCGAGTAAGGGTGTCATAGCTCCCTTAATTTGCATTGCTTGTATCGCTATAGTACCGTCTCTATATCCATACTGGGTAGGATTTCTCTGGCTGAAGTAACCCAAATAAGTGTCCTTCTTACTTCCGCCCAAAACATCGGTTGATTTGCACAGTGGTGACCTATTGATCGCATCTACCAGCTCGCCCAACATTTTCGAATCGAGTATTGGTCCATTCACTACCATCACGTTGCCAAGTTTCCTTTTTGTGGAAACGTTTTCCTCCAAAGTTATCAACTGTATTTTATGTTTCTTTATTGGATCATGACTATCAACCAATACGGCTGTATTGGTATCCTTAATGCTCGTAGTCCACTGCTTACCTTTTAGGTATTTATTAAGACGTACGTCAAATCCGTCTAAAAGACCGATATGACCCATCAAAGTCGTGTTAGTGACGGTATTTTGTCTACTCAATGTTTTTAATGATTTTTTTAGTTCTTGCAACAAACACCGGACTTTCTGTGATGTGAAATCGGTAAATCCAGCAACGCTTAATCCCTTATCTCTAAGTTTTCTTAGATCTTCTATGACATCCAATTCAACCGCAACCTTATCTTTATTTGCACCAACCTCGTCGTCCTCCGCACCCTTTCCTATATCAATCTTGTGTTTATTTCTACTATCACTGGCCTCTTCCTCATCATGTCCTTTTCTCAACAGCCGTGAACTCCGTCTCCTGGATTTCTTGTTACCAAGCAAAACACCGGCATCGTCGTCCTCCGCATGCTGTCCTTTTCTCCTTAGGCGTGAACTCTGATCACCGCCATCGTCGTCCTCCGCATCCATTTCCTTATTGTTACTCTCGTCATCACTATTGATGTTACTGTTGACAATACTCCCATGTCGAGTCTCATCCTCATCATGTCCTTTTCTCTTCAGCCGTGAACTCTGTGTATTGTTACCAATCAATACACCGGCATCGTCGTCCTCCGCATGCTGTCCTTTTCTCTTCAGGCGTGAACTCTGATCATCGCCCTCGTCGTCCTCCGCATCCATTTCCTTATCGTTACTCTCATCATCACTATTGATGTTACTGTTGACAATACTCCCATGTCGAGTCTCATCCTCATCATGTCCTTTTCTCTTCAGCCGTGAACTCTGTAAAATGTTACCGATCAAATCACCGGCATTGTCGTCCTCCTCATGCTGTCCTTTTTTCTTCAGGCGTGAACTCTGATCACCGCCATCGTCGTCCTCCGCATCCATTTCCTTTTTGTTTTCTGCTTGTAGATAGAAAACGACGCTCCTCATGTTTTGGGAGTACTCATCGCACCATTTAGTTATAATGTTTTCAAGATTGTGATCACTGAACAATTCCGTCGCCCATGATTTCATTGATTTCTCCCACAACCCCAAATATAGGTCTAACTCTTTCTTGTCGCCTTCTACTATTATGTCATCATCTTTTAATGAGAAGATATGGCATGTATTTGGGTTTTTGTATTCATTGATGATATGCCAACGCGACAATGCGATGTAGAATAGTAAACGCTTATAAGCAACTCTATACCCTTTTAGTTTCATAGTTATCTTCTCTGTACCGTCTATACTACGTTTTAGTCGGTTGTACTCATTTTCAAGACCACAGAATCTGGTTTTTATGTGGCGGAATTTGTAGGTGCACAACACCTTTTCTTGGAAATAATGAGTATTCTTTAGTTTCAATAGAATGTTGAATGGCCTTACAAGCTTAATCGAAATATCTCTTTTCTGTTCGTCCAAACAACAAGTGTAGTAAATAGAAGATATCGTCGATACCGTGTTGGATAACAAACCGAGGGATGACTGATTGCTGTATGCTAAGGCAAGAGCGAATTGGTCGTACTTTATATCGGGACAGCGATACAAGGACCCCAAATGAAGTATCAGGACCGCCACTTCGCAGTTCAAATATTTAAGGTATTCGGCATTCGTCGCGGTCATTGTCTGTGTATACCACTCTCCACACTTATTATCCTATGCTATTTTTTTGTTATGTATTCATACACCATACATTGATACCCAGCAGCTTCTGTCAAAGCATTGATGAACTGTCATGCTGAGCAAACATGAATCATGAGGGCAACTGCAACATAAATAAATAATGAATAAGCACCTATCTTTTGAATTTACCAACTCAAGATCAAGATATGACCGCGCAAGCAGCGCTAAAGGCATTAATGCGGAGGAGAGCTGCTTTAATTGGTTAAAATTGATTAATGGGTGGTTCGCCATGCGACTCGTATCTGTCAACACTCAACAGTTACCGTACACGTGGCGAACAGCTCAGTAAACGTAGCACTAACAATCGATAGATAAATAGGAATATCTTCCGTGATAGCTACTGATGTGGTTGGATAGTCCGTGTAGTGGAACGAAACATAACACCGTATATGTAGAATTTACCAAAACCATATGACCGCGCTAGCAGCGCTATAACGGAAAAAAACGTTTCAAAAGCGCATAGAATTGCGATAATTGGTTGATATTGATTAAGGGGGTGGTTCGCCAAGCGACTCGTATCTGTCCTCACTCAACAGTTACCGTACACTTGGCGAACCGCACCTCAAACATAGCACTACCAATCGCTATGTAAATAGGAATATCTTCCGTGATAGCTACCGATGTGGTTGGACAGTACTATTCGAGTAGTGGGAACGGTTTAATGAACGCATACTGTCCTCTTGTTCTGAAAATAAAACAAAGGGCAGCAGACTACGGTAGGACGAAGTATCTTCTAATGTTTGCAGGAAACGAAAACGATGACAGCAAAAAATATGAGCATATTCCATTTGGTCCTCTGCACGAAGGGTGTGTGAAGGATTCGGAACTCGGGGACTTTACCGCTGCCGATGTAAAGGCCAAAAAAGGGGATGAAAAACTTACCACAAATATCTCACCATACAAGGTTACACCGATTACAGATCAGGATAAAATCGATCAATTGTTCAGTAAAAACAGCGACAGTGGTTGTTTCTTTGTAACCGTTGCATGCAAGGAAAAAGCAAAACTAAAAAGCATGCTAGCACCGTATTGCTCACCTACCATGTACTATGTATGTTACAAATGTGGAATGGCAAGCCAAGAAGGTCGCACAGTAGAAACCCACATTAAAACTTGTGTTAACGCATATACCAATAAAATAAAGATTAAGATTGACAGGGTCTTTTCGAAAACAGAACCAAGATTTGGTTGGTACAGCGGCGAACGGTACTTAGTGATTGAAGAATGTCCTTACGCCTTCTCCTGTGTTTGCGGAGCAGCCTTCGACCGTGTCCGCAATTTGCAGACACACTTCAAGAAATGCCCATACACCGAAAACATATTTCCGATGGTTGGTTCAAGTTGTGTGAATTTGGATGGAATCGTACCAAAACGGTCGGTAAATGATACGGAACATCACATAAAGTCTGATAGTAACAGGTGTGGTTTTGATGGAAGGGGTACATCCAATCTGAAGTTTTGCTGCAACATTCCGAGCAAAAGCGTGTTGACAGGACAATGCACAAAAACGAATGAAGAAAAAAAACGATACAAGATTATTAATAGATGTAGGGACATAGACAGGATTATAAACAAATATTGGGATGAAATAGTTCTTTTAGTGGATCTAAAATCAGACACAAACGTGTATAGCGAAGAAGAGAGAAATCAATGGGGAGCTCGTTCAATTCAGTGTGATCGGAAAGAGATTGGTGTAACAAGTGAACAGGTTACTGATAACGGCGGTACTGTGATGAAAATTAGAGGCAACGAGTGCTGGAGCAAAATAGAGAAAAAATACAATATCAAAAAAACTTGGATGAATGAAATTGTGAATTTTGCTAAATCGATTGCGCAAGCTGATACCACGAAAGGTGGTTTTATGAGTTTTGATTCCTTTTCGTTAATACTGACTAAAAGCAGCGAAACGCAGCAGGAACATATTGATCTTCTGTATCCACTTTCCCAATTTGCGCTTACTATTTCAAATAATGTTGATACAACAATTGCGTACAGATTAGGAAAATGCATTAGTGAGGTTAACTCCATGGTTTCTTTTGGCGCACTGCTACAGTCTCAAGTGAATGTATGCGATAAAACAGATAAATTCAAAGAATTGATTAAAAAAATAATAAATATAGACAAAAATTCCTTAGCAGGAAAGATGATTGAGGATGACGGTTATGGTCAACTATTCCAGATGAGAATCAAAATCAAAGATTCCACATCGAATAAGAACACAAAATTCGAACGTGCTTACATAAAACATGCTCCAACAGGAACATATACACGAATCAGTGGCGGTGTAGTTCATAGTGGGTCAGGTGTCGCAGGGCGGCGTGTGCGTTGTATCTTGTTCTGGAGTGGTAAACCGATTGGCGATAATGAAATGTACGATCCGGACGTGCAGCAGACAATGTTTTCAGTTATGATCGAAGTCATCCGAGAAGTGTGGATTAATAACAGGGTCGACTTGGATTTAAGAAAGGAAATGGTACAATTAATGTATCATGTATACCAATTGTGTGGAAGCAAATATAGAAAATACGGACAAACATATCCCCACTTACCAAATATTGAGATAATGATTACCAAATTTGGTACTAGCAAATCCAATAAAAATTGGGAAACAATGATAAAGGATGTTGCAAAATTAGATTTATTTGCAGGAGGATAAAATTATATGGTGTACAGTAAACCAAATAACACGAGTCCATCCTAATATTCATAAATATACCACATCCTAAGAGCATCATACATAATAGTTGAGGAGTATATAACAATATTTCTCTAGAATTTTTTACAAATAAAGGTTGCCCATCATTTCTTTTAGTTCTAATATCGACAACTTGGTTAGCCCGCCTACCAGGCACTGTAATAAATCTGTTATACCTAGTTTGCCGCCTTCGTTTGTATTAATCCCACTACTACTGTGCGTACTGATTAGAGTTCTCGATCATGTTCCACGAGGGTCATCAGTACACAAAAGTCAACAAGTAAAAAATTAACCATCCTCCGACTTGGTGGAATCACCAATCTACTTACTGGTTGGTTGGATCCAGACCTAACTAATTCTAATTCGTTTTTTGAGATTAGTGCTCAAGTTTCATGCGCTCATGTTACACGCGCTCATGTTACACGCGCTCATGTTACATGGTGTTACATGGGGTTCATCGAGAAGAAAGACTATGGTAAAAAATAAATATCCAACTTGGAAAATTTACCAATTTAATTACTGGCGAGTGTTACTTTTTTACTGGTTAGTTTTTAGAGCAATGTCCTCGCGTGCAGAATGCGTAAGGATACAATGTAAGTACTGATACAAACGTGAGGTGGTGGTGGGGGGCAACCTAGTGGGGGAATAATGTAATAATAGAACCATTGGTAATCT
>Ga0115007_10002287_pt1 | contig 11870 bp, 7 predicted proteins | sample ArcOceMetagenome_2_FD_87166 | JGI IMG/M metagenome (GOLD analysis project Ga0115007, IMG submission 87166) | Marine eukaryotic phytoplankton communities from Arctic Ocean - Arctic Ocean ARC135M Metagenome | ecosystem: Environmental > Aquatic > Marine > Oceanic | place: Arctic Ocean | collected... | reverse complement strand
TTGACTATCATTCCCTTCACCGTCGACACCACTTTCGATCCATATTTTATCATCATAGTATACTGTTTGGATGTATGTTGACCGTCCCTTTAACATACCAAATGTTCCTATTCCGACATTCGAAAATCCAAATATGTCCGTCGAAATTTTGTCGTATACAATTTCTACAACTGCAGCGGTTGGATCATTTGGCGTCGGCTGAAGTGAAGTGGAGAATATTTATTTTTTGTGATGGGGTTCGGTTAGAAAACAAATTGATGGTAAGTATTATGCAAAAAGAATAAAAGGCAAAGAATGTGAGTTAGTATTTTTCGTGTATTTCGTATGCCTACTAAGTTGTTATTCTTTAGATTACTACTTACATCCATTACTGTGTAAGTGCTTTTGACGACTAATCGTTTAAGTGCTAATGTTTTGAAAAAATCAAGTCCATAATCAACTTTGTTACTACCCGTAGCGGCATTACCGGTCCCGCTTGCAAATGTCATCATAATTGTCGCATCTTTCGGTAAAGCTTCTGCCATTAATGGTTCTGTCGTAAATGCCATCCTCCATTTTGTACCAGGTAATGATGAACGAAGTTTCATATGTAATGGAACAGATGAATCAACCGCTAGCGCTGACGTAGATGATCGTTTACGAAAAGCTAAAATATTTTCAACATATCGTCTTAGTTCATTTCTTTTTATTGGATCCAATTGTGATGGTTTTATATTTTGTTGCTTCATAGCATCCATTTGGATTTGTAATTCTTGATAATCAAAGTCCGCCGTCTGTTGTGGTGACTTGTTTTCGGCTTGAAGTGCAGAGGTAGTAGTGGGAGTAGCAGATGCTATTGTTGTTGTTGTTGTTGTTCTACTTCTCGTTCTTCCGTTCGACACTTTCGTCGTCGTATGCTGCTGCTGTGATGATGATGATAGCTTCAAGGATACAGGAGTGGTAAAGGCAGAACAAACTGCAATATAGCACGTCGCGATCGCCATCATGCGTACAATATTGCTCATCGTTGGTCGTCGTTGCCGTTGTCGTTGCAGTTGCCGTCGGTCCATTTTCTGAATGTGCAGGTATTATTTTCTGAGGAACAGTATTAAAATAAATCTTCGGTCGTCGCTTGTCTTTGGTCTTAGTTGGTTGTCTAGAGGATAGTAATATGGTGGATTTACAAATACGGAAGATGAAAAATTATGTCACTGCAAAACGACGAGAAATCGGAAGACACAGCCAATTTGAAATTAATCTTTTGAGTCAGTCGTGTTCTGGTTTCGCCCACGCTTCTTGTGCTGTCTCTATCTTTCTTGCAGTGGTGTCTCTCTGTAAGCGTTGCGCTGGTGGTATCTTGCTTCAGAAGTTAAATAAGAATTATTGATGATTGTTGATGATTGATGACTTTGTCGTGTTGCTTATTGTTGCTATGCTGTTATTGACTGTTGTGACATCGTGTCGACGATTAATTTTTGTGATGTGTGACACGAATGAGTCCTGAGCATTATTCGACTCACTCGACTCATTCCCTGCCTGTCAACTGTCGTCTTTTCTACGACGAGCACTTGAGGACTTGAGGTGTTCAGCAGTGGTTCAGCAAATCACATATGGCAAAGTGGTAGGTAACGTTAATGCTATCAACAAGTGGAGTAGAAGTTAGAGAGAGAAAAAAGCAATAATGTGGACACATAAGGCATCATCCTTACTTCCTAAACTTCTTCCGATGACTACTTCGACGAGGGTATTGACCCGCTATTTAAGTGCATTTATTTCAAGACGGACAACGACAACTGTCATCCCATCATCATCGTTGTCGTCGTCGTCGTCGTCGTCGTCGTCGCCACTCTTATCTTCAACGTCGGCTACGACAGCATCATCTTTCCAACAGCATCAACATCAAGGACAATCACCTTATTTATGTCGTTATTATGTTTCTAGAGCGCATCCACGACCTATTCCTGAATATTCTGTACCCACAGGACTTCAAATGGTATTGGATGGTGTTGAAGAACGAAAAACGCGTCGTGCCACAAGATGGGAACAAAACAAAGTTAAACGACAATTGACAGGAATCGAGGTGAGCTTGTGTATATCAGAGAGAATAGAAAAAAAGGAGCAAAAAAATCACCATAAATTACATAATATAGCTCGTACGCATGCGTTTTCTTTTAATTTAATGAATGGAATGGACGGATAAACGTGATACCAATTTGGCCAGAAACTAACTCAACCGTTGTATTTATTATTTATTTTCAATTATGTGTGTGCGTCTTTTTCTTCGACCATTACATCGTCTATTTTTGTTGTCGACACCGATCCGTCTGCAAACAAAAACAAAATTAATATATTGAACGCTGACAAAACGACCATAAAATAAATGTATATAATATTCAAAACAAACAAACAAAAGGATTCGGGAGAATATCGGAATCATAATGAAACTATTGAATTGGCTATCAATCTAAATATCGATCCGAGAAAGCCAGGTCAAGCTTTACGTGGATCGATGGTATTACCACATGGAACAGGAAAAACTGTTTCGTGTCTTGTTTTTACGTCCGATGGAAAAACAATTGAGGAAGCAAAGATTGCAGGACACGAAGCAGGTGGGGAAGAATTAATCGATAAAATTATTGCAGGTGAAGTATCCATCGATCAATACCAACGTGCGTTAGCAACAAAGGAAACCTTACCGATGGTACAAAAACAATTAGCTCGCTTACTCGGTCCGAGAGGACTTATGCCGAATCTTAAAACCAATACTGTATTCGACGAAGGAACGATGCTGTTAACCTCGTTGAAGGAACAATCTAGTACCGTTACATATCGAACCGAATCTGGTGGAATAGTACATTTTCCAGTCGGACGAGGTAGTTTCACTCCACAGCAACTTGTAGAAAATTTACAAACAATTTGTCAAACCGTACAGGATGTGAAACCAGAACAATACGGTAAAGGTAAAAAGAAAAAATCCGGCGGTGGTGGGGGTGGCAAATCCGGCAATAGTAAGAAACAAAGTAAAAATGTGAAGTACTGGTTGAAAGCGCATTTGACTGCCACACAAGGGAAGGGTAGTGTCTGTCTCGATCTTCGTACTGTCGATCCGACATCACCATTCTTTATGAAAGAACCAGAATAAAAACTAAACTTAACTAAAATATAACAAAGCAAAAATAATATGCTTATGTCGTATTCAATGCCATTTCAAACAAAAACAAAACAAATAGCAACAACAAATACACATAATACGATCGATTCGATTACACTAAAATACCAGTCAATCTTGGTTTGGAGCTTCAAAGGTTATTGATTGCTAATATACGAATACCGAATTCAAATAAACCCTAGTTACATTGGTCTAATAAAATTAAATTATTGCGTCTGTTGAGCTACTTGAAGGTCTTGTTGTAGATTTCAAAAAAAATAGTGAATTTAATTATCAGAAAAAGTTTTCAAAAGTTTGTTCTTCTTAATTTGTTTGTAATTATTGTGTAATACAATACATTACAGGAAAAGATAATTATTCGGACTAATCTCAAAGCTTCCTATGATTTATATGTGCACTTGTACCACTGGTAGCTGAGGCAGATAATGATACTGTGTAATTGCTAGTGTTTTCCAGAGAAAAGAGAATTGAGTTTTAAGTTGGCTTCTTCGGGATCTTCCAAAAACAACAGATTGAGGATTGAAAGAGACCACACTTCGGAAATATTTGTTTGTGATGATTGACTTTACAAAGAAATATGTTAGTCGTGTTAGTCAGATAGTAACAATACAAAATTTAATGTCTGCACATTGACAGGAGTCCCTTTTAGTCAGTAGTTTAAACGCATCATCTTCCTGTGGATGCTTATTACTCTCCTTTTATTGTCAACCATGTGCTTTCTTCTTCTTGAGTCAGGAAGTGTAACTGAGTTGGTGCATGCCACACAAACATACATCAGCGCCAGGACCATTATATCAAGCATAACGATGAGCTAAGGCAGTAGGACTTGGTCTGCCGTATTCTTCTCTATGATGTATGATGTGCATCATTAATAAATGTATGTGTGTTATTTTATACCTGCTGCTACTGCTGCTACTTGATATTGGTAGCACAAAATAACGTGTTGATGATAATACTATCTCTTTAAAAGTTCTGAAGGAGGTAAGATGCTGAAGTTATCAAGCAGCACAACATCATGTGCTTTAAATACACATCATCATCAAGATCATATTATGTGTCTCTGTTACTTGATGATGTTGAAATCATCTGCTGCTATTATTTTAGTAAGTGAAAAAGTAATCTTGAAATATGGGAATCCTTAATACCAAGACCATAACCATAATATCGCCAGTATTTATTTGAATACATACGATGTACAAAGTACATTTTGTACAGCAGCAGGGTATTATTTGTAGACTATTATCGTATTGCTCACACACATACAGTAGATCTTCTAATTTTTCTTCCTACATAGAGTGCAAGTAGAAATTAGTACTACTAAGTACACACGTGTAGTGACACAGCAGTAATAAATCGACACGCAACTACATACATTATTGTATGATGGGATTAGTTCCATAAGTGAATAAATAGAAAAGATTGAACTTGCTAATAGAAATGTCAATCCCATTATTCCACCTACTTAGTGATATTCTGTTTCAAATATGAGCCATCAAGAAAAATGAGATGCTTTTTATTCATGTTCTTTTTGATGCCGTTTTCGTTGCATCAGTGGGAGCGACTTTTTACCGTCATTTGTGTTCTTTTATAAAATTTATAATTATATACGCGTCAAATCAATCAAAAAGAACAAATGTTCTTTTGTTGGTATTCTTGGCTGTAATCGCATCAAATCCAGATCACTTTTCACGTGATATTTTCAGCGTCACTTTTCGCAAAACTTACGTGTTGACGTCGTTGCAGATATCACAAATCATCAATTATTTCGCACTGAAACAAGACCACTCGCGTACACTGAAAAAACCTGAGGACGTAATGGACGGTGAGGACGGTAAGGACATAATATTACATAATACAAAGATAAGCAAAGAAGTTAAACATCATGGCTCCTCTCTTGGTATCTCCACCACTGATGGACATTCGTAATAATAACAAAAGAAGTCATTCTGATATCGTTTGTACAATGAGCATGCCTACTATGCGTATGGGAATGTTTACGAGTATGGGTACGAGCAAAAGTAACAACAATAAGCTACTTCGAAATGTTAGCTGGGATATCCAACTGTCTAAGACCTCAGAATCGGCAACGAAGAAACAAAAACATGACCATCATAATCATGATGATGATGAGAAGAAAGATGATGATGATAACAGCGCCAAGGATGGCAGCATGATGAAAAATCAGGATGAAATTTGGTATTCGGTAAGTACTGTATAATTCTGCTGAAGCGAGATGATATTTCCTCTGTCTTCTTCGTTTTCTACCTTCTGCTACTTACTCGACTCAACTCGACTCAACTCATCTCTCACTCACTCACTCGCACACATCCATCCATCCATCTTTCTTATCTACTCTTTTCTTTTCTTACTCTGTAGAAAGAGGAATACAAGCAAATTCTGATTGAACAATCATTAACAGTGCGTATAATGCGATCGTTGCGGGCTATATTAGCAAGTGCAAACACAAGCGCAAGCGCAGAAACACCAACAAACTTACCAAATGATGAAAACACTAACAGCAATGTCAATGCTGATAATATCAGCAATAACAACACTGCTCTCATCAAGAAGGCCAATTTATTAATCGATCCTGAAAGATATTGTGAACGTGGTTTAGAGGCGTATCAATCAAAAGAAAGACGGAATACGATCAATACGAATCGTAAATTACATATGTCATTAGTAATCGGTGAACAGAGCCGACAACGACGACAACAACAACATCAGTCGTCGACGATGATGATGATGACCAATAACAATAATGGTTGTGGCGGTGACAACAGCAACACCAACAGGAAATGTAATGATAATGACCCGGAACTTATTCGGAATATTTCGATGATACAATCGAAACATTCTTCTTTGAAGGCACAGTTATTAGCTGCGATTGATCAACACGAGCAGGTTGTTGAGCAGGTTGTTCAAGAGAGCAATAAACCTACCGGTACCGGTATTCTTCAGAAAATTCAAGAACATAATCATCATGATGATAATAACAAAGTTATTCCTCATCCAGTGTTATCTGGTTCTTCAATTATTAACATCAACGAACGAAGAAATCTATACAATCAAGGTGTTGCAGCAATCGCAAATAATAACAAATCTGACAATGGCTATTATTTTTGTGTTGCTCCTACTCCTACTCATTGTATTACTACAAGCCTAGACACAGCGGCAGCATTTGATACCAAACAATGTGATGAGTGATTGTGTGACATCTTTGCTTGGTAAAAGTGGACCTCCTAACATGACTATATCACAACACCATCAATATCAACACCAAAATCAGCAGTATATTACTGATTCGTTTCTAAAACCAGCTCAATATCCTCATCATCATCTTCAACATAATACTACAAATCGCGTACCTACTACTACTGCTCTCGCTGATGCTCTCCAACTGGAGCAGCAGTTATTGCATCATCGTCAGGCAAGTCAACAGCAACAGCAACAGCAACGACACCAATTACAATTACATCAGCAACTACTACTATTTCAACATCAGCAACAGCAACATCAGCGATTACTTGCTTTGACTGGTTCTATCCGGCCCTGATAGTTGATCGAGCCCCAAGATAATTGAAGAGATTGATCGAATCGAATTCGATCAATTGTTGTATATACATTTTCCTATCCCCCCTCCCCTACCTTTCCCACCATTATTATTGTTTGTACATATTATCCTATGAAGGTGGTGAAGGGCTATAGATTTTCATTTGCTGCTATCTCTCCCTATTTTTATTCCTTTCAAATAAATGTTGTTGTGCTTTGTTACTTCTGATATCATTTTTGCAACTATTTTAAAATTAAATTAACATTTTATTCCATTTTGGTATTGAATTTTGTAGAGATTAAATAATTTTGTGATAGGAATTAAAGAAATATTATAGACGACCACATAGTAGATAGAGTTTAATATTTGTATTGTGCAATGATGAATGTCTTCTTTGTTGTACTCTGATGCCTGTTGAATGGACTGTCATGCTCCTGCTTTTCCTCCCACATATATCATTTGATTAGTCAATTTGATGTTGTTACTATTGTTATTGTTCAAAAGGTAATAGTTGATCCACTATGTAAAAAAGCTCATAGCATTTCAAGGTATTCCGCTCCATAACAAAAGACACATTATTATTATTGAGTCATCTATGTGTACAACATGTTGGATGCACCTATTGACCTTTCACGATGAAAGCACGCCTAGCCTAGTAGAGCCAAATAAATGTAAGGAGGAATTGGGCACCACAAGAGGGCAAAAAATATGCACAAGTGACACACACACACACGCACACACATACATACACACACATACAAATACAAATACAAATACACATACACATACGCATACGCATACATACACATACGCATACACATATACATATACATACGTACACATCATATCATATCATATTTGATATCACTGCAATAGAGATCCTACTTTTTATCTTTGAAATTTTAAGATTCTACAGGTCATGAGTTACATATGAGACTGGAGGCTGTTGAATGTACACAATGATTATTGAGAATGTAACTGCATGATGCATACATTTTGTTTCAGACATGTACTTCAAAGTACTTAAGGTAGAATTTCTTATACTATTCCACATTTATTTTCCAAAAAATAGGACGGCATCCAGCCTTTATGGTGCAGCGCCCCAAGCCAAGTTACGAAATCAACAATTTAAGAATTCTCTTTGATATGTTGACAAAAGTTTAGCAATAATTGCTTCATTATTGAGTTGAGAACTTTCTTTTTAATGCTCTATTTTTTATGGCAATTGTACACTGCGGTAAGTGAGTTTGTTCCATTCAAAATCTAATCTGTGTAAAAATTATCAACTTAAGTCTGTACTACAGTATTTGCATCACCAACTACTGTATTCTTTTATATCTCTTTCATACAACACTATAGGGACAAGTTATGACCCATAGCAATAGGATTTGATTGATTCTTTGGTGGGATATAATTCCACAAGGTATGATGGCATACCACACAAAGATTGGGATATAGTACTTCAACATTTTTGCAACAAAAAGTAATCTCGGAAAACCTTTGCTAATAAAACTAAATAACAGCAGAGCATCAGGAAAATAATGTATGTTGGCAATCCAGCAGTTTATTACAAAGAAATATCACTGCATGATTATCAGTAATAAATTGGTCTTGATTGTTGGAACCATCTTCTTGGCATTATTTTGAAGAAAGAAAAAATGGTGATGATATAATGATTTATTAGCCACTAAATTTGACCACATTTGGAAGTGCTAAACTCTAGTAATTCTCCTATGATCTCTCTATCATTGCATAGTACTATACTACTAGTAGATTACAATATCATATAATCCCATTACCAAAGCTGTATCCCGTAGCAATGTGTCCCTTGGCTACTTGGTTATGGGTGTATCTTTTCACCTCCAACTAAAGAGACTCTGTGACGACGATCTTAGGAGCGAGCATACTTCCTTCCCCCAACAATGAATACTATATACTACTACCATGAAAATTATTAGTATGCTCCCACTGGCAATGTTCACAGTGTTGGCAAAGGACAAAAGAGTCTTAATCAACATATCATCAATAATCAATATTGCCTATATTATTGCCTTCTACTTCCTTCTTAAACTGGGAATAGTTCTTAACATTTATTTATTTGATTTGCTTTTGAGAAAAACATGAAATTTGCCTGCATATTGATGATGGTAACAAATCCAAGTAGTTTGATACTAATGATCTTGTTTTTATATCTCAATTGCACTTGAGCCACAGATATAAAAGAGACCTACTATTGAATACAAGATATTTTGGGATGTCTAAATGATACAAATCTTACTACTACTAATTATGTTATCAATCATGGTTTATAATCTCTCCTCCCGTTATCCCGGATAGTCTTTTACTACCATGTACAGTCACGCTGTTCGTCAATAGCATCGTTAGCGTTTTGGTCAGCTTCAGAATTTCGAGAACGATCAATATGTGTGTATTTGACAAAGGTTTTATCAACATAATCAAGAGAATTAATAACATTATTATAGTACCCAATGATGTTGTCGCTACGAACTTTATATATCCCCTCAAGTTGTTTGAGGACAATTTCTGAATCTCCACGGATGTACAACCCATGACAACTAATACTCTCTCTATCTAAATAATCTAGAGCCGCATCTAACCCTCTATACTCGGCTTGGTTGTTTGAAACGTTGTACCCAAGATATTTTTGACCACTAGCAAGTTTATTATAATCCGTACCGTGATCATCCATCTCGTATAAGACCCAACCACATCCAGCGGGCCCACGAGGATTGTTCTTGGACGCTCCATCGAAGTAAATAACTAGACGGTGATAATGAGGCATGATTGATTCGATTCGTTACTACTGGTTATTTTTATGATCGTTGGTTGCCGTTAGAAGGTCAAGGTCAAGGTCAAGGTCAAGGTCAAGGTCGAGGTCGAGGTCAATGTCAAAGGTAAAGGTCGTCTTAGTGAAGAAAAAAAATACGGAGGTTATATTCGTGACTACTCAAATTTCGCCCATCTTCAATCTTTGTGCCGTACGTTATGATATTTTGTTAGCTCAATATGTGGCCCTCAATTCCTGCCTATGTTTGAATGTCTATGATGGCGATAATTGAAGAAGACGGCTTCACGAGGGCGAGAAATACGAATTCTTGCCGCTCCTTCTTGCTCTACGTTGCATTCTGTGTAGAGATAGTAGTAAAGATGAATGAATCAACCGCGCGGATCACGCATAGTGAAAAGCAAAGACGACGACCCCAAAATTTTATTGTATCGAATGAATCTTGATACTGTAGTAGAAGTTAAACTCATCGCTTGATCATGTCCTCCCATATTGGATACAAGTACCGACTTCTGTGCTTTTCCTTAATGACTTCGTTCAGTTACAAAATAATAGTCTAACTTTCTGGAACGGTAGCAGGAGGGTTTCACGGAAGGAAGCGGCGAAATTTAGTTGTCAACTTTTGGGGAAGAAAATAATATAATATCTTGTCCGATTGCATCGTATCTCTATCGTAAGTTACAGAAGGATATCATATCTCCTACCGTTGGGACACCTTATTTGATTGAAGAAAATCCAGTTTGTTATCGTTTGCTTCATGTTGTCAATATATATCATTCACATTACGAGAAAGAAAAAGACTTGTCTGCCACGTTTCTTGACGTCACAGAAGTCGACCATAGTATGAGCTTCTTTCCCTTGATTATGTTTCATGGTGATGAATCGAAAATGATCATCGAATTGTATAATGATGGTATCAAGAAGTTATATTGAATGTCGAGTACTATAATACTTCCTTGATTATAGTTGTTGCTGAGCTATCTGGGATATTGTTGGAGATCGATGCGATGCGATGCGATGCGATGCGATGCGATGCGATGCGATGCGATGCGATGCGATGCAATTCATTCGATAGTCGCTAATCGGGCGGGAGCGAAGATATTAATTTGGATGCGGATTGTATTTGCTCGTTGAGATATTTTTTGGCGTGGAGTACTTTTCTTAATATAGTGGGATGCCAGTGCATAGTCGGCTAAGTTTACGTTGCATCAGATAAGCGCAAATATTGTGGTCGGTCCTTGATAGATGATTGATTCCAATTATCTCTGTGCTGGTATCCGTCCGTTTGGGGTTTATATATTAGAGCCGTCACGACAGAACCGTATCTTCGTAATTGAGGGTCAAAGGTAGGTGATTGACTGGAGAGTGTGTTGGTTGATAGCCGGATTTATGCCTGGCAACAAATGTGCCATTACTTTTTTCACGACATCGGCTGCAATCAGAATATCGAATCAAATTTTTCCTCTAACGGGATCTTCGCATAAATCAATTACTCTGGATCCCAGCGGTGTTGAGGGACAAGGAAGGGGACTACAAGTATCAATGGGAGTGTAATTGCAGTTGTATCACACATAAGTTAAATCGAAAAAGTTGACATCATTGTTACACATCCTCACTAGCTAAATCATCAAGCATCGACCAGTCGTCAATATGTAGTTTAGTGATATGAGAATTACTTCACTGCGATATTGTCATGCGGTTGTATCTGTCGGTGTCTGCAATGGTGGTTGGTCGACTGTACTGTTAAAATATCCCGAAGAAGTAACGGCGACGTACACATCAAAACGTTTTGAAAAGAATAACATCGCCCATCTTATAAGTAGCGACAGAAAATCAATCTTTTCTTCGCCTTTTTTGGTAAAAAGTTCTAGCAATTATCTTGATGCTGATCATTTTACTCCATGCCATAATCGTCTTGATGGTCAGCTGTCTTCTCCAAAAAGTAACTGACGGGTACGTAAAAAGTCAAAAGGGATCAACCAACATGTCTACTAGTGCATGCCCCCCTATACAAATTCGATACCCGTTGACGAAAACAAAAGGCGAGTCAGTCAGTCCTTGTTTAGTTACAGCCTAGGTAGCTATGTAAGACAATAGTAAGTATTACTTGTGCTATGTTGAATGTCTGCTGTTGCAATTCTATTTTGATCGATGAGATTGAAGTGGGACTGACTCGACTAGCGTGACTGAACGACGAGATGAAGGAAAATCCGAAAATAATCCGCGTAAGATTAAAATACAATATTTTTTCTTCAAAAGAAAAAGATACGGACCAGTCACTTGGATATCATCCTTCCCCTACAAATCGCCGGCCTTATATCACACGGCGTGTGTGAACTGTTGCGGTGTCGAAAATGATGGTA
>Ga0115007_10002286_pt1 | contig 11877 bp, 10 predicted proteins | sample ArcOceMetagenome_2_FD_87166 | JGI IMG/M metagenome (GOLD analysis project Ga0115007, IMG submission 87166) | Marine eukaryotic phytoplankton communities from Arctic Ocean - Arctic Ocean ARC135M Metagenome | ecosystem: Environmental > Aquatic > Marine > Oceanic | place: Arctic Ocean | collected... | reverse complement strand
TTCTGGCAGTTCAGTGATGAGATCACCATGACTCAGCCAGACATCCAGTAACCCAGAACCTTCTGAGGTAGTGTGGTCTTTAATATCTCGTAATAAATTAGAATGGCCGCGGGCACGAATTTGGGCGTAGCCAAACTCACGGATAGTGGATGATTCGACCTCACCTCCTAGCTGTTTCGCCATAATTTGCATGCCGTAGCAAATTCCGAGAACAGGTACGCCACAGTTAAATACTGCTTGAGGTGCTCTAGGTGCAGCGTCCTTAATGGAAGAGTCGGGGCCACCTGATAAAATAATACCTTTGGGAGCAAATGCAATAATGTCAGCATCACTGACATCAGGATCGCGCAGTTCACAATAAACACCAACTTCACGAATTCTTCGGGCAATGAGTTGGGTATACTGCGATCCAAAATCAATAATAAGAATACGGTGCTTATGGATATTACTCGTCATGGCGCTCTCTGATGAAACAAAGTGAACAATATGCGCTGAAGATGCATCAGCGTGCTTAGGTTTGTGAAAAAATTAATTGATGCGGTAGTTTGGGGCTTCTTTGGTAATTGTCACATCGTGAACATGGCTTTCATTCATCCCTGCAGAAGTAACACGAACAAACTCAGGTTTAGTTCGCATATCTTCGATGGTAGCTGAGCCTGTGTAACCCATACTGGCACGTATACCACCTAAGAGCTGATGAACAACTGGGCCAAGTGTTCCTTTAAATGCAACACGGCCCTCAATACCCTCAGGCACTAACTTGTCCGCTTCACTAGCTTCCTGAAAGTAGCGATCACTGGAACCCTCCTTCTGTTGCATCGCGCCCAAAGAGCCCATACCTCGATAGGATTTATAGGCGCGGCCTTGGAATAGCTCGACTTCTCCCGGTGCCTCCTCAGTTCCTGCAAACATGCCACCAATCATGATCGTGTGAGCACCAGCAACTAAGGCTTTAGCAATGTCACCTGAATACCGAATACCACCATCAGCAATCAATGGCACGCCCGTACCTTTTAAAGCCTGAGCAACATTACTGATAGCAGAAATTTGTGGTGCACCAACACCTGCAATGATGCGTGTAGTGCAAATTGAGCCTGGCCCAATTCCAACCTTAACTGCATCAGCTCCAGCTTTGACAAGAGCTGTTGCTGCTTCACCGGTGGCTATATTACCACCAATGACTTGTAAATTAGGGTATGTCGTTTTGACCCATTTAACATGATCTAGTACGCCCTGAGAATGGCCATGCGCAGTATCAACAACGATGACATCAACGCCTGCTTGTTGAAGTGCAGCCACACGTTCTTTGCTTTCTGGACCAATTCCAACAGCAGCACCTACACGGAGACGTTCTTGATCATCTTTGGAAGCTAACGGGTTATCTGATGATTTTTGAATATCTTTAACAGTAATCATTCCCTGCAAGTGAAACTCATTATCAACGACTAAAACCTTTTCAATACGATGCTCATGTAGTAATCCTAAAACTACTTCTCGGTCAGTGTTCTCTTTAACAGTGACTAGCTTTTCTTTCGGTGTCATCACCAAGGAAACAGGGTTATCGAAGCGGGTTTCAAAACGAAGGTCCCTACTAGTTACAATGCCTACCAGGTCATGCCCTTCGACAACAGGGACACCGGATATCTTATTTGCACGAGTGAGCTCTACAACCTCACCAATAGTTGTTTTTGGACCGACTGTAATAGGATCTCGAACAACGCCACTCTCGAACTTTTTGACTTTACGGACTTCGTCCGCTTGCTCTTTGATAGTCATATTTTTATGCAAGATTCCAAGGCCACCTTCTTGCGCCATGGCAATGGCAAGGCGACTCTCTGTCACTGTATCCATAGCAGCAGACAATAACGGGATATTTATATTTATATCTCGTGTTAATTTAGTGGTTAGGTTTACATCGCGAGGTAAGACGTTTGAGTAAGCTGGCAAGAGCAAGACATCGTCAAAGGTAAGGGCTTCTTGAGCAATTCTCATGAGGGCAGGTTCCTGAAATTACTGTAATATTGATCACCAATTATAGCAGAAATGGCTTGGAGGCTTGTCATATTATTGGATTTTCAACAAATCATTGATAAGCTCCACTATCGTCGGGCTTTATTATCGACTGATTAAATGTTAATTTTTGGAGGGTTAAGAGGTTTGCCAGTACCAGACAGTCATTCTAATTTAGCAAAACGCCCACTTAAGGATATTTACGCCGTCTCACGATTGGTACGCGAGAGCCGAGGTGTGCTTGAAGGTAACTTTCCTCTATTGTGGGTTGAAGGTGAGATGTCAAATTTGGCTATGCCTGCATCAGGCCATATATATTTCACATTAAAAGATGAAGCTGCCCAAGTAAGGTGTGCAATGTTTAAAGGTCGTAATCGTCAACTACGGTTCATTCCCGAAAACGGCATGCAAGTATTATTGCGAGTTCGGGTCACTCTCTATGAAGGACGTGGGGAGTTTCAACTGGTCGTTGAGCATATGGAAGAGGCGGGGAGTGGTGCATTACAGCGTGCCTATGAGGCCTTAAAACATAGGCTTAGTAAAGCAGGCCTATTTGACGATAAAAATAAAAAGTTACTGCCAGAAATTCCCAAAACTATTGGCGTGATTTCATCTCCTGACGGGGCTGCAGTGCATGATATATTAACTGTACTTCGTCGGCGATTTCCTGATGTGAACGTTATTATTTATCCGGTGGTAGTGCAAGGCAATGATTCAGCTAACCAAATTTCTGAGGCTATTTATTTGGCTGATCAGCGTCAAGAGTGTGATGTATTAATTATAAGTCGAGGTGGTGGTTCATTAGAGGATCTCTGGAGTTTTAATGAAGAAAAAGTTGCCGAAGCTATTTTTTCTTGTGGACTTCCGGTGATCAGTGCAGTCGGGCATGAAGTTGACTTTACGATTGCAGACTTCGTGGCAGATGTGCGAGCGCCAACACCTTCTGCTGCTGCTGAGTTAGCTGTGGTCGATGTGGAACAATGGCTGCAAAAGTTACAAGGGCATTGTCGACGATTAACATTGTTGATGACACATTATTTACAGGATGAGCAGCGCCATTTACTACATTTGCAGCGGAGTTTCCCCCACCCTAAAGTTGCTATTTACCAAGAAATGCAAAGACTGGACAGGCTTGAAAAGCATATGCATCAGTTGTCTAAGCAAGTTATCCAGCAGAATTTTTTAACGCTCGGCTATTGGTCAGTAAGGCTCAAGCACCCAAAAGAAAAGATTGAAGCGCAGAGATACAAATTAAAAGATTTAGAGGGTAGAGTTAGGCAAAGGATAAGACATAATCATGACAAAATAACAAGGCAGTATCTTGCTTTAAATCAAAAATTAAAATTGATATCGCCATTACCATTATTGAAACAACAGCAAGTTCAATTAGAGCAATTAGAATCGAGATTACATCACATGATGATTGGAGTGACAAGGGCGAAACGAGTCTATTTTAGACTTCAGATCAGAACCTTATCAGCGGTAAGCCCACTAAATACATTAGAGCGGGGCTATAGTATTACGACAGATACTGAAACAGGTGCGATCATACACCATTCTGAGTTTGTGGAAGTAGGGCAGTCAGTGAAGGTGCAACTGCAACAAGGTCAATTGAATTGTAAGGTAGTGGAAAGGTATGATGACTAGACTCTTTTGTTCGTTGCTAGTTTTGTTGATGAGCGTGCATGTATCAGCTAATTCTCTTCCTACACAAGCAGCTATTCCTGGTGGTGTAGTTATAGTGCCACTGTCAGTGGATACCATGGTGAAACCTAAGGTGATGTATAGAGATAGGCAAGTTGCAGTAGTGCAATATGAAAGAAAATGGGTGGCAATAGTTGGTGTACCTTTGAGCGCTAAAATAGGTGCACAAACACTATCTATACTTCAAAATGGAAAAACCAGTAAAACCTTATTTTATATTGAAGGTAAAGCATATCCGACACAACACATTACGATTAAGGATAAACGAAAGGTTAACCCAAATAAATTAGATATGACACGAATTAAGAGTGAGTCGGAGGACATTAATGCTGCATTGAGCCATTGGACAGATAAAAGTGTTCTACCACTTCCATTTTTATGGCCAATTGAGGGCCGAGTTAGTGGTTTGTATGGTCGTCGAAGAGTCTTTAATGGACAGCCACGTCGTCCTCATAGTGGAATGGATATTGCAGCGCCAACGGGGACTCAAGTTCACGCGCCCGCCGAAGGGATCATCAGAGAAGTAGGCAATTATTTTTTTAATGGCAAAACTATATTTATTGATCACGGACAGGGCTTAGTGACAATTTTTTGTCATCTAGATCGTACTGATGTGGTCTCAGGCCAGACAGTCAGGCAAGGTGAGGTAATTGGCACAGTGGGTATGTCGGGTCGGGTAACAGGTCCACACCTACATTTGGGAGTTAGCTTAAATGATACTCGTGTTGAGCCCAGATTGTTTTTTCCTGCTCGCTAAGGATGTAGGAGGAGGATAGTAAAATGTAATCTTTTAGGTTTTGATCATATTCGCATCAAAGTTTAAAATCATTTCCCAAATAAACATTTAGTACTTTTTTGTTGGCAAGGATTTCTTTAGGTGTGCCTTTAGCAATAACTTCACCTTCATTAAAAATATAGGCCCGTTCACAGACATTCAATGTCTCTCTAACGTTATGGTCGGTGATCAAAACGCCTATACCCCGTTCAGCGAGTGATTTGATAATGACTTGGATATCTATGACTGAAATAGGATCAACACCAGCAAAGGGTTCATCGAGTAGGATAAATTTAGGTTCCATGGCTAGAGCGCGCGCAATTTCAACGCGGCGGCGTTCTCCTCCTGACAAAGACAGACCTAATGATTTTCGGATGTGGGTGATATTAAAATCATTGAGTAATTTTTCTAGTAGTGCACTTTTTGCCACCCCATTTAAATCATCACGAGTTTCGACAATGGCATAAATATTATCTTCAACGCTCAACTTTCTGAATATCGAAGCTTCTTGGGGTAAGTAGCCGATACCGAGCTGTGCGCGGTTATGAATTCGTTCATGTGACAGTTCTTGCCTGTTAAGGTGGATAGCGCCATTGTCAACAGGAATTAAGCCGACAATCATATAGAAGCAGGTAGTTTTTCCTGCACCATTAGGGCCAAGGAGTCCAACAATCTCCCCACTTTTTACGTCTAGGGATACGTTGTTAACAACTTGCCTACCATCGAAACTCTTGGATAGTTGTTGGGCAGATAAGGTACTCATAATGAATTGATGTCTCTTTTAATTTAGTTAGAAATTAGTGGGTGAGACAAAGCTGCTGTGTACCCAGCCAATAAGCACTTGTTTATTAGATTTACCGCGAACCTGAACCCATTCACTTTGTTGCGTCAATACAACGAGCTCACGATTATTTTCAAAGGTGGCTAGTTTTGGGTATTGCTCACCTGGACCGCTTCTAATATTGAGCTTGGTCAGAGTATGGGCCACCGGGTAGAAGGTGTTTTCAGCATTATTTTTGTTATTACTTTCGTTAAGTGACTGAATGACTCTTGTCTGGCTAGTCAATTTGTTTTGTTTTGGTTTAGAGAGCTTCTTTTTAGGTTTACTATTTTTTCGTTGAGCATTCGAGTCAATGATTATATGAACCTGCTTCACAGCTTCATCGTTATTATTTCCAATAGACGCCGATTTAGCATAGGCATTAACGATATTACGTTTTATATCATACTCGATGCGGTTACCATTAAATTCGTCCGCAGCTTGGCGAATTTGACCTCGACCTAAAAAATAAATTTTTTCCGCTGCAGCATGATATTCCATTTGTTGTGCACGGGCATTTACGGGCTCATCCCCAAGGTTGTGAACTTGTTGATATTTTGCTAGTTCACCCTGAGCTACGATTTTAGTCAGCTGTTTTTGGTCGTTATAATGAAATGTAATTATATCACCGTCAATACGAAGAGTACCTTGTGTGAGTACAGCATTGCCTTTGTATTGTGTAATACCAGTAGAGTCGTCTAGTTGAGCTTGATCTGCTTCGATATTAATTGGTTTTTTTCTGTCACTTGGGAGCGCAGAAGTCATGGTAGGTAATAGCGCAACTAAAGTGAAAAGCAATTTACTATTGCGATGGAGCATCATATTGTCCTTTGACTCTTGAGTTCAGGTTGATGGTTTTATCAGAAAGTTTAGCATGTAGACCTATGGAACTGGTTTCACCATATGGCGAGATCATTTTCACAGCTTCAGAAGTATAGACAGTGTTTTTAAGAGTATTCAAATTGAGTTTAGAGGTACGTAGTTCAACTTTATTATTATCCTTTCGAGTGATTATGACATTATCAAGCAATAATATTTCATCCCCTTTCCCTGATGTCTCGGCACGGTCAGATGTCATAAGCCATGTATCTTTTTGTTCTTCTATAAATTGTGCGATGGGGAATGTAATATTGGTAACATCATCCTCTGGGTAGTGCGCGATCTTTTGACCTTTAATGATACGTGATGGCTGACCATTCACATCCAAGATAGTCATTGTGAAATTGATCATAGAATAGTCACTTGTGTGACTGTCGGCTGCAGGCTGAGAACTTCTCTGCTCTATTGCATCAGAGGAGCTGAATATTAGCCATAGCATCAAGCTAAAAGATATTAGCAATAGTAACTTACGGGTAAGAGAAAGTTTAGAAGTGGCGTTCAATTTGATCTTGCAGGTTTCCCTGCCCTTTCATGATGAGTTCACAAACTTCGCGAGCTGCGCCTTTTCCGCCATTGGCTTTAGTCACCCAGTGGGCCTTTTCTCTGACAAGGGGATCGGCATCTTGGACTGCGATAGCAAGACCCACTCGGTTCATAATAGCCAAATCCACCCAATCATCCCCCACATAAGCACATTGTTCTGGTTTTAGTTCTAGTTGTTTTATCATTTGTTCAAAGGCTGGAAGTTTGACCTTTTGGCCTTGGTAAACATGGCTGATCCCGAGGCTAGTCATACGGTGCTCGACTACTTTTGATGTCCGACCCGTAATTATGCCGACCTCCACGCCAGTATATTGTAATAGTTTCATGCCATGCCCATCACGAGAGTGAAAGGCTTTGTATTCTTCTCCATCATCACCAATAATAATACTGCCATCCGTTAAGACTCCATCAACATCAAAAATGAGAAGTTTTATATCTTTGGTAAGGTTGATAATATCTTGCATCTGAGTTCCTTTAGACAACGCCTGCACGCAACAGGTCGTGCATGTTGATGGCACCGATAAGTTGCTTGTTATCATCAATGATGAGCAATGCGTTAACCTTATGGCGTTGCATTAACTCTAATATTTCTGCTGCTAACATATCAGGATGACCTGTTTTACATTCTGATGTCATTACTTCAGCTATTGGAGTCACGTGGATGTCAATGGTTTGTGCTAACACGCGGCGTAAATCACCATCAGTAAAGATGCCGACGATAGACCCAGAACTGGAACAGACAGCTGTCATGCCTAGCCCTTTTTTTGTCACTTCGACTAAGGCATCACTTGTTAGTGCTTGGTCGCTTATTTTAGGGATGCTAGTTCCAGTATGCATGATATCGCGGACACGGAGCAAAAGGCGACGGCCTATGTTGCCTCCAGGGTGAGATAAAGCAAAGTCTTCGGCGGTAAAGCCACGTGACTCAAGTAGCGCAATAGCCAGTGCATCACCCATGACAAGCATTGCAGTCGTACTTGATGTAGGTGCTAAGCCAAGTGGGCAAGCTTCTTCAGTAACACTGGTATCCAAGTGCGCATCTGCACTTTTTGCAAGGGTTGAATGGGGTTTACCTGTCATAGCTACTAGAGGGACTGCGAGGCGCTTGATAAGTGGCAAAATAGTTAGTATTTCTGATGTTTCGCCCGAGTTTGACAGCGTCAAAACTACATCTTGGGAGGTGACCATACCCATATCACCATGGCTGGCCTCTCCAGCATGAACAAAAAAAGCGGGGCTCCCAGTACTGGCTAGGGTTGCAGCAATTTTATTACCGATATGGCCAGATTTGCCCATACCAATAATGATGATACGGCCTGGGCACTCGAGTAAAATTTGGCAAGCCATGGCAAAGTTATCATCAATACGATAGCGTAATGCGGTAATGGCATTTATCTCAGTATTAATTACTGCAAGACCAAGTAATTTCAATTGTTGGAAGTTAGTCTGTGTCACGCTGCTATTCCTACAGTGCTTTGATATGCCAATAGACTATTATAGGTAATGTAGACAAGCAACATTAACGAACCGGCATTACGGCCTATTCGGCCATCCTTGGCAAAGCGTGCGAAAATAAAGAGCAGTATAAAGAGTAGGGCCATTACAGAGAAATCACGCTGTAGAAGAGCACTGTCCGTGGCTGAGGGCATAATTAATGCAGGCATGGCTAAGACTGCAAGGATGTTGAAAACATTTGAACCAAGAATATTACCGATAGCAATGTCATGCTGATTTTTTAATGCAGATACTACCGATGCGGCTAGTTCTGGCAGACTAGTACCAATGGCAACGATAGTAAGTCCGATGATGAGTTCGCTAACACCTAGAACTGTTGCAATACCTGTTGCACCCCAAACCAGGGCTTTAGAGGCTATTAGCAAACCGGCTAAACCGACAAGAAAATTGAGAATTGCTACCTTTGTAGTCATGCGAGGTTGAGGGTATTTGCTATCGGACTCCTTACGTGATGGTGAACCTTTACTGCTTTTCATAGCTAAAGAGGCCATACCAAAGAGAGTAAGAATGAAGCCAGTTAGTAATACAAGACCGTCGTTATAGCCTAAGTGTTGGTCCCAAAGTAAGATGAGTGCTAAGGCCATTACCGTAGCAAGTATTGGGAATTCACGCTTTAGAGTATCTGAATTTACAGTGAGTGGTGTGACTAAAAGAGTGATGCCAAGGACCATACCGATGTTGGCTATGTTTGATCCGATGGCATTACCAATTCCTAAGGCGGGTGAGCCGTTAAAGGCTGCTTGAGCAGAAACTAAAACTTCTGGTGCAGAAGTGCCGAGTCCTACGATGGTTAATCCTATAATCAATGGGGACACACCAAAATTCCTAGCGATATTGGCTGCGCCATCGACGAAGCGGTCTGCTCCTAATAGAAGGACTATAAAGCCGAGGATAAGAGCGATAATATAATAGATTGTTAGCATGAATTCTTAGAATATGAGTAGATACGAAAGAGCCGGGCAGTTGCCCGGCTCTTTCGCATTATAGATTGATAGGGGCTAGTTGTCCCATTTTTTACTCATTCTTCGAATACATCGAACTTTTCAGGTGGGTCACCATCGTAGACTAAGTTTTGACGACGCTGCAAGTAGGCCTCTTTGACAAAGGTGTACTCATCAAAAGCTGCTTCATCGACTATTTTTTCAGCACTCAGCAACCCTGCTCTTGAATTGATAGTATTGGTAAGGATGAATTCCTTGCGTGCGGCAATATTATCTAAATAGTCAATGGGGTTGGTATATATGTTATCTCCTATCAGTCCAATAGTGTCACGAAGGTCACTTGGACCGAAAAGAGGGAGTACTATATAGGGACCTGTACTTACACCCCAGAAACCTAAAGTTTGCCCAAAATCTTCATTATGTTTTTTGAAACCATAATTTGAAGCTACATCTACTACTCCAATTAGGCCTATCGTAGAATTGATTGCGAATCGACTTGTATCATGTAGTGCTTGCATAAGTTTGAATTGCAAAAGGTCGTTCAGCAGAACATTGATGTCATCAATGTTGGAAAAAAAATTACTGATGCCTTTATTAATAAGGGGGGGGATAATGAAATTATAGCCTTGGGAAACAGGCTTTAAAACTGCACTGTCAATAGTGTCATTAATTGAATACATAACACGATTATAACTTTCTAATGGGTCATTGTGAGCAGCATGGTGTATCTGGTTTGAGGCGCAGCCTGTGGTCAATATAAAAATGCAGGTTACTATACTTATTTTGAAAAATGCGGTGAGTCTGGTCAATTTCCCTTTCCCCAAGTTTATTAATTTAGTTTCTATATTCGGAATGATGGCATGGTGAGGCAATTATTATCAAGTGGAAGTGGTAAAAAAACCCAAAAATTAGCAAAGGTGTTGTAAATTTACATAATTTAAAATAGTGGGTTTTGCGTTGTTGTGGATCTACTTATTGTGTGGACTCATACAATTGAATACTATTTCAGTTGTAGTGAGTGATGTATGTCAGTATTGTGACATCTTAGAGACTATCAAAATTGACGCAACGTATAATTAAATTAATTTAAAAACAGCGGTACTATTAGAATGAATAACCCTTTGTTAGAAAATGAAGCGCTACCTGCGTTTTCTGAAATATTACCTGAACACATTGAACCTGCTTTGGATGAAGTGTTGAAGCAGGCAAAAGTGGCCGTTGATAATTTGTTGTCTACGATGATGACGCCCACATGGGAGACCCTGGTAATTCCAATGGAAGAGTTGGATGCTCGTATACATCAAGTTTGGTCACCGGTAAGTCATCTTAATTCGGTAATGAACTCAGAAGAGTTACGTGCTGCTTATAATGCTTGCTTGCCCAAGCTAAGCAAGTTTGGAACTGAGTTAGGGCAGAATGAGGGTTTGTATGAGGCTTATAAAGCGATTGCGATTAGTGACCAATTCCATACTCTTGATGTGGCCCAGAAGAAAGTAATTGATAATTCACTACGAGACTTTCGCCTATCAGGAGTTGAATTATCACAAACTAAACGCGATCAATTTAAAACAATTTCACAATCATTGTCAGAGTTGACAGCCAAGTTTGAAGAAAATGTGATGGACTCAACACAGTCTTGGCAAAAAAACATAACAGATGAGGCATTACTCTCTGGATTACCAGACTCTGCGAAAGCAATGGCAGCTCAAATGGCAAAGCGTGCTAATAAAAGTGGCTGGTTATTTACCCTTGACTTTCCCTCATACCTGCCGTTAATTACGAATGCGGATAACCGTGCATTACGTGAAGAGGTGTATACCGCATTTGCAACTCGAGCATCTGATCAAGGTATTAATGGGAGCCAATGGGATAACACCTTAGTTATTGAAGAAATTTTAACTTTACGCCATGAGCTTGCAAATTTACTTGGCTTTGACAATCATGCGGAGCGATCAATAGAAACGAAGATGGCGCAATCTTCTCAACAAGTTTTAGACTTTTTAGGTGATTTAGCGACACGATCAAAGCCGATAGCAGAAAAAGAATTTATTGAATTACAGGGTTTTGCAAAAGAAAATCCAAAAGTGAATGAGATGAAGGCATGGGATATGACTTACTTTTCAGAGAAATTGCGTCAGCAACGCTATGCAATTTCGCAAGAAGAGCTTAAGCCGTATTTTCCAGAAAATAAAGTGGTATCAGGCCTATTTGCAGTAGTAAATCGGCTTTACGGTTTAAATATTGTTGAACGCCATGATATTGATGTCTGGCACCCTTCAGTACGATTTTTTGATATTTTTGATGACAGTGGTGCTTTGCGAGGCCAATTCTATCTGGATCTTTATGCCCGCAGTCATAAGCGAGGCGGAGCATGGATGGATGAATGTTTATCTTATCGCCTCACGTCAAACGGGTTACAGACACCAGTGGCTTATTTGACCTGTAATTTTTCCGAACCTATCGGTGATAAACCTGCGTTGTTTAGCCATGACGAAGTGACAACTTTATTTCATGAGTTTGGACATGGTTTGCATCATATGTTGACGAAGATCCACCATGCAGGGGTTTCGGGTATCAATGGTGTACCTTGGGATGCTGTTGAATTGCCGAGTCAATTTATGGAAAACTGGTGTTGGGAACGTGAGGCGCTTGATTTGATATCAGAACATTTTGAAACAGGCGAAACCTTA
>Ga0115007_10002284_pt1 | contig 11879 bp, 6 predicted proteins | sample ArcOceMetagenome_2_FD_87166 | JGI IMG/M metagenome (GOLD analysis project Ga0115007, IMG submission 87166) | Marine eukaryotic phytoplankton communities from Arctic Ocean - Arctic Ocean ARC135M Metagenome | ecosystem: Environmental > Aquatic > Marine > Oceanic | place: Arctic Ocean | collected... | reverse complement strand
GCTTCAAATGCATTCTTCTTCTCCTTTTTATTTTTATTTTTATTTTTCATCTCTTCGTTGTTGCTTTTTCTCTCCACTTACTAATAGATCTACTACCTGCGTGTGATTGATTCTAAATCACTTTCGAACTTGCACATGCCACAAGATGCATTTTGAAGATATTTTATGGGCATCTGTTATTTTGACACGAGTTGAATTTCTATATTTAAGGAAAAAATTCCAGGGCAATTGTCAGCTTAAATAATACTTGTTATGTCGAGAACAATGTTACTCATGGCTATACGAATAGTAAGTACGTGTACCGTTCACTGAGGCTCAATTCGCGGGTATGATTATCATGATACAGTAAAAGTTGTAAAGTTACAATTTGTTATCCTAAAGTTATCATGATATATGAGTTAAGGCAATCGCAAAGACACAAAAGCATCAGAATCATAAAACAATTCCCAGCAGAAAGTGCACGCAGAACGCAGAAACAATTTCATTTGATTCAATGACCTATCATCAATACCATAGATATAGGACCTATAGTATCTCCACTAGCTAGATAATTGATAATACTTACCCTATATATGCTACAACCACCAGGCCAAGATGAAAAGCCTAAAAAACGTCTTTCAGGGCGTTAAAAAGATTCAGAAAGAGAAGGTTGATAATAATGAAGGGGGGTCGTTACAGGAAGAAGTAGAACATCAAGAAAAAATGCGATTACCGGGACCTTCACCAGAGTTGGGCGATTTATCGGGACCTTTCGTAGCACCACCAATGCAAGATTCATATAAAGAAAATTCGACACCATTCATTAGTAGCATCACTGACAACAACGATAACGACAGCGACGAGTCCTGTAAATTAGAGATGGAGGGAACCGACTCCGATCGACGACGACGACGAAGAAGAGAAAGAAAAAATAATTCTGATGCTAACAAGAAGAATGATACCGAAACGACCCCAAGGAGATATGCTGCTAGCAGTCGAAGGCTACTTACGGGCAACAACGACGATGATGACGATGGTGACGATGATGATGATGTTATTGCCCCTAGTAATAAACAGCGCAAAACTCCTACATCATCCCGAAATCGAAATCTTAGTTCCAACGGTTCATCCTCTCGAAGTTTCGTTCAATTAAGTTTCGATTCGAATAGTTCTATCATCAATGGTATTATTGACAGTAACAGCGACAAACCCAGCTCCAGTCGTCGAAGTTTGAATAGTTCTATTATCAGTGACAAACAACCTAGCTCCAGTCGTCGAAGTTTAAATGATAGCTCCCATAGTAGTGTTTACAGTAATAGTAGCAGACGCGATGACGACGACGACGACCAAAAACAGTTGTACGTCATTGATGACTTCGATAGTGATATCGAAGATGCAGACGACGACGACGACGATAAAGAAGAAGAAGAAAAAAACCATGGTACTAAAGTTAATAATATTCCCGTTCTAAGCAACAACAGTGGAGAAAATCTTCAAGCACCCGTGGTATTGTCGTCGACCATTGCTACTCCGAATATTCATCGAAATCGCACTCGTAGCCGAGACCGATCTCGACCTGAGAGGGAAAAGAAAGTTCGATCAGTAGACGCATCATCGTCATCAAGGCGGGGAAATAGAAATGATAAAGATAGACAACGTCGATCTACTCGGTCAAGTAATAAAAGTGGAGAGGGAGAAAAATCATCTCAATCAGAGACAACTGTGGCAAACACCGAAAACAGGGAGTTGGAATCAGAAGTCACACAGCTTACCACCGATTCAACAAAAGGAAAAGTTATCAAAAAGAAAATTTCCAATACAGAAACTTTGCCCGAGAAAGATGGAATTTCTAGAAATTTGAGTAGAGGTCATCGATCTTCACGTCGACTAATGAGTAGTAGTGAAGATCGATTCACAAAAATCAATACAAGTAGAAGTAGAAGTAGTAGTCGTGACCTTCTTGGTACATCAAGCAGTCCTCTTCCTGGAAGGAGGAGAAGAAGTAGAAGCAGCGACAAACGAAGGAAGAGAAAACCTGGTAGTAACATTGTCAGTGTAGATTCGCAGAAAGGGATGACAAAGTTGTTCGGCGGAACCACTCAGTCGGAAGAAGAGACCGTTGTTGCGAGCAATATCCGTCCTAAATCTCTCCCAGATATTAAGGCTGCAATATCGGAGGATCAGAGTATAAATAATTCTGGAAAGGTAGATAAAAAGCTTCATTCCTCTTCTCAAGAGTTTGGTAGAGCAGAGCGTAGAGCAAGACGAGATAAAAACACAGAAGAATTAAGAAAGAATAGGAGTACGAAGCGAGTATCTGACAGGAGTCAACATATATCGTCCAGGAGATCGAAAGACAGAGAAAGCGATAAAAAAGACCAAACTCGATCAACAATTTCGCGATCGATTAATCACAAACACGAAGATACACCAGAGAACAAAATGAAAGACTCCAGTCACGACGATTCTGTTGTACTGCGTGATTCCCAAGGACCGGTCGTGGGCGAATTTGAGAAGATAAGTCAGCCTTCTGAACCTATATATGAAAGCGATTCGCAAAACCTTTCGGTTAGCTCCATTGATCAAGGTGATAGCAATTCAAAATTGAACAAAGAGGATATTATCAAAGATAATTCAAAATCAGCTGTAACTCTTCTGAGCCATCTTGATAAAAAGCCAAGCTCTGGATCCCAGAACAGAACAGAATGTTCGGTTCAGTCGAGTGGCGAATCCACTGGAGAGAGTCAGGGTACGGATCCTCGCAAGCTTGACGTTGAAAAAAGGATGACCGATGACGTGAAGAAAATGAAAATAGAGAATAATCCACTTCAGCCAGATTCAAGTAGAAGTGACGACGCTAATAGTAACGGGACCGAATTCAAAACTGCAGATTTAGAGAAATCGACTACAAGAAATAAAAGCAACATCGTCTCGGAAACTCTTCTAAATGAAAATGAAGCGAGTAAAGAATACGAGAAGGAAAAAGGCAAGAATGCCAGAATAGATACTACGATTTCTGAGAAGGAAAAACGAAAATCAAGTCGAAAATCACGACAAAAAAAGAAAAAAGATGTGGTAAAGCGAGATTCTGAGATAGATTCCAGCAACAACAAACCTAGTATTGTTTCTCAGCTCGGAGAATGTCGCCTAAGCAATGACAAGCTTGTAGGAAAAAGTGCGAGTAAAAAATCTCACAATGGCAGGAAAAAATCGAATATGTCTCTTAATGATTTGCTTTCCAAGAGTGAACTTTACGCGAAGAAAGAAATGATTTCTGATAGTGATAGTCTCCCTCCTCCATCCTTGGCACCCGATGCCGATTACCCGAGAAAGAATAAGACGATTATGAAATCTATTACAGAAAACGACGATAAGATTCACAACGACAAGCGTTTACGATCCTCTACATTTGTTGGCAATGATTTATTCGCTCTCCTGGATAAGCATACTCCATGTAGCAAAGAGGATATATGCGACGAGTCTCTGGCTTCCCCGAGTCTTTTTGGTGACACAAACCGATCTAAAAAAAACGGCACACAGATCGAATGTGTCATCAAATCAGCTGATGAAACGGAATCAGAAAAAGAAGTTAAACAACAATCGAATGTGGCCAAGACGTCGACAGCGCAGGAGAGGAGCTCTTCAAGTCTCCGAAGTGATGATAGCAGCAGTTCTTTTGTCCTTGGCACGGTTGACGATGGCAAGTTTCCAGATGACAATGAAGAACCGATAAAAAAGAAGAAACGGAATGGAATGTTAAACAAAATGAGAATGGCAACTTCAACTTTCACCGAGAGCGGTAGAACAACGATAAAAAAGGCGGGATCTACTCGGAACTTATTCGAACAAAAAACAATTAAAGTTTTCGCACGGGGAAAAGAAGAGGGGAAGGGACTCTTAAGGAATGATAGTGATGCTTGAATCGAAAAAGCAATGAAAAGGGGCGAAACTTTTTTAGAATATTAATAGTATAGTTAAGAAATGAATTGAAATGAAATGTGATTCATCGTACACCAATCGCAATCGAGGCTTCTCCGCAATATTTCCATATTCATATATTACTGAAGGACCAATCTTGTCGCCTCTTTAGCCATGCCCGTATAAATCGTCCAACCGCTTCCACCTGTTCCGTAACAATGAACCAATCGAATCTTCTCATAATCTTTCTTTGCATAGTCATCCGTATCATCGATTTCACAACGTATATTTTCCCGATAGGGTCGAAATCCTACCCAATCTTCTTTCGGTTGGCAAGCATTGGTATCAATCCCCATCAATCGTGCATTTTCCAAGAGTCTTGTTCGTTCTTCAGGTCGCATTGTTGGCTCTGTATCTCCATTCAAACATGTTCCACCCACAACAATATCATCTCCGCGAATTATCATATAGCTGGGGTATTCGTCTGAACCCCAAGGACGTTCAACGGCAAAGATGCAGGCATCGTGAAGCTCTTGCACATCAGATGATGATCCGGGTATTTCGTCATCTGTGGTGGAATCTAGTCGCTTGCAAGTTTTTCGATCATACACAAGAAGAGCACCTCTTGCCCCGATCATTTGATAATCGTTACATAGTTTCGATGCCCCAAGACCAGTGCAGTTCACAATTGCATCACAGTCGAGTTTCTTTGCTTCTTCGAATAATTCTTCTTTCGATTGGTAGTAAACTCCTGTTTCGATATTAACATCTACATCAGCTATATTTTCGTCATTACTAGCACTCTTTCCTGTTACTAATTCGTTGAGGAGACTCTCCAACATTTTTGGGCAGTCAACAATAGGTGTCTGGAAAAACCAAGAGTGATTGTAGCCAGCAGCCTGTGCCTTCGATAAACTGGGTAGTCGGAGTTGATGGATTTGGTTTTGCCACGCCACTTGTTCTAACGTTGCGTTTTGAAAATTGAGTCGAACATCCTGAGACCACAATGGCAGTAACGATTTACCTCCAAGTCCCTTGTGATAATCTTTAGAGACCATGTCTTCTGTATCCGGCCCCTCATGTTTTCGTTTCAACGACAGCACATAACGGAGATCGACCAGTGAGTTGTTGGAATCAGCTGCAAGGGGGTGTATTTCATCGAGCGTCTCGATCGCCCAGTTATCAACCCGAGGATCGTCACATTTATAAGGCATCCAAAGACCTCCTGCACCTTGAGAGCAATTCGATTTATCTAAGGGATGGACTGGTGATCGTAAGACGACGGGTATGTTGCGTTTGGCAATCTCCAGCGCGGTTCTAAGACCTTTAGATGATATTACGATCACGGTTAATAGAAAAGAAGAGAATTAGACACAGGATTTTCAGTTACATGGAAATCTTTGTTTGGAACATAGCAGGTATCATACGCTTGTCGACAAACTACTGTATAACATACCGATAACTCCACTACCAACCACTAGGACTCGGGAAGCCGATGAAGCCATAATGCTAATGCAATTGTATGACCGAAATGAATATGCTTCTATGTTCTGTATTGTATTCTAATAAACTCGTTTGTCGACATTTATGTCATTCCGATGATTTGCAAGAACAAGAAAATAAATCTCGAGTGAAAGAGACAAGTGAGATTTATTTAGGGAATTTAACAAAATTAATTCAAGTTTTCCCGAACCCTCCTCAATTTTTTTTTGTCTGCCTTCAAGATGAGAAGATTTCAAAGAAGGAAGACTGTGTGCTAGTCTAAACATAACAAACTTTTTAAGTTGAATATGATCTACAATTACTATGGAGTGTCCAGAAAGATTTACAGTGCATTCGTTTTATCTTTGTGAAAAATAGGAAATCGCTCTCTCACTTCAAGGAAAGTTGTACGTATTTAAAGAAGAAGAAAAAATACATTGTTGACTCTGAATATTATATGGAATTCGAGAGGATTGCACTGCCAGTATTGTCATGCTACCGTAAGATAGATACATCGCTTTGCCACTTCTTGAACAACACAGACACAGTTGAGCATCGCAACATGAACGACGTCATGCTGTATCAAAGTATCATACAACATCATTTAATTTGTTACCTGTTTCTCCTACACCTTTTCTTTGGTCGCCGCTTTTAGAATGCGTTCTGCAGCTAGCCTCGCACCGGCAATATTCCTCGCGGACGGTCCTATCTCCAATTCCGCCAATGCCCCAGCTACATAAATCCCTTTTGAACCCCAGGAAAGATTTTCATCTACAATTGGAAATCCACAAAAATCGCTTACTTCTAGATCGAAATTTTCTACCAGATCCTTTATTAATTTTCCTCCGGGAAGCTTCTTACCAAATCCAGTCGCGAGCAATATTTCGTCGACTTCAATTGTATTCCCAGAAGACAGTGACAACTCTATCCGTCGTTTTTGCGTACCACTTTTAGATGCACGTTTAGTAACAGCATCAATGTTCTCATAATCATCATCGACGTTCTCGCTCTCGTCCATATCTATTTCAATATAACGCTTCTTCACAACCTCCGCATGATGCCACTTGATATCACCATTATTAATCGCATAACAAAGTCCACCCTCCCCTCGAAAAATCGCTGGCGTGACCGTCCCCGCAACACGCTCTTTTACAATCGTCTTCCTACGTTCTTTCCAACATGTGGATGATTTGAATTTTTTCTGTCGATCGGGTGTACCATATCCTCCCCCCTCCTCACTTCGTTTCGATGCTGCTTGATCCATCATCCAATCTTGATGTGTATCAAATTGTTGTTCTTTGAATGTATTGCGGGAGATTAAATGGATTCTTCGCTTAAGCGTATCGTTATGAATAGTGGTTCGTGTAGAGTCGTTTTTACTTTTATTTTTATTTGAATTGGCACGTACAAGTTCAAGTACTTTGTGAGCTGCTGTAATTCCTCCTCCTAACACAGCTATATCCTTGACGTCGTGGTCTCGCACTTTTCCTCCTGCTCTTCTTTGAGTATCGTCTAAAATGTGACGAACGAATCCTTGTTCAATATCTTCCTCGTCGACCCAATCAGCGTAGGAAGGTTCATCATTTCCCAAAGCAAGAATTACATTTTGAGCGGTATACGTGTAACTTATCATACCACCAATATCATATTCATTACTATTAATATTTTTCTTCTGTTCCGACAGTAAGGAAAGCACGACTTTCACATGATCTTCTTTGGGTTCAATCGATGTAACGATTCCCTGTACGTGCAATTGATCTAGATTGTATTTTGTGATGACTGAATCGCAGTGTTCATTGAATGCATCCAATCGAGGTCGTTCATAATCCTTTGCAAATACATCATTACTAGTAATTCCCTGCAACGATACATTTTTCTTTCTACTCTTTTTAAATTTTTTTCTGCCAACTCCTTTTGTATTACCAACTGCTGCATTGCCAGTATCAACACCAAATTGACGACGTAACGAATGCTCGTCAAGATCTAAATGATATCCCGCAGAAGAACGAAGATATTCCATTCCAGTTGCTGCCGTTCTTGATTTCCATTTTTGTAACAGCGATTCATTAGCATCGACAATCTGGATATCTTTTATCCCACCATTTCCAATGAGAGATGCTGCAATATGCACACCATGAATTCCTCCACCTATGATGAGCCATTGTACTTGTATTATGCTGTTTGTACTTTCGCCGTCGTCGTCGACGACGTTTCGTTGGTTATTAATAGTATTACATGCTGTGCGACTGTTTGTGTTTGTACTTGTAAGTGGTATTCTCACAGGGTTGAATGCTATTATCGTAGCACCACGTCGTGTTGATGCCATCCATGCTATGGATAATATCAGAAGAAACTGCCGCACATTGTTACTTCGACTAGGAAATTGGAAATTTTTATTCTTAATGTTGGTTATAACATACCCACCTTCATTAGATGTCATCTGATCTATATTATGTATTGATAGGCACTACAGTCAAGCTAGCGATAGCTACTAACTTACTGCCAATCTGTACATCAAATGATGATTATTGAAGGTTGATGAAGGATGAAGGATGATGATGTGTGATGAACAAATAATAGTGTCGGTGTCGTGTGTCGTCGATTGAGGGGTCCGTAAATGGCGTATCACGTGATTTTTCCCGGTACGTGAACCGGGAGCACTCATTTTTTACGGTTCATGAATTTACGGACCCCTCATTCGTCGATTGATTTCTTGTAATTAAATTTAACCGTCTTAAAGTGCTACGGTAATCCATCTGTTTATTAATTCTGGGGGGTTTTAGCTTAGAGCAAGTTAGCTATGTCTATTCAGGTTCTACAGTATCATAATGTATGCATTTCGCAGATACCAACTGTAGATTCATTCAATTCAATAACATGCTTCCATCTTGAATAATATAAGTTAATTTGAGATCCTGTATTCCATACTATAATGTGAGGTATTGGAACGTAGACAAAAGCAATAATCATTATTATTCCTTGTTTGTGTAATCATTATTTCTATGTACTGTATTAACAATGTACCTTCCATAATAAATTTTAAGAATTTAAAGAAAGAACAATGAATAGGCATTGGAACTTTCAACAGAAGAAGGACATACTAGCTACTAGAATGATATATGATAACCCAAACAGATGGTGCACTTTGTCAAACATTATTGACTAGGATTCTTACTAAACGTAGAACTTTTTACAACAGCAACAGCAAAAATGTTTTTTTTATCAGTTGTTACCGTATTCTATTTTATGAAAGATTGTAAATATTATTTGATAAGATCATTTCAAGTATTTTTCTATTTTTTTTTTAAGTCCCCTTCTACTAGCTATATACACCTCTCCCCATTTTTATTTATTTACTTCCAATTAATTAGTTACAGTTTCCACATGTTCAAGAATAGAGTAGTTTCTCCTACTGAAGCACCCTTCGTCTTCGGTTGCTTACTATCGTCGTCATTATTATTATTACTATTATTTTTCTTAGATAATGATTTCTTCTGCTGCGGATAGGGTAAAGCACGATGTTGCCGTCGTCGTCGATATTTCGATGAAGATAATGAAGATGAGGCATTGTAACGACCTGACCTATTACCGGTAGTTATAGTAAGGGGTGTGGTGGAGCCCGAAGTATTCTTCTTTTTGTGATCCATAATATTATGATTTTTTGTGTTGCATTCATCATTGTCATTGCCGTTATCGGGATTTTTTTGTTCCTCGTCCTCTTGAGCACAATCCACATCGTCGTCATCGTCGTCGTTCATTAGACTCGCAATTGCTGCCAATTGTGGGTTGCTAGCAAAATTCTTGGGCAAACCATTCATAAATAGTGGACACATGTTATTCGTTTCGGAATCATTATCATTATCGTCATCATCGTCGCCTTCTTCTACTAGTACTTCTGCTGCTTGTTTCGTTCGTTGGTTACATGCTTTAGGCGTCGTTTCCTGGTCTTCAATGCTGCTGATCGAGGTCACGGGTGTGCTTTCTACTAGATTGAAGTCAATATCCATCTTATTTTATTAGTTTAATTTCGATAAGATGTTACTTGTTACTAGAATGATGTGTTGTTTGCGTTGATCGTTTTTAAGAATAGCAGTTTAAAGACGTAAAAATTGTGACGTACAACCGGACAGGCGTCGTGTTAATATCGCCTATTTATTTATTTTTAGCGATAAGCGCGGTTTTTCCGCAAATCGCTTGTGTATTTATTTAGAGAATGATTCCGAAAATAATAACACGATGGTATTTTTTGTACCAAACATAAACCTGACATTATTACTTGGAACTACAGTAACCGAGAAACAACATTGCCAATAGAAAAAAAGAAGATGGTCGGTGCCAAATCTACGAAGAAAGTTGCAACTACAAGTGGCGTTACCAACATGGTCTCTCCCGCAGCAGCGAGAACAACTCGAGAGGTAGTTCCAGGTGATGATAACAAAGAGCGTTCACGGAACAATCCATGTCGAGTACTATTTGCAGATAATGATGATGGAGGAACAAAAGATCTAGATATTGCTCGACTCCCACCTACCTCACCCTCACCCTCAGTAACAGTTACTGATAAAAAGCGGAAGGCTCGTTCTAATGACCGACTTCGTGTGGTTACTCCTAGTACTACCACCATCACCACCACCAATGATGACGATGATGATGAACTTAAAAATTCCAACCAAGCAGTACCATCGGCAAAACGTCGTCTATTATTTGGACGATATGTTGATCTTGTACAATGCACTCCCAACGTAGACGCGGTATATAAGATTGTTCGCAAACTCACGGGAAATATTGGTGGCAACGGTTACTCGGGTCCTATTTACGGTGAACTGACTAAGCATAGTATGCAGAAAGTAATTGATCTAATGATTAAAACTACAGGTTTCTCCTCTTCAAGCCGATTCATCGATGTTGGATCAGGTATCGGTAAACCAAATTTACATGTTGCACAGTACCCTGGGGTTGAATTCTCTTGCGGTATCGAATTGGAACATTGCCGATGGTCGTTGGGAATGACCTGTTTGAATGCATGTCTTGATGCTGCAGTTATTGAACGAGAGAAAGAGGAGGAGAAAAAGACGAAGTCAACGGCAACAAACAATTTATTAGTACAGGGCAATACGATGTTTTTACACAATAATATTTTGGAAGCCAAGACCTTCGACCCATTCACTCATGTGTACATGTTTAGTATCGGTTTCCCACCAAATCTTTGGATTGAGTTGTCTAAGAAGTGGAATCGATCCGACAAAGGTTCTTGTCAGTATTTAATTTGTTACAATGGACCAAAGAATATCATTGACTGTTATGAATTTGATGTGGAACTCATAGCTCAACTATCAACTTCGATGCACGGGTCGAAAGAGGGTCATATGGGGTACATATATCGTAGGACAACCAGTAATGGTAAAAAAGCAAGAACAAAAAATGGCACGTCATCGAACGCTGTTGTTGCTTGTGATCCACTGTTTAAGCCATCGTACAAGTTAGTAAAAAAAGGATTGAAAGAATTGCAAGTTGAAGTTGCTAGACAGGTCGAAGAACACATGGGGGGTTCAGGACGAACCACACGGTCGAGACGCAAACTGTCAACGATGGTCTTCACACGTTAATGAAGTAAAAAAAATTTAAAAAAAATGTCTAGCTAAGAAAATAAAGATAAATTATACACTAATAGTGACAATGACAATTTAAAAATAGAACTATGCATGGTGTTAAACTTAAGACTGTAGTTAGTACTTACAAATGTCTATCCTAATATTTGCAGCTATAGGTGAAAAAATCGAGTAGAATTACATTATTGTTACTTAATATTGACTCTGTTGAAAGATCGTTCAGATTTGATTTTAACCTTATATCATCATGCATAAATATATAGGACCTACACATTACATTATTGTTGTTTATATTATAATATACCTTTTGTTTCTCCTTTCTACTTAAAACTGGAGTTCACCCAGAACTCGCAATATAACTGTAGGATCAAGTTTTTACTGTAGGATCAACTTTCCTTGTGTGTAACGATTTGAGTATTATTCTTGGTTGTCGCAACTTCGGTGTAACCCGCTTTGATACCAGTAAAAGAGCTTAGCTGATGACAAAATACGAAAAATTAGAAAATGATGCTTAGACCGTAAAATATGATAATAATTAAAGTCGATACTACAAAATTTTATTTTCGAATAAAAGAAACTAACAATATTGAATAAGCTATATATATATAATAGTAATATAAAAGTAGATTAAGTTCCGAAATGATTCCACCAGATTATTGTGTAGGTAGTAATTGTTGCTTGTGGCAATATGGCTTATTTCAAGTTAAGTTGTTGCTGCTGGGTTCGTAATGATTGGGAAAATCTATCTCGCATATCTTCGTTAAGAGAAAGTGTACATTGCAAACGATGCAATGTTCCAGTCGCGCTTTGCTGTAAGACTTGATCGGTCCTGTAGTTGGCAACACACCATTCTAACATTTGATAGCATTGAGGAGTCCATAATAGGATGGC
>Ga0115007_10002283_pt1 | contig 11880 bp, 9 predicted proteins | sample ArcOceMetagenome_2_FD_87166 | JGI IMG/M metagenome (GOLD analysis project Ga0115007, IMG submission 87166) | Marine eukaryotic phytoplankton communities from Arctic Ocean - Arctic Ocean ARC135M Metagenome | ecosystem: Environmental > Aquatic > Marine > Oceanic | place: Arctic Ocean | collected... | reverse complement strand
TGGGTTCGATAACCAATGGCAGTGGGCGTATATCAATAGGCCACACCTGCGTTACTTTGTTAGCTAATCGAGCATGAACGGTTGCTATGTTTTCTGTCCCTATTACCAAGGTAGGTAATGCGGTAAAACTGTACGTAGTAGCCATAACCCGCCGTTGAATCTTAAGTTGCTTTGTCGCTACATACTCGAAGTGATCTTTCCTATTATTCATGTTGTTAGGCTGCATCATGACGTGGCCAGCCTGATTATAACGATCAAGTGTTAGGTCTACTTTAGCTAGATCACTTTGACTCCAGACCAAACAAACAAAACCTTCTTCATATAAAACCTCATAGGGATGATCTGGAGACATAAACCGAGAAGGGATGATGAGCAGGTCTGCTTCTCCTTGTTCTAAGTGCTTGTTGGGGTTATTGGTTTGAGGTAAAAATTGAAATTTCGCGGTGCTTTTTTGTTCACCTATCAAGGCCATCAGGTACGGACCTAACATCATCTGTGTGTAGTCAGAACATAGAATACTAAAGACCCGGTCTGTTTTTTGAGGATCAAAAGATGGCTGCAGAAGGATGGTGCTTTCTATGCGGATAAGTGCATCCCGAACGGGTTGTTGTAGGCGAATACCAAGGGGTGTGATTTCCATTTTCCTGCCCATCTTTGTGAGCAGGTCGTCATCAAAATATTCTCGTAATCTAAATAACGAATTACTCATGGCTGATGGACTAAGGCTTAGCTGCTCGGCAGCGCGTGTAATGCTTTGCTCTTTTAGTAGCACATCTAGAGCAACCAGCAGGTTTAAATCCAGCTTTTTAAAGCGCACTTTTTTATCTCCTCAATGACATGATCATTCGATCATATCGAATCCTGAGTTCAGTTTTAAGGGTTTTACTGAATAATCAGAGCCAGGTAATTTATGTTTCAGTTGATAAGCACACCGTGTTAAGTAGCGATGTAGATAAATGGGGACAAGCCTTTTGTCGCATCAATAGATTACTCAGGTGTCTTAATAAAAATAAAAATCCAAACTGGGGAAACATATGAACATAAGCTTCTCGACGGGGGCAATGCCTTTTCGTGTCAAAGTTATTGCGCTCGCAATAACGGCAATAAGCTCTAATGCTCACGCATTTCAAATAGAAACTGGTAACCCTGACTTAAAAGTTCGATGGGATAATACCGTCAAGTACAGTGTTGGTTACCGTCTTAAAGATCAGTCAGCTGGACTGGCGACAACTTCATTTGGAGCGGCAGGTATTGTCGGGCCTAATAATATTAATCAGGACGATGGCGATAACAACTTTGACAAAGGTCTGATTTCTAATCGGTTAGATGTTTTCAGTGAGATTGATGCCTCTTACGGTGATGTTGGAGCACGGATTAGTGCGGCTGCTTGGTATGATGATGTGTACCATCGTCGTACGGATAATGATTCAGGAACGGCTAACCATTTGCCCGCGAATGAATTTTCAGATGAAACTCGTGAAACGATGGGGGGAGATGCTGAGATTCTAGATGCATTTGTCTACGGTCGATTTGCGGTAGGGGACGGTATTGGTTCTGTACGTTTAGGGCGGTACTCCCTATTGTGGGGCGAAAGTTTATTTTTCGGGATGAACGGTATAGCAGGGGGACAAGCCCCGCTGGACTTGGTCAAACTGCTATCAGTTCCTAGCTCTCAATTTAAGGAAGTTGTACGCCCTACCGGCAAGGTATCGGTTGCTATTCCTATCGGTGAAAGCATGTCGTTGGGCGCTTACGCTGGTTATGAATGGGAGAAAACACAGTTAATCCCATCGGGTGCTTATCTGTCATCAAGTGATGTACTTGCGGGTGAGCGTTTAAATGCCGGTGCATTAGGCACGTTTGAGCGTACTCGCGATACCGATGCTTCAGATACCGGGCAGTATGGCTTGCAACTTAGGTGGACCGATTACGATATAGATACTGATTTTGGTCTCTATGCCATCCGGTTCCATTCCACATCCCCTAGTAACATCTATACAACATTAAGTGGCGATCCTAGTGGCTTGTCTGCTGAGAGCTACCGTTGGGTTTATCATGAGGGCATAAGAGCATATGGCGCGAGCTTTGCTAAATCGGTGGGTTCTTGGAGCTTAGCTGGTGAAGTGTCTTATCGTCAAAATACACCGCTAGCTAGTTCGGGACAGTCAATTGTTCCAGCCATTGGTGTTGGCGTGGATTATGATAATGATCACAACCCAGGATATGCCGTCGGTGAAACCGCGCATGCGCAATTCTCGTGGTTGGCCAGTTTAAGCCCAAGCTTTATTGCCAAAGAGGCTAGTTTTTTAGGTGAGATAGCATGGAATACCCGTGTTAAAACCACCAAAAACAAAGGTATGTTGAACCCTCATGCCGATCGATCAGCTACCGCTATCCGTATGGCTTACCAGCCTACTTATCGGCAACTATTTTCGGGTGTTGATGTTACGCCTTCATTAGGTTTGGGTTATACCGTCGGCAAGTCTTCCGCATTAGGTTCTGCTTTTGGCGTTGATAAAGGGGGGGATATTAACCTAGGTGTATCCGCTGTTTATCTTAACGCTTGGACTGCAACATTAAACTATGTGAAATACATCGGGCCAGAAGGTTCTACACTGGATAACCATAGTGACGCTCAATATAAACAGGCATTTAAGGACAGAGATTTTATATCACTTTCATTGCGTACTACATTTTAAATATCGGAGCTTATAAATGAATTATAAATATAAAAAAATAACAACCTTGTTATCTGCTGCTACATTAATGCTCGCTTCGTTTAATGCTTTTTCTGAGGTGACTGCAGAACAAGCTGCGCGTCTTAAAACTGATTTGACACCCTTTGGTGCAGAAAAGTCCGGTAACGACGATGGGAGTATTCCTGCTTGGACAGGTGGGTTTACAAAAACGATTGAGGGTCAGGTTTCGGGAGGTGAGCGGCTAGATCCATTTAAAGATGAAAAACCACTCTATACAATTACAGCTAATAATGTGGATCAATATGCGGATAAGTTATCAGATGGCGTTAAAGCATTAATTAAAAAATATCCTGATACTTACCATCTAAATGTTTACCCAACTCATCGTACTGCTATGGCTCCGGATTGGGTGTATGACTTTACGGCTAAAAATGCAGTTGATGCTCGAATAGAGAACGATATTGTTGTTGGAGCTTACGGGGGGATTCCGTTTCCTATTCCTAACAATGGATTAGAGGCTATTAATAATCACCTTCTTAACTGGAAAGGTGTGAGTTGGGAGTCTCAGGTTAATCAATACCAAATTACCAAAAGTGGCGATGTACTATTAGTAACGTCGGGCCTCATGAAGCAGCAAATGCCATATTACTTTAAGGAAGGCAGTGCGGAAGGTTTTGATGGTAATTATTGGGACATTAGCGTGGTGAATGACGGCCCACCAATCCGTGCCGGTGAAATGATAGTTGGACAAACTAATTTAGATCCCGATAAATCAGTAGCTTATGTGTATTTAGCCGGCCAACGCCGGGTTCGCAAGCTGCCACATTCATGTTGCGATACGCCTACGCCTGCAACAGCGGGTCTTATGACATTCGATGAGTTGAATGTTTACTCTAACCGAACTGATGGGTTTGATTGGAAGCTGTTAGGTAAGAAAGAAATGTTAGTTCCTTATAATGTTAACCGTTTTCTACGCTACAAAGACGAAGATTTGGTTACCGGTCAGCATATTAACCCGGAAGCGGTGCGTTGGGAATTACACCGAGTGTGGGTTGTTGAGGCAACGTTGGCTGAAGGAAAACGACACCAATCGCCTAGAAGTCTTTATTACCTAGATGAAGACACGTGGCAAGCGGTATTAGGTGACCGCTGGGATGCGAATAAGCAGCTCTGGAAAACCCTATGGCAGTTTAATTATGTCATGCCAGATTTTAAAGGAACGATACAGCAAAGCTTTGGTTACTATGATCTGCTTTCAGGTGAAGGTTACCTCATGGATGCGAATAATAATAAACCGGGCCAATATCGTACAACAGACAGATTCCCAAATAATATCTTTACTGGTCAAGGTATGGCCGCTCAAGGTGTTCGATGAAATATTAATGATTAATTAACTTGTTGTTGCTTGTTAGTTGTTGTGATTTTGATCTCTGCGTAGCGGGGCGTGTTATTTCCCCGTTATAGATATTGATAGGCATTCGTCGTTACCAGAGATCTTTTTTATTTTATATAAGAAGTGACATCGTTATTAATAATAAAGGTTATTTTATAGGACTTTTCTATAAGTGATCTTTCCGGTTTTAGCTATGTATTTGGAGTAAATTTGGAATGAACATTATTGGTTTAGAGACCTTGATTTTTGGCGTTGAAGATGTAGAAGGTTGTTCAGAGTATTTAACAGATTATGGATTGATTCCTAACGGTGAAGTAGTCGACGGCCAGCGCTTTGAGGCCTTAGACGGTACCGGTGTTGTCGTGAAGCACATGAGCGATAAAAGCCTACCTGCGGTCACGACTGATGCCTGTATGTTGCGAAAAACAGTTATGGGTGTTGCGGATCAAGAATCCTTACTACGTATTGCTGAGGAACTGGCCACCGACAGGGAAGTAAAACATCTCTCTGATGGCTCTATAGAGTCAGTTGATGACTCTGGATTTATTATTGGCTTTCAGGTGACTAATCGTCAGCCTGTGGATAAGCAAAGCGAGATTGCAAACTTGCCTGGCTCGCCTATTCAGCGCTCCGTTAATCAGTTAGGTGTTGACGTTAATGTCGAGAAAATAATCCCCGTTACCCTATCTCATATCGTTTATTTTGTACCGGATGTTGTAAAAGCAGAGGCTTTCTATGTTGAGCGCTTAGGTTTTCGCTGTACTGACCGCTTCGAGCAGATAGGTCCGTTTTTACAGCCTAAAGGCACATTGGATCACCATACCCATTTCTTGATTGGTGCGCCTGCACACATGCAAGGGGTGGAGCATTTCACCTTCCATTTCTCAGGCCCAACCGAAGTGATTCAAAACGGGTCTCGCTTTATCGAGAAAGGATATCAGGCGTTTTGGGGGCCAGGTCGTCACATCTTAGGATCGAATTGGTTCTGGTACTTCAACAGTCCGCTAGCGTGTCATGTAGAGATGGATGCTGATATGGACCAGCACGATGCTACTTGGGAGCCGCGCGTATCAAGTATGGGGGCTGATGCTTCTCAAGCCTTCTTATTACGTTACCGAAATAAATGGGCGCCGGGCCCAGGTACTCCAGAGAATGGAGATTATCAGGAGTAACGACCTGTTGATGCCAATGGTACCAGAGCGCGGTTAATCGCTGCGCTCATCAATCTATAACAATAAAATAGCTGTAGGTGTCGCCTTGTAGTCAGTTTTTTCTCGCATCCATGTAAGACGGCAAGTATTGAAATATGTGCTTATGGCTTACATACCCGCTAGGAAAGTTGACCACCTCTCGGTTATGAATGGGGCAATAGGATAATGAAGTCTTTTATCAATAATAAACGGCTTGTCGTACGGATGTTTAAAGGTGCACTTAGTTGTTTGTTGGCTGCAAGTGTTTGTGTTGCAGCGGAGCCTGTTAAAGATGCGCTGAATAGACCCTCTGTTATGTCTGAAGCAGCCGCACACTCTTTTTTCATAGGTGCTGACTACGCAGGTAAACGCATCGTGATGGTTGGAGAGCGAGGTCTAATTTTGATCTCGGATGATGATGGTAAAAACTGGAAGCAAGTAGAGTCACCCGTTAGCGTTACCTTAACCGCCGTACAATTTGCTAATTCAGATGTAGGGTTTGCCATAGGCCATGGTGGAACAGTTTTATCAACGATAGACGGTGGAGAGCACTGGCAAACTCGCCTAAACGGTTACGATATTGCCCAATCGATTTTAAAGTCCGCGGAGTTGTCAGGTGATGAGCTGGCTATTGCAAGTGCAAAAAGATTAGTCGCAGACGGTCCCGATAAGCCTTTGTTGGATTTGGCGGTTCTTAGTCCAACTGAAATCATTGTAGTGGGTGCTTATGGTTTGGCGATGAAGTCAACAGATGGGGGTGTGTCTTGGGTTTCGATAATGGACGCTTTCGATAACGACTTCGGTATGCATTTATATTCTATCTGTAAAAAAGGGCGTCGTATTTTAATTGCAGGAGAGCAAGGTTTAGTCAGGCTTTCTATCGATAATGGGAAAACATTTCAAACTATTGAAACACCTTACGAAGGTAGTTATTTCACAGCAGAGCTAACCGAGAATGAAGGTATTGTATTAGCGGGAATGCGTGGGAACGTATTGGGGTCTAGTGATCAGGGCCTCACATGGAAGTATTTAACGGTTCCTGTACCCGCATCCATTAGCGCTTCTACTTACAGCCCAGATCTGGGTGTCATCATTGCTAATCAAGCCGGTATGATTTTTGGTTTAGGGCAACGCGATTATTTTAAAGCCTTATCTTCAAAGACCTTACCTCTTCTAAATAATATTTTATTAACGGGTGATAAAGGGTTGATAGCGCTGAGTGCTGTCGGGCCTATTTCCGTTACGCTAGAGGCTCAGCAGTGAACATTTCCTCTTTGAAAGAATCCCCGAGCAAAGCGCCTTTTGATCCTCAATCAGGCTCTATTATTGAGCGCCTTCTCTTTAATAACCGTATGGCCGTAGTCATTGTCTGTGCTTTGATAACGGCTATTTTGGGGTGGCAGGCTGCTAAATTAACCATCAACGCCAGCTTTGAAAAAACCTTACCCACTGAGCATCCTTACTTACAAAACTATCTTAAGTACCAATCACAACTTGCGGGGTTGGGAAATGCGGTTCGCATCGCAGTGGAAAACCCCAATGGCTCTATTTATGAAGCCGATTACCTAGAAGCCTTACGTCAGTTAAATGATGAAATTTTTATACTACCGGGTGTCGATCGAGTCCAAATGAAGTCATTGTGGACTCCGTCAACGCGGTGGGTTGGTGTAACAGAAGAGGGGCTAGAAGGCGGACCGGTTATACCTGATGGTTACAATGGATCTGAGTTAAGTATGCAACAGTTCTCAGCCAATATTGCTCGGTCTGGTGAGTTAGGTCAGTTGGTTGCATTAGATGCTGGTTCCTCTGTTATTTACGTCCCTTTATTAAATAAAACGTCGGATGGGGAACCTTTAAATTACGCCAGGTTTGCAGAAGAGTTAGAACAACTACGAGAAAAATATGAAGCAAAAGGGGTTCATTTACACATTACTGGGTTTGCCAAAATAGTAGGGGACTTAATTGATGGGGTGCATACCGTCTTAATGTTCTTTGCTGTCGCAGTAGCGATCGCAACTGCTATGGTGTTTTGGTATACGCGTTGCGTAAAGTCTACAGGACTTGTCGTTTTAGCCTCCCTTATTGCTGTTGTTTGGCAACTCGGCTTATTACCCACGCTTGGGTTCGTATTGGATCCATATTCGATATTAGTACCTTTCCTCGTTTTCGCGATCGGCATGAGTCATGGCGCTCAGAAAATGAACGGGATTATGCAGGACATTGGACGGGGCTTTGACAAACTGGTTGCCGCGCGTTTTACCTTTAGGCGTCTGTTTTTAGCGGGTTTAACCGCGTTGTTAGCCGATGCAGTTGGTTTTGCTGTGTTACTAGTGATTGATATACAAGTAATACGTGAACTTGCCATTGCTGCCTCAATTGGTGTGGCTGTACTGATTTTTACTAACCTTATTTTGCTCCCCGTTCTTTTATCCTATATCGGTGTGACTCCAGCGGCGGCTAAGCGAAGCATTGCTAGTGAAGCCATCGGTGCCGAAAATTCAGTCGAACAACGTTTGTGGACGTTTTTGGATCGTTTCACGACACGCCGTTGGGCAACGGGAGCGATTATCGGTGGCTTACTATTGGCCGTTGGTGGTTTCGCATTGAGCACCCAACTCAAAATTGGTGACCTTGATCAAGGCGCACCTGAGCTGCGTGCGGATAGTCGCTATAACCTTGACGTTAAGTACATGAATCAGCACTACGGTGCGTCTAGTGATGTATTAGCCATTATGATTAAAACGGCGAATGGTCAGTGCTCGCAATACGAAACGCTTAATAAAGTTGATGCCCTTGATTGGCAGCTACGTCAGCTACCGGGTGTTGAATCTACCAATTCTTTATCGTTGTTATCACGGCGTGTGCTCGTTGGCTTAAATGAAGGTAATACAAAGTGGTATGAGTTTTTACCCAATCAGCCCATGCTTAATTTCATTACTGCAGGCGCCCCACGTGGTCTATATAACAACGGATGTAACTTATTAACCCTCTATGTGTATTTACGTGATCACAAAGCGGATACGTTAGCGCGCGTCGTCTCTCATATCGAAGTGTTTGCCCGTGAGAACAACACTTCAGATGTGCAGTTTATGTTAGCGGCAGGTAGCGCGGGTATCCAAGCGGCGACCAATATGGCGGTTGGAGATGCGTGGCGTAATATGCTGTTCCTTGTTTATGGCGCTGTAATTCTATTGTCCTTTATTACCTTTAGATCTTGGCGCGCCGTTGTTGTAGCAATTTTGCCTTTAATGTTGACCTCTATCTTAGCTGAGGCCTTGATGGTCGTTCTTGGAATGGGCGTTAAAGTGGCGACGTTACCCGTTATTGCACTCGGCGTAGGTATCGGTATTGATTATGCCTTGTACATCCTTTCGGTAACGCAGACTCAAATACGATTGGGTGAAAGTCTCTCTTCTGCTTATTTAAAAGCCCTCCGTTTTACCGGAAAGGTTGTGATGTTGACGGGTATTACGTTGGCTATTGGCGTAGTTACCTGGGTAGCGAGTCCTATCAAATTTCAAGCCGATATGGGTGTATTACTGGCCTTTATGTTCATCTGGAATATGTTAGGTGCTCTTATCTTAATTCCTGCGCTCGGACATTTCCTCATTAAACCCGCTTATAAAAGTCATCCCGCTCCGGTTTCTGCAGAACCTGTGGTGTCTTCATGAATGGGGAATGTAAACGTACTGATTATCTATGTATGTATGCGGACATTCCTGAAGGGGAGTCTAGAGGTTTTGATCCACTAAATAGTGGGCAAGATAGTGTACTTATCGTGAAGTCATCTGGCGAACTGCATGCCTGGCGTAATGAGTGTCCCCATATCGATGGGGCTCCCATGGCGTGGCGAAAACATGCTTATTTGAATGCGGCTAAAACACATATTAGTTGCCATTCATATGGAGCGTTATTCGAGATTGATACAGGTGTCTGTATCCAAGGGCCATGTTTAGGTAAACGACTTCAATCAGTGCAAGTAACGTGTAGTGAAGATGGGCGCGTGAGTATGACTCAAGCCACTTGTTATTAATAAAATAAGGAAGGTAAGAAATGACAGCAGTTAATAAAGTCTTAGTAATTGGTGGTGGCTTTTCTGGTATGGCTGCGGCAATCCAGATGCGTAAAGCCGGTATAGAAGTTGACTTGGTCGAGATTGACCCCGACTGGTGTCCGCTCGGTGCTGGTATCACAATTAATGGTGCGACTTTAAGAGCGTTGCATTCACTTGGTTTGTATGACGAGTTTTTACGTCAGGGGTTTGTGTCTGATGGCGTTGACCTCAAGACAAAAAGCGGACATTTGATTTTTACCATACCGACACCTCGGCCGGAAGGGGCTGATGTGGCAGGCGGTGGCGGTATCATGAGGCCTAGGATGGCTAAGATGCTAGCAGATGCTACACGCGAATCCGGTGTTTCTGTTCGTTTAGGGTGCACCTTTACTGAGTTAGATTTTGCGGATGATAGCATAAACGTCTCATTCACCGATGGCTCACAATCCCGCTATGACTTGGTTATTGGAGCTGATGGCGTGCATTCCACATTACGCAAACAGTTTTTACCTGAAATACCTGAACCTGAATATATAGGGCAGGGAGTTTGGCGAGCGGTCATGCCTCGCCCTGCTGGTGTTGAGCGTCCCGGAATGTGGGTGGGTGAGCATATTAAACTAGGTATTAACCCTGTTTCCGATACTCATATGTATATGTTCATTACCGAAGACCGACCTACAAAAGATTATATTGAGCCAAAAACGTGGCCCTCTGTTTTTGTCCAATTAATGGACTTATTTGATGATCCGTTAGTGCAAGGGTTGCGTGAATACGCACTGACACCTGAAGCTAATATCGATTACCGTCCATTAGCGAATTTGTTGGTTCCTACCCCTTGGAACCGAGGGCGCTTGGTTATGATCGGTGACACGGTTGCTGCCACGACACCGCATCTAGCCTCTGGAGCAGGTATCGGAATAGAAAGCGGTATTGTTTTAGGCGAGGAGTTAGCCGCTAGTGATGATGTAAACGTTGCCCTAGATCGTTTTCATGAACGTCGTTGGGAGCGTTGTCGTATGGTCGTCAAGAACTCTGAACGCTTATGTCATATAGAAATAGAAGGCGGGGATAAAGAGGAGCATTCAACGATTATGCGTAGCTCCTTATCTGATTTGTGCAAACCTATTTAATCATTATCAATTAATAATAAGAGATTAAAACATGAATTTACCAAAAATACATCGTGTTGTAACTGGCCATAATAAACAAGGGAAAGCCGTTGTTTCAATGAATGATGACCTACCTACAGTTGTTGAACTTAAGGCCCTACCTGGAACCGTTTTCCACGAAATTTGGAGTACAGATGCAACACCTGCAAAAATTGATAACGGTGCGGATCCGACTTTAGGCGCCTTGTGTTTACCGCCCCCTAAACTGGGTACGCGTATTCGTTTTGTTGATATTCCGCCGGACACTGAAGAGTACCTGACATCTGGAGCCGCGCAAATGAAAGACGCCTTCTCAGAGATAGGTGATCATAAGGCGTCAACGGTAAATGAGAACTCACCGCATCCATTAATGCATAAGACCGAATCTATTGATTACGGCATTGTAATCAGTGGTGAGCTCACACTGGTACTTGATGATTCTGAGGTTCAACTTCATGAAGGGAGTGTCGTAGTGCAACGTGGTACTAATCACGCATGGGCTAATCGTTCAGATAAGCTATGCCGGATATTGTTTATTCTTGTTGATGGCGAATATGACGCGGCGATCAAAGAGTCCCTTGCTGAGTCATAGACTATGAATGACCTATTTAACCTCAAGGATCAAGTCGTGCTGGTCACTGGTGCAACCGGTGGGTTAGGGGCATCAATAGTAGAAGCTATTGTGCAAAACAACGCTCGAGTACTCGTTTCTGATATCAATAAAGAGGCATGTAACGACAGTGTAGAAAGCTTGGTTGCTCAAGGTTATAAGGCACATGCGATGCCGTGTGATTTGCGAGATAAGACGGCCGTTGATTCACTTGTACTACAGGCCGAAGAACAGTTTGGTCAGATTGATGTACTAGTTTGTAACGCGGGTGTACAAGGCCCTGCAGCACCACTAACTACTATTACTGATGAAGATTGGGACTTGGTGATGGACGTTAACTTGAAAAGTGTGCTGCACCTGAGTGCTCGCGTAATAGAAGGTATGGCAAAACGAAAAAAGGGCTCGGTGATATTTATGTCTAGTATCGCGGGGCTACGAGGAAATAAAGCCATCGGTTTGTACGGATTATCTAAAGCAGGGCTTGCACAGCTAGCTCGTAATTTAGCGGTTGAGTGGGGGCCGCACGGCATTCGCGTCAATGCTATTTCACCAGGGCTGATCAACACCCCCTTAGCTCAAGGCCTGATAAAAAATGATGACTTTATGGCACGTCGTATTTCGTTAACGCCGCTTCGACGTGTTGGCGAGCCCGAAGAAATCGCAGGTGTTGTCGTAATGCTCGCTAGCCAAGCTGGTGGCTTTATAACCGGTCAAAACTTGGTGGTCGATGGTGGAACTCTAATCAGTGACGGCGGTTAAGACCGTTATCTTTAGAGTACTTCATTC
>Ga0115007_10002282_pt1 | contig 11881 bp, 9 predicted proteins | sample ArcOceMetagenome_2_FD_87166 | JGI IMG/M metagenome (GOLD analysis project Ga0115007, IMG submission 87166) | Marine eukaryotic phytoplankton communities from Arctic Ocean - Arctic Ocean ARC135M Metagenome | ecosystem: Environmental > Aquatic > Marine > Oceanic | place: Arctic Ocean | collected... | reverse complement strand
TATTTGCGAGGCAATATTGTCTTCGTCTCTCAAAATAGAGAGCAATAGATGCTCTGTTCTGATAACATCATCCTTGAATATTTTAGCTTCTAAGTACGTGATTTTCAGGGCTTTCTCAGCTTGCTTGGTCAGTGGTATATTACCAATATTGGTAGACTTGCTAGTAGTGTCGCGTATGCTATCTTCTACTGCTTTTTTAAGTCTAAGCATATCAATACCCATAGATTTTAGATGGCGTATGGCTTTGCCATCTCCTTGTCTTATAAGACCTAAAAGTAGATGCTCCGTACCTATATAACTGTGCCCGAGACGAATAGCTTCTTCCCTGCTAAATTGTATAACTTCTTTTACTCCTGGCGAAAACTGTGCTTCCATTATTATTAATTAAAACAAATATAAGACCAAAGTGATGTGGCAGTCTACCATATTATTATCACATTTAGTAAATGACCACAATTTTAGAAATATGGACTATGCTGCGAATTAAGTTATCCCTACTAGCTCCGTTGAAAACTATGTAGGGTTTAATAATGAGGTGTTTATAACGTAGTTAAATTATGCTGTAGATAGCGTAAATTTGTGGAACACAATTAGGGCGAAAATGCGGGTGTTGATAAGATGGAGTTGATGTTCAGTTGATTATAATTATATTTAGTTCTTATCAACGTTTCACGCACATTTTGGGCTTGTATGTGTATAACTAGGGGTACGCAAGGATTGTGTATTTCTATGGGTATCCAAATTGGATTACAGACCTACATTTGAATGCCTTAAAATAGATAATAGTATTAACAACAAACACGGTTACAAATAAACAATATGGAGAAAAAACGAGCTACGGCGAAAAAGAAAAGCACTTTTGGAAATATGGATATGTCCAAACTGCAGCCACAAGCTCGTGATCTAGAAGAAGCAGTTTTGGGTGCATTGATGCTAGAAAAGCATGCTCCTGAAAAAGTAGCCAGTTATTTAAAGGCAGAAGCATTTTATGTAGATGCACATCAATTGATATATGGAGCTGTTATATCTTTGTTTACCTTGGGTCATCCTGTAGATATACTTACAGTTACAGAGCAACTCAGAAAGGATGGAACGCTCGAATCTGCTGGAGGTGCTTATTACATTACTTCTCTTACCAATAAAATAAGTAGTGCCGCCAACATAGAATACCACGCTCACATTGTTATTCAAAAAAGTATCCAACGTCAACTCATTACCGTAGCTGGCGAAATAGGGGAGAAGGCCTTCGAAGAAACTTCTGATGCATTCGAACTTCTAGATCAGTCAGAGAAGCAACTGTTTGAAATAAAGAACAGTACGATGACTAAAAACTACGATGAGGTGAGCGACCTGATAGCCAAAGCAATAAAGGATATAGAAGAATCTACAGCAGATGGCGAAGGTTTGACAGGTATCCCAACAGGCTTTACTGAGCTAGATCGTATGACCTCTGGCTGGCAAAAAAGTGATTTGATTATTCTAGCTGCTCGTCCTGGTATGGGTAAGACCGCTTTTGTGCTCAGTATGGCACGTAATGCTGCGGTACTTGCTAATAAAAGTGTAGCAATATTCTCGCTAGAGATGAGTAGTATGCAGCTAGTAAAAAGGCTGATAGCTTCTGAAGCTGAACTCTCTTCTGAGAAAATAAGAAGTGGAAAGCTAGAAGAGCATGAGTGGCAGCAGCTACATACCAAAATAAGTACTATAGAAGATGCTAAGCTATTTATAGACGATACGCCTGCACTATCTGTACTAGAACTAAAAGCAAAAGCACGTAGACTCAAAAGTAATCGTCAGTTAGATATGATTATCATTGACTACCTGCAGCTGATGCGTGCCGAGGAAGGCAATAAAAATGCAGGTAATAGAGAGCAGGAAATATCCTACATATCTAGGTCGCTCAAAGGACTAGCTAAGGAGCTAGATATTCCTATAATAGCACTAGCTCAGTTAAGTAGAGCAGTGGAGCAACGTCAAGACAAACGACCTGTACTTTCTGACCTTAGAGAGTCTGGATCTATAGAGCAAGATGCGGATTTGGTGACGTTTATTTTCCGTCCGGAGTACTATGGTATTACACAAGACGAAGAAGGAAACGATAATACAGGCCTAACAGAGATCATCATAAGAAAGCACAGAAACGGTTCGCCAGGTACTGTTAATCTTAAGTTTGTGAAGCACTTCGGTAAGTTTACAGACTGGGGATATAGCGACTATGGCGATGATACCATCCAAGATTCTAGCGTTACTTTCGGTAGTAAGATGAATGATATGTCTCCTTTTGAACCAGGAGAGGATATGCCGTTTTGAGTTGGTTATAAGTAAATAGGCCCTAGTAAATAGTTATCTGCCTACTCCCCATATCGCCTTCAGCATTAGTAAGAATGTAGTTTGCTGCGGGTAGTTTTATGTCCAGCTCAATACGTTTAATCATACTTCTGTACAATTCATTTTTAAAATCACTTAGTCTGGCAAGCTAGTCGCTTGATTTTGCATTTAGACTTATTCTACTCCGTCACAAATTTCCCTTTCATTCTACCCCAGTGACCAGGATAGGAGCAGATAAACTCGTACTCGCCTGCTGTGGGTGTAGTGAAGGTGAAATATACTGTCTCGCCCATAGGAGCTAGTGCTGAATACGCTATGACCCTTTTATCTTCAGGGTTCACATATGAATTGTCCTTGAACTGTAGGCCATCTTGACCTACGTCTGCACCTGTGCCTTGTTCTACTATTACCATATTATGAGGCATCTTAGGATCTGTACCCACGTTTTCTAGTGCTATGGTGATTTGCTTGTTAGCAGGTACGGCAAGCGTGGCTATATCAAATCGCATTTCAGCCATGTTAGCACCTAGAGCCTGCACTAGTATAGTGTCACTCGTATTTACAGGTGTTTTTGCTTCTATGGTTTCAGTTGTGGTTTCTTGTTCCTCTTCTTGAAACTGATTACTGCTGCCTCCGCACGCCCATAGTGTGCTGCATATTGCTATTGTGTATAGATATTTCATTACTTTTTAAATATTCCTTTTAGTTTGTCCTCTGCTTGTTTCTTTAGATCTCCTTTCTTCTTATCTGCCTCTTGTTGCAGTTTATCAGCAGCTTCTTTTTTACGTAGTGCTATCTCGGCTTCTAGTTTGGCTTTGGCTTCTTCTGCTCGCTTTTTAGTCTCCTCTTTTATCTTATTCACCTCATCGGTAGCACGTTCTTTAGCTTCATCTTTCTTCTGAGCCACTTCAGTATTAACCGCGTCTTTAAGATTTAGTTTTAATGATTTTTTAATCTCTTTTAGATTTAGTTTTATCTCTGGCTTTTTGTAAGAGCCACCTATCTGTATAGCGAGATCTAGGAAATATTTTGGGTTTAGTTGTAAGTTACTAAAACGAGTGCCAGCCGTTAATCCATTGATAATATTCGTCTCGTTTTTGATGTATGAGCTTGGTACGCTCAGTATCCCTTTGTAGTCTATGGATCCATCTAACTTAGATATGCCGTCTATAGATAGCTTAGAGCTGTCTATAAATACGTCAAATGGTGACACGAAGAGTTTGCCATCCTTGATGTTAAACTTGACCAAGAAATCTCTTAGCTTTTGCACATTAAAATGGTTCGTACCTAGTTTAGTATCTATGCCTTTTAATACTTCTAGTTTTTCTACTACTATTTTTTCTAAGCTCAATGAGCCCGCTAGGTTTATACTCTCTAGCTTAGGAGACATATCATTATTTAATTCTGTGGCTATATTTAGCTTGGCTGTGGTCATAGCTTGTATTTGCTCAGCTATAGGTGCGAAAGCTCTTACTACTTTAAACTTACTGAGTAAGTCTGCTATCTTTAAATCAGAGTACGATATATCAAAATTGGCCAGTGGTTTGGTAATATCATACACATACGCACCTTCTAGGTTTATTCTTCCTCCTAGCAAATCTGTGGATACATTATGCAGCTGAAGTGTGCGATTTTTTACACCAAATTTCCCACTGAAATTGGTTAGTTCCAGGTCGTCATAAATAAGCTTTTGGATAGAGGTCGTGAGGTCTAGGTCTACATTGCCAGGTACTTCTACTAGTGTCATCTGTATGGTTTCTTCATCTGTTTCGCTTTCAGATATAAAATCGTTGGCATTGAACCTTGAAGAAGTAAGCACTGCAGAACCTGTGAGGGTTTGCTCGCTAAGTGCATAGGCAAAGAAGTTATCAAACGAACCAGAAAAATTGATGTCGTTGTTTCCTACTTGCCCTTCGAAAACAGGGATATTTACACGTTGATTTTGTAGTACAACAGTGGCCGTTTTCACGTCCAAAACTTCGTTCATATCAGTAGACTTATAATGGAGGTTCTGAACTTGTAAATCTCCTTTTGCTTGAAATTTATCAATGGCAGATGCACTAATATCGTCTACTCTACCAGCTATTTGTATATCTGTGGTAAGATTGCCAGAGAGTTCTGTACCCGGCATAGGAACTATCTTAGTAAGGTTAGTCAGATCTATTTTCCCTTTAGCAACCCCATCTATCAGCATATTTCCAAAAATGTCTTGCATCTTCAGTTTTAGATCAAAAGGGTCGTTAGCCATTTTAAAATGCAACTTAGGAATATCTACTACAGTACGGTCTGTATTGCCATCTAGGCTGTATACGTGCACGTTTAAGTTAAGATCTTCTGCTGGTAAGGCTAGGTTTTGGTACTTGAAATAGCCATTGTCTATTTGCAGTTTTAGGTCGTAGACTGGGAATAGCTTATCATTCATAGTGCCTTTAAAAAATGCATTCATTTTAGCAGTACCTTTAGTCTGCATAGAAGCAAAGTCTGAGGTGTAGATAGCAGGTATGAGAGTTAGCAGCTGGTTCAGATCAGAACTTGCAGAACTGGTCACTAAATCGAATATCATATCTTCTTCTTGCAAGGCTACAGATCCAGTAAGTAGTGCTTTTAGTCCATTAATGGTTAGTTTATTATCTGGGAAAGAGTAGATGCTTTCCTTTAGATTAATTTCAATATCGCCGCTGTGAGTTATTGCCCATTTATTGAGATATGCTAATTTGTCATAAATCACTAGTGCCACATCTACAGATGTGTTAGCAGCGAGCATAAATTTTTCTGTATTGAAATTACCCGACGACTCGTGGTTTAGTCCTTTGAGCTGCAAGTCTACTCCTGAGGCCACATCCAAATAGTCAAAAGTAGCATCTGTTATTTCTACCTTGGTTAACTCAAAGTTGAGTGCTTCAGATTCTTTTGCAGATGTAGTAGTATCTTTGAGTAGGTCCCAATTGTACGTGCTATCATTTAAAAACTCCATATGTAGATATGGCTTTTCTATGGCAATAGACTTAAAAATATACTTCTGTTCCTTATAAAATTTCATCAGGTCAAACGAAACCTCTAGTTTCTCTGTATAGAGAAACGTGTCAGTACTAAACGTGCTATCGTTGTTTATGAGAGAGAGTCGATTGAGTGTTAGATTCAGATTAGGAAAAGACTTAAAAATATTGATACCTACGTTTGGTGAAAAATCTAAAGTGGCTGTTAAGTTTTTATTGGCTTCGTCTTTTACCATAGCTATAATCTTATCTTTAAATAAGTAAGGTAAAAAAATAGCAGAACCTGCTAATAAGACAAAAAGAATGGCGATGCTTAAAACGTATTTTTTCATAGGAACTGCTGGGCGTTTACTAATGTTGGTGCAAGTTTACTATACTAAGTCTGTACCCAACTAATACGTTGGTCGATTTTCTAGTAAATTTTGAATGTAAAAGTCAATCCTCAGTAGCCATAGCCATCATTGGTATCGGAATAGGATCGTTTGCCTGTTTGATTCCCTGGATTGGATAGGGTAGGAGCTACTTGGCCTGCAAGCTGAGGATTAGCATGTGCTAGTGAATCCCCATCTGGATATAAATCCGTACTTACACCATCTAGGTAATCTGTAAAAATTTTGTTGTAAGTATAAGAAAGGGATACGATAGTTTTTTGAGTAATAAGTCTTTTTATAGAGGCTCCAAATGGGATTCCATACATTATTTTTTTGTAAGCTAATCGGGTCTCGCCATCTCTAGCTAGTACATATTTTCCAGCATCTAAAGTTTGTCCGCCAGTTCCTATTTCCCTTAGATTATACCATTCATTATCGCCTTCTGTTTTAGCTTGTGGATTGAAATAGTAGACACTAGCACCTGCAAGTATACTGGGTACGTATGTGCTTTTGAGTTTCAAACGATGTGCCATTCACCGCTATAATTGATAAAATAACGCTTTGAATCTAAGATGAAATTTTCTTAAAATAAAGAAAATCAGCCGGTTATGACTGATTTTCTTTTGTGAGTTTATGATCTTAGTTTAATGAGGTGGCAACTCAAGTCGTCCTAAATTTGGATGCTGCTCTCAAAAAACGGATTAGCTATGGAACGGGTATTCGTAAGTGGTTGGAGCCGCAAACGTTTCTTTTATGGTACGCATGGACGTCCATCTTAATAAGTTTACGGTAGAACCTGCTTTGTCATTTGTTCCGCTTCCTCTAGCTCCGCCAAATGGCTGCTGTCCTACTACTGCACCAGTAGGCTTATCATTTATATAGAAGTTTCCAGCTGCATTTCTTAGTTTATAAAGAGCTAAGTTTATGTCATTTCTGTCTTGAGCAAAGATAGATCCTGTAAGAGCGTACTCTGATGTGCTATCTAGCAGTTCCATAGTTTCTTCGAACTTGTCATCTTCGTACACGTGAATAGTAAGTACAGGGCCAAATAGCTCGTCACACATAGTAGCATATTTCGGATTACTAGTTTCTATGATGGTAGGTCGTATGAAGTAACCTTCTGTATCGTCATAGCTTCCTCCTGCTATCACTTCGGCATCGGATGCAGCCTTGGCCTCATCTATGTACTTTGCTAGTTTGGTGAATGACTTACGGTCTATTACAGCATTTATGAAATTACTGAAGTCTTCAGCAGTACCCATTTTTAGATTATTCGTATTTTCTACTAACATAGGCTTAAGCTCTGCCCACATGCTTTTAGGTATGTATGCTCTACTTGCGGCACTACATTTCTGACCTTGAAATTCAAATGAACCTCTTACCAGTGCAGTGTTTACTTGCTTCACATTCGCACTGTTGTGCACCATTACGAAGTCTTTGCCACCTGTCTCGCCTACTATACGTGGATAGCTGCGGTATTTTTCTATATTGTTCCCTATGGTTTTCCAGATATGGCGGAATACACCTGTACTTCCTGTGAAGTGAATACCTGCAAAATCTCTATGATTAAAAACTACTTCGCCTGTGGTGGGGCCATCTACGAATACTAGATTAATAACACCGTCTGGTAATCCAGCCTCTTTGAAAAGCTCCATAATAACCTGAGCACTGTATATCTGTGTCTCAGCTGGTTTCCATACTACAGTATTTCCCATCATAGCAGGAGCTGCACACAGATTAGCACATATACTCGTAAAATTGAATGGAGTTAGTGCAAATACAAAACCTTCTAGTGGTCTATATTCTAATTGATTCCAAACTCCTGGAGAGTTAGCCGGTGGCTGTTGAGCGTATATCTCGCTCATAAACTGCACGTTGAATTTAAAGAAATCTATCATTTCACATGCTGCATCTATCTCTGCTTGCATAGCGTTTTTAGACTGTGCTAGCATAGTAGCTGCATTCATCTTATCTCTATATGGTCCTGCAAGAAGTTCAGCTGCTTTCAGAAAAATAGCTGATCTAGCTTGCCACGGCATAAGAGCCCAAGAGTCTTTAGCAGCTAGTGCTGCATCTATAGCATCTTGCACGTGCTGGGCATTTCCCTTGTTATAGGTTCCTAGGTTATGACTAGTCTCGTGTGGCGGGTGCATACTGATCTTTTCACCAGTATATACTTTCTTGCCACCTATGTACATAGGTATATCTACTGGTGTACTTTTTAATTCTTGTACTTTGCTTTTTAGGCTTTGTGTTTCTGCGGTGCCTGGAGCGTAATCTCTTACTGGCTCGTTAGTCGCCGTTGGTATTTTTACTATTTGGTTCATTGCGTTAATAAGTTTCTTTCTATATCTTTAAAAAATTTCCAATTGCCAAAGTCTGGCATTGGAGAATGCAAATTTAAATGTTCTTTAGTAACAGGGTGCAAGAAGCTAAGCCCAAGAGCATGCAAGTAAATACTTTTATCTGCGGTAGGTTTAGTCTGCCCATATTTCACGTCGCCCACTATGCCGGTAAATGTTCTTGCTAGCTGTACACGAATTTGATGTGGTCTACCGGTAATGGGATTTACCTTTACTAGAAAACAATGGTTTGCTGTATTGATATACTGATAGTGCAATATGGCTTTTTTACTGCCTTCTCGCTCTTCTTCGTAAAGTTTAGTACGGTTTTGTTTTGGGTCCTTCTTTAGCCAGTGGGTGAGCGTACCAGCCATCGGTTGTGGTTTTCTACGAATAAGTGCAGCGTATGTTTTGGTTATATCTCTCTCCTTAAACTGAGCATTCATTCGGACTAGTGCCTTGCTAGTACGGGCAAAGAGTACTATGCCTGTTACATTAGTATCTAGTCTATGGATGCAGCCTATGAATACGGCACCAGGTTTTTTGTACTTCTCCTTTATGTACGCCTTTACGTGCGTTTCCAATGAGGGCAGTCCATGCTCATTATCTTGTACCACTAGACCAGCAGGTTTACTTACTGCTATCAAGTGATTGTCCTCGTAGATTACGTGTAGTTCCATTTACGTGGTGCAAAGGTAACTTTTAACATAGTAGACCAAAACGCGAGTTTTATTTAAATAAACTTGCTCTCCCAAAGTCTTTGCAGATAGGGCAAGCTAATGCATTGTGACCACGAGCAGGACAGTACTTTCGTCCAAAGAATATTATCTGCAGATGTACTTTGTTCCATGTGTCTATAGGGAAGGCGGCCTTCAGGTCCTTTTCTGTTTTATCTACATTCTTACCTGTACTCAGTTTCCATCTGTAGGCTAGTCTATGTATGTGTGTGTCCACAGGAAATGCAGATACACCAAATGCTTGGCTCATCACCACGCTTGCGGTTTTATGACCTACGGCAGGCATAGCTTCTAAGGCTTCGAAACTTTGAGGAACCTCACCGCCATGCTGTTCGATAATCATCTGACTCAGTCCGTGTATTCCTTTACTTTTCATAGGTGAGAGCCCGCATGGTCGTATGATTTCTTTTATTTCCTCTACGGTCATTTTTATCATGTCGTATGGATTATCTGCCTTGGCAAATAGGAGTGGAGTGATCTTATTTACTCGCTCGTCCGTACACTGAGCAGAAAGCAACACAGCTATAAGAAGGGTGTATGGATCTTTGTGGTCTAGCGGTATAGGCACTTCAGGAAACTCACGCTCTAGTATGGAGAGTATTTTAGCGGCTCTTTCTTTATTGGTCATTTAGTATAACATCAAAACGTTTACCTATTTGATTAGTTTCAGTACACTCTATTACATGTCCTCCACGTACTTTCATAGCCGTATCGTTATCGTTTGTGTATGTAAACTGTGGCGTATGCCCGAAGTTCCATTGCCACGTGATATACTTGCTTTGTACCAGCTCTTGCACCTCTATATGGGTGTCAGGATTAATCTGCCCCACTCTAGTTACTTCTAGGTGAAGATGTAATTGGTCAATGAGCTGGGACAAGAATGTTTGTGTATCTCCCAAATCTGCAATTTCTCTTATATTCATGACCGGGCTTCTTACAGACTCTACGGCATGAGTTTTAATGTTGAGTTGCTTTTTAGGTTTTATACTGCCGTTTAGCTTTACGATATTACTATCATAAAGTAACGTGCCGTGATGTAGGATTCGCTTGGTCTTACTATTTACGTGTTCTGCATTTCCACTCACTTTATGTTCATTTACGAATATGTCATTACGCGGAGATATAGAATTGGGTATACCTAATGCGTTTAATGCGGCACTCATTGGCTCTATATGCTCCCTGAAATCTACAAAGTCTTCTTCTTTATTTCTAATAAAAGAAAAATTTATATTGCCAATATCGTGAAATACAGTTCCCCCTCCACTAAGTCTACGTGCTACGATATGTGTATTAAGTTGTAAATCAATAGGCTTAAGATCTACTTCTTTCCACGGATTCTGATGTTTTCCTATTACTACAGCATCGCTATTTATGTAGAAGAGTAGTATGTCTTCTTTGCTACGTTTGAGTAAATGCTCTTCCAGAGCTAAATTACTAAACACATTTGTAGATTGCGATATGTATATCGTTAACTTTTTCAAATTTTAAAACAAAGGAAATCAAATAGTTATATATAATATTCCCTTAAGTACAAAATACTAGATAAAATTAAGTAATATAGTTTTTTCTTATGTTAAATTTGCTCGCAATAGGGGTTAAAAAGGATCTAATCGAAAGATTAAGATCGCCTATTCTTCAGATCTTTTGAAGAATAGGAAATGTTTTTTCTTCGGAGAAAGCAAGTTTCATATTTAAGCCGAGCTGGGGAGCTCGGCTTTTTTTATGGCTATCTTTTCTTTTGTGACCACTGTCAATTTCCATTTAAATTCCTTATCTATAGCTAGGTTTAGCGACATAATCACTTCGATTTTTCAGCTATGACATTATAATTATGGTTGTTTAAGTAATGTGAATATTTAGTAATCAATGTGTTGTATAGTTAGCGTGGTTTTATGTTGAAGATTACAAATAAAATAGTAGGTCAGTAAAAGTGATTTTGTAATCTAAAATAGGACTTGGCAGGGAACTGCACAAAAGGAATTTTAACAAGTTTGTTTTATTTATTTCGGTAAAAAAAATAGACAGAATGGAAGCTATTCATCTTAATAGTGCGTATACCCATTTTAAAAAGAAGACATTTTGGAGTAAGAAGAAAAGAAATTACTCAGTTCTAGTACTTGGTTCAGTCATAGGTGAGCTTGTATGCCGAGACTTTGGTTACGAATGAAAAAACTTAGTCTATGATGATGACGATGGAACAGAATTAGGTGTAAAGCACAAAGAGTCCTATTCAATTGGGCATCCGTTTTCCATTGTTAGAAAGAGAATCCTTAACTCTCCCTGCCTGCCAACATATGCACGATCTCTTCCAGATAAGATTTGTCACCAGAAGTAGTAAAGTGTTGAAGTGCATTCAAGCTTTTGTCTGTGTATTCTTGAGCTAGTTTCAGTGTGTAGTCTTTGGCACCGGATTCGTCCATTGCTTTTTTTACGTGGGTGATAGCTGATGAGTCAGACGAATAAGAAGCAAGAACGTTATTTTTCTCCTCGTCATTTAGTCTACTCCACATCTCGTTCCATAGATAAGTTTTCTTTTTTTCTAGAATATCCCCACCTATGCGTTTTCCTACTTTGGCAGTTTCTCCAAAGCTATCTAAATAGTCATCCATCAGCTGAAAGCCGAGACCTATGGAGATTCCAAGATCATATAGTTTTTTGCCATCTTCTTTACTAGCTCCACCTAGTACGGCTCCAGCCTGCAAACTAAACCCGAGTAGTACAGCAGTTTTTTGCCGAATCATATCTAAGTACCCTTCGTTACTTACTGAATCCATTTGTTCAAATTCCATATCGTTCATTTGCCCTTCGCAGAGTTCACGAGCCATAGCATTAAAGAGTTTTAGGATCTCCAAATTATCAACTTCTGCTAGTTTCTCGTAGACTTCTATCTGAAGCAAATCTCCGGATAGTATTGCTGTAGCATCGTTCCATTTTATATGTACGGTTTCTTGTCCTCTACGCAGTGGAGAGTTATCCATGATGTCATCATGTAGTAGCGTAAAGTTATGAAACATCTCCACTGCTTGAGCTACTTTATATACTTCATCAGTGTACTGATCATTATACAGCTTATATGCTGCCAAGACCATAGCTGGGCGTATACGCTT
>Ga0115007_10002281_pt1 | contig 11889 bp, 9 predicted proteins | sample ArcOceMetagenome_2_FD_87166 | JGI IMG/M metagenome (GOLD analysis project Ga0115007, IMG submission 87166) | Marine eukaryotic phytoplankton communities from Arctic Ocean - Arctic Ocean ARC135M Metagenome | ecosystem: Environmental > Aquatic > Marine > Oceanic | place: Arctic Ocean | collected... | reverse complement strand
TTTATTTATGTCTTTATGTCTACGGGGTATTTGTATTTAAACATGTACAGCTACATGTCATGTACATACATCTAGTATGTAGTACAGGTGTGGTGTAGTACACAGCACTACATATATTACCTTTTCTCTTCCGGGTGGCGATAGGACAACGACAACGAATGTTGATCTTCCGGGCGATCAAATCGAGCTTTCGGACTGGGTAACGGGCTCCATTGTTGCAGCAACGTCGAAAAAGTTCGTCCATTTGTTGGTGTCGTCTGATTTGTCGTTGGTGAAACTATGACTTCAGGCACAATTAATCTTGCATCATTCTTCCGAGGACTGCAGCTTTTGCTATTGCTTTTTTTGCTACTTTTCGTTCTGCTCCTTTTCGTTTTGCTCCTTTTTTCATGTTTCTTACTCAAACGCAAGTCTTGTTCTTGGTGGTGCAAAGAATCAAACGCGTGCACCGTCGATCTCAATGTCGCGTTCAAATTCAATCTTGCATTCGCCACCGCTTCCTGCGCGTATTCTGAATCCAATGCACGCAAAGAATGAAAACCAGAAAAAGCCAATGAGGGGGGTGTTGTTGTTCCAACTTGGAAATGGTCGAGCCGTCCTTCCTCTTCTTTCAAGGCCTGCAACACATGATCGACTTCTTCGCGTTCTTTCATTCTTGTGCGTTGCAACATGGTTGATTTCAATGAACGATGGGATCTGTCCAATTCTGCATCGTTGGGCAAATCACCACCAAACAAACGTGTCGAGGACGAACGAAATGAATTTTCGATCAAGTCATTGGCAGCATCGTTGGATTTTGCACGAATGGACTGTAGAAAATCTAAATCCTCCAATGCCAAAGAACGGGTGCCATCCATGAACGTGTACTCGTCGTCGTCGTCGTCGTTGTACAGGTACCCATTGATACGATTGAGTTCATTTTGTTTTCTATCGCACGTCATTTGCAACGTGTTTTCCAAACGCATGCCATCCCGCCACCATTCATTAGCTGTTGTACTTGTACCGTTGGCGAGCCATGTGCATTTTGTTGTGTTCTGATCAAATTGAATACGTTGCAAAGAACCCAATATCAAACGTAAATCCGTCAATGTTTTTGAATGCAATGAATTGGCGTGTTTCAAACGTTGCGGCAATTCAATGGATCGAAATTTTGATATCATTACCTGGAATTGTTAGATTGAGGGGGAAACATTTAAAAAGCCAATGCACAATTTGTTGTGAGAACAGAAACAACAAACAACAAACAACAAAATTTCACAACTGCACAACTGCACAACTGCACAACTGCACAACTGCACAACTGCACAACTGCACAACTGCACAACTGCACAACTGCACAACTGCACAACTGCACAACTGCACAACTGCAACAACACTGCAACACAACAACACCACCATCACTTACATGTATTCGTTCTTCATGAATCCCTACAATCAAAGCGTACGCCTTTTTCATTTTCATCAAACTAACGACGTATTTCCATTTTCGTATTGCTTCCCGTGCATCAAACATGCTGTCCAAATCCTTTGTTCGTTCCACCATCACGCCTCGCATTGCTTCGTACCATACCAAACGTGAATACCGACACCATTGTTTGAAACCGTACAACAAATATTTTTGAACGTAATATTGCAAATATACTTTTTGCATTGTTTTCCTATTGTGCACTTTTTGATTGATTTGATAACGCCATTTTGAACAGCAACGGCGCAAAGTTTTCAAACGATTGTTCCCCTGCAACGACAAAGCACACGCCAATTCGGATTGAATGGAGGTCATGTGGCAGTAATATTTCAATTGCATGAAACTGAAATGTAAAGCCGACATGTATTTCTTCAACACGTATCGTTTTAAATGGTTCTGTTTGGCCAAAGAATTCATCTCCATGGTTGTCATTTGTTGTATGATCTCTTTAAACTTTCTCCAACCGGCCAACAATTGATTGTGGCGCCATTTCTTGATAAAGGTACCCAGAATGTGGTGCTGTTTTTGATCGACCACTTTCCATTTGTACCAAACGTAAAACGATTGCTGCAATGTATTTCTATATTTGTTGACCATCGTTCTTCGTAAAAATACGTGTTGTGACATTTTGAGTCGTTGCTCTTGCTGCAACCATTGATTTTTTTTAGTCACAAACGTACACCACGATCGCCAACCTGTTGTCAATTGCATGCCTGTCCACCGTCGTATGATGCCGACCACCATCTTTTTGGTTGTGGTTTGAAGCTGTACGTTGGAGCGCCACACCAAGTACTGTTTGGCGAGTAATTTTTGATTTGTTTGTCCAACACAAAACAAATAATTTTGATACAATTTCTTTTTCTTTCGAAACGAAGACAACCACACTATAAAACATTTGATTACAATTCGTTTCTTCCAAAACAACAGTGCTTTGCTGCAACAATACTCGTATCTTTTCATCGAGAGGATACGATTGTGCCAAGTTTTAAACCGTGATCCAATTGTATTGAATATGGCATGTTTGAGATGGTTGAGGATCAATTGGATGAGATGTTGACATTTTTTATTTCGTACCATTGTGTTGAATGTGTGCATACGCGATTGATTTGTGGCACGTATCCAGGATTGCATGCCATGTTTCAATCGGGTTTGAGTGCCTGAAAGGAAAACAATAAGACAACAACAATGGAAACAATGAGAAATGGCAACCCGCGCAGCAGCAACCACATAAAAGACAACACAACGTACTTGTATTGTCACTCCGAAGTGCAATCCGTGCAAACAAACCACGCAGATGAGTCTTCAATTCCGACCGATTTTTCCATTGTTGAAATCGTTGATGTTGTACCTGGTTCCACAACAAAAAAGACAAAAAGAGTCAGAACATGCAAACAAAAATGTTACACACATATCACGGTCGTCTTACTTTATATTTCCATTGCACATAAACCAAACGCAACGCTTGCCGGTGTTGTTTCGTGGCATACATCGTTTGTTTCCAGGTGGACAGCATTCGGTACAACATACTTTTTTGCCATCGATTCATGACTTTCTTTACCAACCTGTCGTAATGTTGTAAATGCAATACATGTTTTTTCCACAACCTCATCGCAATACCCGTTTTTGTATTTTTGATTCGCAAGACGATCTGCACCATCAATTGTTTCAAAGCTTTTGTTTGACAATCTGCCACTATGTCTTTATGCTTGGTTGTAATGTTCACCCAAGCAGTAAAATTGCTCCATTGCCGCAATCCACTGGCCAGTTTTTTTCTTTTCCATTGTCTTACAATGTGCGACAATTTTTGAAGTGTTTTTTCTTTGTGTTGTTCATACTTTGTACTGGCTACCAATTGATTGAATGCTTTGCTGACTTTTTTCATTTTCCAATGTTGAATGGTATTGTTTGTTCGAGAAAGTAGTGTTGAAGCCAACGACATATTCATGTCCTTCAATTGATTCTGGTGTGTTCTTGCTATGTTGGACAGAAGTTCTTCCTGTTTGAGACGTGCATTGTTGGAACACCATGTTTGAAAACCCCTGTTTACTTGTTTTTTTTTCAATAAAGTTAATACGTGCGAGATCGTTCGATGTTTTTTCAACAGAGTCTGGTGTGCTGTTTCCAGTTTTTGATCAATGTACTTGCACACGTGCTGCCATTTTTTTAAAGAGATTTTTAATGGGTAATAATACTTCCACTGAAGAGAGAAAGAGAGAGAGAGAGAGAAGACAGAAAAAAGTGAGACACAACACTGCAACAAACAGAGTACCGCAAACAATCAAATACTGCGGCTTACTTTATTGATCATTTTTTCCAATCGATTTCTTCTATGATCATGACGCTTCAATGCTTGGTGTTGCTTTTTCCATTGGGTCAAACCCCAATACAACGCACCATTTTTCCAATTGCCCACAAACCTTTTCATCGTTCGTAGTGTTGTGAAATACTGCAACGTTTTTTTGTACCAAATATTAAACGATTTTCGGACACTGTGTTGTTTGTTTTTGGTAGTCGAATGATTCAGTAAAGTGGAAAAAAATAAATTTCGATTGCCTTTGATTACCACTAATCGATTCTTATTGTCGACCACAGTCTGACACCAATAGTACCATTGGTCAAACGTCACAATCAATGTCCTTTTCGTCATTCGTAATAGTACTTTGTTTGTAATGGCTCGAACCCGTTTCATTTCCACTACAGTACGATGCCAAAGAACAAAACTGTTGTGCATTTGTTTCGAAAACATTCTTATTCTTGCGTTCTCCAACAACCGTTTATTTCTTTTTGTCAACTGTTGTGCCTGCAGCAACTGTTGTTGTTGCAACACGTGTCTATCGTGGAGTTGACTACTGATCAAAACGAGTTTATGAAAATAATGATGCAGTTTCAGGAACCGCACTCTTTTCAAAGTTCCAATTGTTTTTTTCATCAGAGTTCTATTTGTCAATTTGATGGTCAATAAATGTTGAATGTTGTACTTCCATCGGTCGAAACAAACGATCAAGGATTTCTTCATGATAAACAACAAGGATTTTTTCATTTTAAGCCGCGCGTGCAAGCACTCCATCGCGTTGGAATACCAAGTACGGAACGCTTTTGTCAACGTATTTTTTATCAATCCGTTTCTTACTTTGTTGTATAAATAGTTTTCTTTTTCTTTTCTGACTCCAGCATGTACACTGTGCAAATACCAAGCGGTCCATTTGTTGAAGGAGATATACATTGATTTGTTTTTCATTCTTAACAGTACCAAATAAATCATCGAACAACTTTTGTTTCTATTTTTGATGGATAATTTGGATGTGATTACTAGATCTTTCCATTGGAGATACCTTTTACGTTTTTGATGGAGCAGTGCTTTTAACATTAATTTCTTGTTGGTGCGACTTGTCTTGCTATTGTACAACCAACCAACAAATGCTCTTCTTTTGTTTCGATGTCGAAAAATTGTCAATGTGTTTTGCAATATTTTTTGATCTTTAATATGTTGCAAAGCCATTTGTGTTGTTGACAATTCTTGCAAGTGCATGTACAAATAATTTCGCCACGTACCCCATCCTAAATGCAGCATCAATACTCTTTCTTGATCGAATTTATGCGTAAACAAACGTCGCATTGTAGAAAGCAACGATTGGCGTTTGTATTGTAACAGCGTCGTCTTTGTTGTTTCTGACAGTGTGGTATTTCTTTCTTCAAATCTTTGTTGCATTTTTACCATCGACTGTTCCATGTTATCTGTCCTCTTTTGTGTTGCGTACATTTGCCAATTGTAAAAATGCTGTGTGACGGTACGTAAAGAGCGACGAGACACCATCGTGTTCATTTGTTTGGTCCGTTGTTGTTGCTGCTGCTGTTGCTGTTGCAGTAGCAATTGTTGTTTTAATTGTTCCAATTGTTTCAAATGTTGTTGCTGCTGTTGTTGTTGCTGTTGTTGTTGCTGTTGTTGTTGCTGTTGTTGTTGCCGTTGTTGTTCCAGTTGTTGTTGCTGCTGTTCCCGTTTTTGCTGCTGTTCCCGTTGTTGTTCCCGTTGTTGTTCCAATTGTTGTTCCAGTTTATGTTCCAGTTGTTGTTCCATTTGTTGTTGCTGCTGCTGTTGCCGCTGCTGCTGCTGCTGCTGTTGCAAAGCCAACTCGTTTTGAAATGTTAATCTTTCTTTGTCCAATTTCATTTGTAAGTCGTACTTCATGACTACTATCCACTTCCAAGATAAAAACATTTGTTGCATGCGCTTTCGTTCGAGATTTTTCTTATAATGGATCGCTTTCTTCGTGACTTGTTTCAAATACAACCGATGCTGTTTGCTTTGAGCGTCTTGCGTCTTTGCAATCACATGTTTGAACGTCTGATTTCTATTTCTTACATTGTACAATTGCCAGTGGTGAAACACCGTAGAGAGTTGTCTCCACTCTGAAAATTCATTGATAGCTACATTGACAGCAGATGTTATCGCTTTCTTTTCTCGCAATTGTGTTTCTTCGTACACGTCTATTTCTTTGGATTGGTAGGCCAAGATTTCCGAGAGATGTGATTTAGCATGTTTATTCATTGCAATGTTCAACTGTTCTATCTTTTTTTGATGTTCTTGTTGCAATCGTTGTTGAAGTTCTTGTTTCTCGCGTGCTTCCACTGTTATTCTTTCCTTTTGGTAGTGTTCGTATTCTTCTATCACTTTCTGCAACTGATGGTCCTTCTTTTGGACTTCTTCCCAAATCTGTTGTACTTTGACTTGGTGTTGTTGTGCTGTCGTTTTTTTGTACTTTTGGTGTTCTTTCATCGCATTCTCTAATTTTTCATTGCTTTTTGCGACCTCTTTCTGAACCCGTCCAATGTCGTCTTGATGTTGTTGTGTACTTTCTTGCTGGTACAGTTCGTATTCTTTTGTCACTTGTATTAATTTTTGATTGCCATCGGCAACTTTTTGATTCATGTGTACCATCTCTTTTTGGTGTTCTTGTGTGCTGTGTTGTTGGTATGTTTGGTATTCTTTCATCACTTTTTTTAACTTTGCATTGCTTTCTGTCACCTCTTCCTGCACTTGCACTAATTGCACTTGATGTTGTTGCAAAGTCGTTGCTTTGTACTCGGCGTATTGATGTTTACTTTTATTCATTTCTTTTTTGGTAGATTTTAATCGAAGCCGAAGTTTACGTTCGACCTCGGTGGTATCCTCTCTTTCTTCCTCTTCTTCTTCAAATGGTACGTAATCGCGCAAACAATACAAAGCACGCATCATGGATAAAGATTGCCAATGTTTCATGCGTTCGTATATGAATTTTGTAGCTGTATTGGTGGCAATGTTTGTGCTAAACAATGTTTTTCGATCTCTTTTCCATTTGTTGATCTTTGCTTGCACGGTTGGAAATTCATGGACTTGCAATCGGTATTTGTTCAGTGGTAGTGTTGGTGCTGGTGCTGGTGGTGCCGTTGTGGTTGTTTCAGAGGTTTCTGACGACAGTGGTGGGAGTGCCATTAACATTTTGGTACTAATCATGGTACAATATTCTTGCATCAATCCGATATCGTCACTGTTAAAAACACCAGATAATTTATTGATGCATTGAAGCACCCCGACTAACATGTCTTCTTTTTCTTCCACTTTGACAACCACGGGCACACACAAAATAGATTTGGTGCGATAACCACTTTTACGATCAAAAGACTGATCAAAACGATTGTCTGTGTAGGCATCTTCGACCTGAATCAGCACATTCTTTGCGGCACAACAACCGACAAACCCAATTCCAAAAGGTACTTGAATTGGTGGCATGCCTTCCACTACTTTGGCACTGACCGTTGACGCGGCATGATTGACGAGAAACAATGTACATCGATCACACCCAACAATGTCTCTGGCTTCCGAACTTAAAATGCTTAAATGGTTTTGGTAAAGCGTTTGTTGTTGCAAGTACATTTTTTGATTTCTTTTCCATAGATTGATTGAGGACAAGAAGGAAGACATATCTTTTACTGTGTTGGTGGTGGTGGTGGTGGTGGTGGTGGTGGTGGTGGTGGTGGTGGTGGTGCCGTTGGTGTTGTTTTGTGTCAGTGGTGGTATCTCGATTAGTATTTTGTTCGAACAAAATTTGCTGAATTCAAGCATGAGCAATTCATCGTCCTTTGAAAAAACACCTTCGAGTTTGTTGATCATTTGAAAAATACCAATCAATTTGACCTCGTTGGTACCATTGTTTTCCAATACAGGAATGCATAAAATACTTTTGGTCTTGTAACCGGTCATTTTATCGTAACTGGAAGGCAAGTACAACAAATGAACAAATGGACAAACGAACAAATGAACAAATGAACAAACGAACAAATGAACAAAATGAACAAACGAACAAATGAACAAACGAACAAAATGAACAAACGAACAAATAAACAAAATGAACAAACGAACAAATGATACGTCCGTTATTTTGGTGCAACACATCAACCCAACAACTCTTACCTTGAATTGAATCGATCGTCCAAATAAGCATCTTTGATATTGATAATCGTACCACTCTCACCGGAGGCAGCTTGACCAGCAATACCAACTCCAATGGGTAAAACGATCGCATTCATACCGTCCACTACTTTGGCCCAAATTGTTTGGTTCGTAGCATCAATTAAAAACAAGGTGGCACGATCACATCCGACCAATTCTTTTCCTTCCGATGTTATGTTTTTCAAACTAACATATCAAAAAAGAACATTCATTGAAACATGTTGAAACATGTTGAAACATATTGAAATACAAAGTCAGAGATGCAATGAACACACAGGCAACAACTTGACCATGGGTGTACTTACTAATGGTAATAGTTTGTTTGATCTTCCACATATTTTTTTTTACTTCTTTTCCAACTGTTGATCAACAGTTGATAAGGTTGCAACATGTTTTTGCTGGGTGGGTTGGAAGTAGAAGTAGCACTGGTGGCAGAATCTTTTTCTTCTTTTTCTTCCTCGTTGGGATCAGCACTTGTTGCAGAAATGGGTAACACATCTTCCCTTCTTAACTTGTTGCTGATAAAACAACAAAAATCTTGGCACATTGCGATATCGTCGTCGTTGAAATGGTCGTTGTTCAACGCATTGATCAATTGCATGACACCAATCAGCAAAGGTTCTTCTTTTGTTTTCATTTCTTCTTGTTGGTCGCCCTGGTTGTTGTCGTAATAGATTGGGACGCATAAAATACTTTTTGTGTGGTAACCACTTTTTTTATCAAAGGAGGAATTAAAACGATCGTCGTTGTAAGCATCGGGAATATTAATCACTTGTCGCAGTGCAGCCGAGGCACCAACTATCCCAACACCAATTTTCAATCGGATGGGTGCCATGCCATCAATGACTTTGGCCCACAATGTATTTGTGACTTGATCTACTAAAAACAATGTTGATCGATCACATGCTACCAATTCCCTTGCTGTTGTGCAATTGAAATAAAGAAAGAAAAAAGAACCTCAGTTGTTGCGCATGGCACTATGGCACAACACAATCCAATATTTTTTTGTTTTTACCTTCCCGCATGATTGCATTACGAACATAGTTGAAATACAATTTGTCTAAATTGGCTTTATTTTTTTGATCAATTTTCCATGCTTCCGCTGCTTTTAATAAATCTCGGACATCACCTTGGCTTTCCTTTTCCAGTACATGGTCTCTTGCAAAAATCATGAAATTTTCCAAGATCGAGACATCGTCGTCACTGAAATTGTTTTCAAACCGATTAATCACTTGGCAGACACCAATTAAACCACGACTTTCTATTGGGTCGCTCGCAAGACCACTCAATATGGGTACCACTAGACCGTTGTTCGTGCCGTCCATGCCACCCTGTATGCTTGAGTCGACCTCTTTATCGTACAAACTTTTGGCTGGTATTTTTCCAGACACTACAAATGGAAAGGTTGGTGCTTTTGATGCCGTTCTATTATAGACGTGCTGCGTTTCCGGATCTTCCGTGGACACAATGCGACGGTAGCGCATGACCGTTTTTGTTTCGGCGACATATCCCACGATCCCACGCCCACCGACCGTTGTAATCAACGGGTCGTCTTCGGGGTTGGCTTGGGAAAACAACATGCCACTGGAGGAATCGTGTAAAAAAAACCGCGCTTGATCAGCCGCACACAATTCTTGTACTTCCAAACTCAACGATTTGTTGACATTGGCTATTTTCTTCAACTCGTTCATTTTTTCCCACACGGCTTTCAATCGTTCAAAATTACACAAATCTTTCCATTTGGTCCACCCCCAACTTTGGTATTTCCACTTTTTAAATTTGGCCGCCGCATACATTTGACGGAGGAGTGACAATGAGGCACTGTATTTTTTTCGATCTGTAGCCCTTTGTACAGATTGTTGTGCGGGCGTCGCTTGTTGTTGGTGTTGTGCGTGGGAAGTCACCGTGGGGCGTGCTTTGGTCACGTGCTTGGGTGAAAACATTGTTAGAAGTGATGGGGGAGGGAAACGATTGGCGTTGTGGGGTTGTGGGAGGGACGATCCATTGCGTGAAATCACGATGATCCACAATTTGATGTGATTTGTGATGCGTGATGCAGTTGAATCAAGTATAGGATTGGGAATTCCAGGCAATCGACCCCCGGTTTATAAAAATGGCGTCGTACAAATCCCCTTTTGAATCCTACAACCAACCGCCACCGCAACATGGCAACAATCAATACCAGCAACAACAACAACAACAACAACAGCAGCAGCCACAACAACCCTCGGCCGGTGTGTACGGTGGCAACCATGCCAACAACTGGTCGAACGGCGGCCAGGCCCTCCCCCCCACCACCACCAACAACTACTCCCAACCACCGAACTTGTTCAACCCCGCGGCCATGCAATCCTCGTTCGAATCGTTTACGTCCGACCCCATGAAAAAAGTCATGGTTGGGACCGCCGTGCAAATGGGCAGCAGTTTTTTAGGTCGATATTTGCCGGGGGTGGCGGTGTTGTGGGAAACGTTGCGCCGTTACTTTGCCGTGGACAACCTGTACGTCCGTACCAAATTGCTTCGTGTCTTGTTTCCTTTCCGGCACCGCGACTGGCGTCGTTTGGAAGTCAGTGGTGGTGACGGGGATTCCGCCATTTATGCACCACCGACAAAAGACACCAACGCACCGGATTTGTACATTCCGTTGATGGGTGCAATAACTTTTGTGTTGATCGTTTCTTTTGTCAAAGGCACTTCCATGAATTTTACACCGGACGTCTTGTACGAAGTCTCTCAACACTGTGCGTTTATGCAAATGATGGAAATACTGCTGATTAAATTGTTGTTGTATTTGTTTGGTCATGCTCGTGCCCAATTGGGTTTTTTTGACGTGTTGGCGTTCACGGGCTATAAATACGTGGGGTTGTGTGTCAACATGTTGGTCGCCATGTGCTTTGGATGGTGGGTGTATTACCCCGTTCTTTTGTACACTGGTTTGAGCATGGGTTACTTTATTGTACAAACCTTCAAAGCTAGTTCAGTATTGGGACGTGAAGGAAAAACAACCGTATTGTTGGCCGCCTCCGCTTTTTTGCAACTTCTCGTGATGTGGTGGTTGGCGTACACGGGCGATATTTCACATGGTACCGGTGCGATCGTTCAAAACGCCGGGGATGCGACGGCAGTGTTGAACAATGTTGGTGTGAACGTTGTTGGTGCTGGTGGTGAAGCAGGCGGTTTAGCATCGAATGTGGGAGCTGGGGGGCAATGAAGGGAGTGACTAATCGTACCGTAAACTGAGTACAGGTACGACCTTGTGGTTGTGGTGGTACCAATGGTGTGTGTGTAGTACACATCAGTACTACTGACACGTGTGTAGGTACTGAAAAACTGTACACATGTGTACTACATTGTGTGTGTACACACGTACATAATCTGACTTTAAATTAGAATTTTCATGTATGTAAATAACTCAGAAATCATTCAGGTAAGCTGTGCACGCTGACACCTCTGTATTTTATATTTTACGTTTTGTACATGCTGCACACACACAACAAAAGTGTTACGTGTTACGTTTTGTACTACTTTTTTACTTGATCCCCATTTTTTCTTTGTAGTCGGCATTCTTTTGCATGTTTCCATCTCTGTCGCCTCTTAGTTGCTTGTATCTTTCTTGACGCAATGCTCTTGCGGCCACATCTGTTCTAGGTGGTGTTGCGGCCGCCACCACGGGGGATGGTTTGCCGGGTAACGGCACATCATTGTCCGCCACCATGGCATCCTTTTTGATTCCACTGGGCATGAGTCTGTTACAGGACTGTGCCTGTGTTCCATCTTCTCCTGCATTGTCTCCTGCATCAGCCTTTTGTCTTTCTGGTTCTTGATTCATGTTTTCTGCAGCCACGACTTCTGCTGGTGGATTAAAATTGTAATGATCAATATTGAAAAATTCTCGGCCACTGGAAGTGACCAAAAGTCCTGGGTGATCCTGTTCGAT
>Ga0115007_10002280_pt1 | contig 11891 bp, 11 predicted proteins | sample ArcOceMetagenome_2_FD_87166 | JGI IMG/M metagenome (GOLD analysis project Ga0115007, IMG submission 87166) | Marine eukaryotic phytoplankton communities from Arctic Ocean - Arctic Ocean ARC135M Metagenome | ecosystem: Environmental > Aquatic > Marine > Oceanic | place: Arctic Ocean | collected... | reverse complement strand
GCGATTTTTTTGTTATCATTAGTTATCTTATCGCAATTTACCATTTTGTAGCATTTGTTACCATTTTTGCCAAAAAATCGCAAGACGATAAAATCAAAGCATAATTATATACTTGTTTATATGAATTTAGAGCGTTATGCTCTTAATGAAAAAAAACGTTTTTTTTGGGAAACTATTTTGCGATATATAAAATTGGACATTTTTGAAATGTCCAAAATCGAATCTTGAAAAAAGTTTTAGAAAAGTTTTGTTACTGAAAATATTTTCTGTAATATTACTAATTATTTAATACCTACAATTATCTAGGGAAAGAATAAAGAATATCAAATATTAAAAAGTGAAATAAATATAAAAATATGAATTTATAATATATAAATATGGATAGAGAGAAATTAATTAATGCACTTGAAAATGAAAAAAATGAAAATATTTTATACACGGATTATAGTAATATAAAAAATGAAAAGAATGATATACTACAAAGGTTGCCTTTTAATAGAGAACAATTGAAAACTCTCCATAAAAAACTTAAGTATTATAGATATGCTGACAACCCAGATGAACTAGAGTTTGGTCATTATATTCGTTGGATTAATTTAAAAAATCCTGAAAATTTGAGACTTACAAATGGAGGAATAGTTATAGATATGAGTGTTGTAAACGATATGTTATATTTAACTTGTAAAAATAATATGAACCGTGTATTTCGTTTAAATTTTAATCAATGTATTGTATTTCAAAAGTTGACTAATCAAGAGAATATTCTTTTACAAGTTATGGATTACTTGAATAAAAAATAAAAAATAAAAATAAAATTTCTATTTTTTATTATTTCTCTATTAAACTAATATTATTTTAAAAAAGTTTTCAATAGAATTTACTTTATCTAATATTTTTTCAAAAGAGAGAGATGTGAATAACATAATGCCTGCAGAAAACGCTAGTTGCTTATGGAATTTATTATAATCACGTAGAGTAAAAGGATTGAAAAAATATATTAATAGTGAAGCAACGTATAATTGTAAAAAGTATCTTGTGTCGCTTAAATAATTTGGTGCTTTATTCCAGACATTAAAATAAATAAAAAAATATAATAAGTAAGAAGCAAACGTCATTAATAAAAATATTCTCTCCATAAAATCCATTTATATTTAATTAATATTATTATTTTATTTTTTAAATTTCATTTGTTTTTTGTAAATATCCAGTGTTCGTGCACTGCTATCTGTAGCACCCTTTACAAACCGAGGCATCCAAAAATATGGTATAACATTACTACGACCAGGATAATAACTTTCAAATAGTGAACGATAATAATACTGTTCTTTTGTTTTTGGTGGATTATGGTTATATTCTATATCCATATTAATATCTAAGGTATCAATATGTTCTTGAATGATTTCATACCATGAACGTGTATGATTACTTACGCCATCACTAAACGCTTCTTTTGTTCTATATAATACTGCATTTGGTAAATAACCAACAAATGATTCACGTAATAAATATTTTTCACATTTATTTTTAATATTATGATTTTTCCTATCATAAGGTAATGACAAAAAGTTTGAAACAAATTCTCTATCCAAAAATGGTGTTCGTGCTTCTAGACCATGACAAGAAATACATCTATCAGAACGCAATCCATCAAAGTAATGAATGTCATGTAAAAGTCTTTTACATTCTTTATCAAAACTAATACTACACGGTGCTTTATGAAAATACATATAACCACCAGTTACCTCATCAGAACCATCACCGTTAAAAATAACCTTAGCATCACTATTTTCTTTAATATATTTAGCAACCAAATAATTTCCAACACTAGCTCTAACAGTTGTCGTATCATAACTCTCAATGGTTTTAATTACTTCTGGAATAGCGTTTAAGAAATCTTGTTCTGATACAATAATTTCATGATGGTCTGTATTTAAGAAGTTTGCAACTATTTTAGCATATTTCAAATCTTCTGAACCTTCAAGTCCAATGCTATACGTTTCCACCATTTTTCCCTTTGTATCCATAAAATTTACAACAATAGAAGTAATAAGACTACTATCAAGACCACCTGATAAAAGACATGCAATAGGTCGTTCAGTTGTTTCAATCCTTTTTTTTACAGCATTCATCAGTTTTTCTCGAATTTGATTGTAATAACATATTTTAGATTGAGAAATAACCCCGATATTGTATGGTTTGTTTTTGTAAGATGAAACCCATGAACTTTCATTAACAAATACTAGTTTTGAGTAACAACCAGGATGAAATTGTTCAATAGTTTCTGTAGTCAAGTCACTAATCATTTTAAGTTCAGAAGCAAATAGAATCTCTTTGCTTACATCATTGCTAACACTATGAAACAATGGACGAACACCATATTTATCTCTGGCTACATATAATTCACAATTTGTTGTATCATACAAGACAAACGCAAATACACCATCCAAAAGTTCAAGTGTATATTCAACGCCGAATTTTTTATAGCAATGAGCAATAACTTCACAATCTGATTGTGTTGATGGTTCAATGTTTAACATAGTAAAAAGTTCTTTATGATTATAAATTTCGCCATTACATATAACTATAATATCATCAACATATATTGGTTGATTGGATTCAGTATTTAAACCATTAATGGCAAGTCGATGGAAACCAAGAATAACATTGTTTTTATAGATATCTAATTTAGAAAACTCTGGACCACGACCTTTTCCCTTTTCAAATGATGTATTAATATCTTCATTAATTTTAGAATTGTTTAAAATAGCGAAAATTCCACACATATTTATAATTATAAATGTTTAACCTCTAATTATTTTATCATTATATATTATTAAACTATGAATAACTTTTTTAGAGATGTAAAAATATGTCAATTAGAAAGAACTGAAGAATTAAACAGAGAAATTATGAATAGAAATATACCATCTAGTTCATTACAAATGCAATTTGACCCACGTGCTGTTCCTACAAGAACAACTCAAATGCCTATTTTAGACGCTCATAAACCAGCAAAAGTAGCTGTTAAACGTGAAGATTACTATAACATGAAAAGCACATTTAATCCAGGTTCACATAGTCCATATGCTGGCTATGCTTTAAATGTTGATGATGAATCTAGAGTTCGAAATACTTTTTCTCCTAATCAACAATGTGCTCAAGGAACATTTATTCCAGGTTCAAATAGTGATTTATATTATTACAAATTAAACTATACTAATGTAGGTCAACCATATGCTGGATTATTTGAAGAAGAAAATTTTGCTCCTTTTAATCCTAACAGATGTGATATTGGTAAAAACTACTTTCGTAATTATACTAAACAACAAGTCAAAGATTTAAAATAATTATTTAATGCTATATTATTATGGATATATCATTAAATACTTTAGATTTTCTAATAAGTTCGGGTCATAAAGAACGCATGATGAAAAAAACAACAGACAAAACAAATGTTGATTTTAAACGTGAATTGATATTTTATAGAAAAAGAATTTTTCAATTAACAAAGGATTTACTTAAATTAAAAAAAATAAATAGTAATGATATTCAAGAGAGTTTTAATAATTTCGTTGTAGATTGTATTGGATATTTAAAGTTTGAAGATAAAAATGATATATTACAAAGTGAATATGACGGTTTAGAATTAAGCGTATCAGAGTCATTATCAATAGAAGATGTTGAACTAGAAGATGCTAATTCTCTTATAATGAATATGCCACAACCTAAAATAAATACAATAGAAGATTCTATGAATATAATAGTGAAGAGAGAAAATAAAAAAGAAATTAAAGTAATTCCACAACAGAAGAAAATAAATTTAAAAGATAAAACATTAAGAACAAAGGGATTAAAAAAAAAAGATAAGATTAAAAAATAAATCAAACAAAAATACTAATAAATAAAAAAATCTCTCTATAAATTAATGACAAGACCCAATAAAACCAAGAATAAAAAGCATAATTCAAAAAATAAAAGTAAAAAACATAACCCCATAAAGCAACGAAAGGCGAAGAAATTTGTAGAAGACCAATGTGCACCTAATAATTCTTTATATTTTACCTGTTTTAATGGTAATTCACTACATAAATTAAAGGAATTATGGAATTTAAGACACAAAGATAGACAGATTTTAACAAATGATCCAAGAGAGATTTGGGAAAAACTGAAGTATTTTATGCGAAATAATTGTAATCGTGAGTCTTGTTGGTTGCGTCATAATTTTGTGAAATATAATTTGGATAAAAACTTATTGAATTATACTTTTGCTCCAAAATATCCTAATGAGTGGCGTTCTAATCCTGATGAATGGTTAAGTAGTATAGATATATTAAATGTAATGAGTCAATATGAAAAGCATTTTCCAGACTTTGAATTTCTAGGACCTTCTCCTGTTGATTATAATACAATTAAATATTATGGTGAATGTGTTTGGGAGGAATTATGTAAGTTTCGTTTGACTAGCCATTTAGAAAATCATAAATCAAAGATAGGTGTAATTTTTAATTTGGACAAGCATAATGAGGACGGTTCACACTGGGTAGCTGTTTTCATAGATGCTGTTAAAAAGGAAGTATATTATTTTGACAGTTATGGTGACAAACCACCAAAAAATATAAAGAAATTCATTAATGAGATACAAAAACAATCAAGTTCAATGGGAAGAAAATTCAACTATATGTATAATACAAAAAGACATCAGTTTGGAAACAGTGAGTGTGGTATGTATTGTCTATATTTTATTATATCTATGCTTCAAGAAGGAGGTAATTTTCAACATTTTTTAGAAACTCGTGTAACAGATAAAAAAATGTTAGAAATTCGTAAAAAGTATTTTAATTATTAAGGTTTAAAATTTACTTAAATAATTCGGTCATTTTATATTATGACTGAACTATTTTCATCACAAAATAAGGCACTATTAAGAATGTATTTAGGAAAATTAATTAAAAAAAAATTTAATAAAACATTGGAAAACTATCAAAATTTAGATTCGCTATTACAAAATAGTATAAAACAAGTAAATGAAACAATCCCAGATAAAAGTATTGTTGAAATAAATAAAGAAATATTGAAGATAACGTTTGTAAAGTTGAGAGAGCAAGAAAATATGGAAAAATTATTAAGTAGAAATTATGAAAAAACACCAGAAATTTCCAATATAACTCAACCGAATTCGTTAGGTGAAATACCACTACAGGCACCTTTACAACAACCTATGGAACCTCTTACGATAACAAGTGATACATTACAAAATAATGGGACTATATTAGATTATAGAAACGACCTTGATTCTAAACCACCAGGTAATGTTAGTTTTAATGATAACTCAAATGAAAACTTACCTAATGCAAATGATGTTTATGATAATATATTACAACAACGAAAGAGAGAAGACGAAAATATTTATTCTAATCAAAAAAAAGATAGTGAAGAAGCAATGAGTTGGTTGAGTCAAAAACAATCTCAAAATAATGAATCAAATAACCAAACACAAGGGAAACATGGTCAATCAAATCATTCTCAAAAAATTAACGAAGAGAGATTTATTTTATTAGAACAAGGAAATACAATAAATAATAGATTTTCATTTGTAAAAACATTAGGATTTATTAAATCTATCAAGATTGAAAATATGATACTTCACGAAAAAATATATAAACGTGACGATATATTTGGACAGCAACAAACCGCAAGATTGAGTGATTATCCTTATATTTATGTAGAAGTAATAATAAATAATGTAAGTATGGGTAAGTTGCCTTGTTTTCAAACAAAACAGCGTAATAATAAAATATTTCTCTCTTCATGTAAAAGATTAAATATAGATGACCTGGTAACAAAAATACAATTCCTTTTTTTCAATGATGTAAATGAACCATTAAATATTGAGTATATCGTTAATGTTGCACAAATACATATTGGTTCTACTTTAACAAAAACACGCAAACGTTTGAAACAATCACCTAACGAAATAAAAAATGATTTTTTGAAGATGGATTATAAATATGTCGTTTATCAAGATGATATTATAGAACATCAAGATAAAGTTCGCATAAACGATGATATATTTGATTTATTGGGATTGATTACCATTAAAGAAGACCAAGAAAATATGAATATTATATTAAATGGAAAATCAACAGGAAAAAATACAATTGTATTAAAAAATATGAATACAATTAATGAAGAAACAAAGATGGAACTTATTACACAAAGTCCCAAAGTTTATTTGAGCATTTTTTAAGTTGAATAAGAATAATTCAAATTAACGAAACAAAATCAATGATTAATATATTTTAATTTTCAAAAATAAATTAATCTCTCTTTACAATTGTTTAAAAACGAGTTTACCATCTTTTTTAATGATTTTTCCAACTAATATAGGATTAGCATTCTTGTTTTGAATGGCAATCTTATAACTATCAAGGTCATAAACATGGTTGTCTTTTGGATTAATAGCATATTTCTTACCGTTTGGTCCTTTCCATACTTTAGCTTGCCATGTTACTTTCTTTACATTAATATTACCAACAGTATCACTTTGTTCCTCAGAAATAGAAGGTAGAAAACTGTATTTATTAGGGTCATTACTAGAAAAGGAGAAACATGTTAAATTTTCATTATTATTGCTTCTGTTATGAACACCACAATCAATAGAAGTTTCTTTAATGGCTTTCAATAACAATTGATTTGTTTCTAATTTGGAGTTAGATACATTAAACAAATACTCATCAGAAGTCAAATTTTTATCTTGAATTTTAAGTTCAATGGAAGCATCTTCCAATATTTTTTCACTTAGAGTCATTAAATACAAAAATACTTTAACTGTTCTATCCTTTTCAGGAAGAGAATTATGACTACAAATACGTCGGGCACGACCAATAACTTGTTCTAAACGAACTGGATGCCAGTAAGGTTCCATAAGATGAACAAACCGAGTGTTTGTTAAAGAAATACCTTCGGCGCCAGAAGCAGTAATCATAAATACCTTTATAATTTCCCCATAATTATTGTTTGATGCAATTTCACGCAAAGCTTTTGATAATTCAAGAGGAATAGAACCCCAGTTTCCATTGTAAATATTTCTAATAATTTCCTTTTCGTCTGGGTCTTCTGTACCAGTATAGAGAGCAAATGTAGGTTTACCCCGGTCTTCTTCTTTAATATCAATAAACCATTTATCACCAGCATCTTTTTTTATCTTAAATTGAACATAGTCATTTTGTTCCAAAACTAATTTGAAGATACCGATGCCTTCAATAGTTCTGAATTGTGAATAAATAAGATGTTTACCACGATTTTCTGGACTTTCAATATTTTCCAACAGTTTTAAAAATTTAGGTGAATAAACAGAAAGACCTTCTGGTGAAAAGACACGACTACCGTTTTGTTGTAATTTAAGAAGTGATGTGTTAATACGTTTCTGATATGTTTTGTCTGTTAATTTATCAATATCTTCTTGAATTTCGTTTCGGTCATCTAGTTGAAAACGACCGTCAGTATTTTCTAATCTCTCTTCTGCTGTTGCATTGTCAAGCATATCCTCATCAATATTAGTAAGAAGAGTATCTTCAATGTCTTTACCTTCATTTGGCATAGGACGGTTAATATTCTCTGGAAATACAAAATTACAAAATGCTCTTGAAAAAATTCTATATGTAGAAGTAGAATTCTTAAAGATATCATCTTTTTTAGGTTTATTTTTTCTTCTTCTTGCTATTTTTTCTTTCTCTCTTTCATCTTTACGAGCATCTTCATAAATAGAGAATTGATAAAGACTCATAGGTATTTTTTCAACAATATAATCAGTATCTTTATTAAAAGAAGGCATCAATTGTTCTTGTGCACTTCTAAAATAAGAACTTAACCCAAGAATTCTGCGTTTAAATAAGTTTTCGTTTCTAAAAGATGGAACATCTTTATTAAAAGTGAGAAACATATCGCGGAAGCTATCCAAAGTATCAGGTAATGCTTTGTATTTTTCAAATTTAATATTTTTAGATAAAACTTTAATATCATTTTGTTCTAAAACAGTAGTAAGCATTTTAATTAAATCATTATCACTAACACGACCATTTTGATTAAGACGAACTCCTTTATAAACTTCTTCTTGAAAGTTAGATACAAAACCAAATGGATTACGAGTAATAACAAGAATTTTTTGAGAAGGTTTATATTCAATATAATCAAGAAGTTTAAGGTCATCCAATATTTTTTTGATGCTATCTTCGTTGATTTTTCTACTACTTTGAATCTGAAGAGGAATACGAATTGTTTTTATGTATCCACGTAACATGTTAAACATAATGCCAACTTCATTAGGATAGTTAATAATAGGAGTGCCTGATAAGAAAATGATTTTACAATTTTCAGCATCCATCATATATTCATATAAACTCAAACTAAGAGAGTTTTTTGTTTTGTCTATTTTATTGACGATTCTACTCACAAAATTATGTGCTTCATCTATAATAACAACAGAATTAGAGAATGGATTTTTTTCACCATCATTTGATAATTTATCAAGATGACTTTTGCGTAAACCATTATAGTTAATAAAATTGTATTTTTTACTAATCATTTCGTCAATTTGTTGGTCAAGTGATTCTTTTTCATAAGTTCTTAATGTATCATAATTTTTTGGTTTATTAACATCTACAAACCATATGCCACCACGTTTTTTTACATAAGATGGGCGTAACCCCATTACTTTTGTTAAACTATCAATAAGTTCAATATTTTTTTTATCATCAGCAAGTTCAATAGAAATAAATTCCCAATATTGAGATTTTTTATATAAATGATCACCACATTTTTTAAGTTCTTCAATATAATTAGGTCTTAGAGAAGCAGGTGTCATAACAATGATTTTGTTTTTATTTTTAAGACCTTCTGCGATAGCAATTGAAGAACATGTTTTACCAGAGCCTAACCCGTGATACAAAAGAAGACCACGATAAGGTGTATTTAGATTCATATAATCTCTAACAATTTTTTGATGAGTAAGAAGACTAAAAGCACCGTCATTTCTGTCACAAGAAAATTGTTTTTCTTCATCTTGTTCTTCTGCGATGAGTTCATCTTTATGTTTTTCAAAGAGAGAATTGATAAAGTTTACAAATATTTCACGATTGTTCATGTAGTAATCGGAAACAATAATAATTTCCTCTTTGCTAAGGTTCATTCTATTTTTAATGACTTCGCCTAATTTTAAAGATGAAATCTCAATTTCTTTATTGTTTTTACTTGAACTGAAAGCAAGAGTAGATTTACCCAATTTAATTTTACCTTTTTTAGAAACTTTTTGAGTAGGACGGGATTTGTTTACCTTTTTTGGGTTTTCTTCTATTACTTGTTGTTCTTCTTCAATAATTTCTTCATCGCCTTTATATGCTTTTTCTTCATCCATAATAGGTTTAGGTTCAACAATGGGAATTGGAGTAACTTCTTCTTTACCTATTTCACGTTTATTTTGGACACGTTTTACTCTTTGAATTTTTTTTAAAAAATCCTCTCTATTAAATTCACCAGTATCACCGGATTTATCTATAATTTGAATAGGTTTTCCTTGCGAAGAAGATGAAAGAAAAATAGGAACAGTCTTTTTTGTTTTAGGAACAGGTTTCTTCTTTAATTTATCCAAAATAGATGTGGACATTTATAAATTATACATATTAAAAAATATTTATTATTAGTTATTATCTAAAATATTAATTGCCTGTAAACAAGCAACCTGTTCTGCCTTTTTCTTAATTTTATGAACTCCTTTGCCAAAGAATATAAGACATTCACCTTTATCTTGGTAATATTGTTGAATTGCCTCAAAAGAATTAAATTCAGAATAATCACTTGCATTCTCTGGTTTTAAATTATATTGACTTTCACCTAAATAGAGAAAGACACCCATCGTAAACCCTTCATCATCGGTTTTATTAATTTCCAAATAAATTGGTGTAGTTTTAAATTCCTTCTGAAGTTTTACTTGAAGAATATTTTTGTAATTATCATCATTCTTAATAAGTTCAATCCAATTTATATGTCGTTCCAGAATAGCCTCAACAAATACTTGTGCCATTTGAAGACCAGGACCCATTTTAAATACATTTTGAAACCATCCTTTTTCATCGGCAACATCAATTTTGTTAAAATCAAGAAAAAGTGCTCCTAAAAACGCTTCAAACAAACAACCCAACTTTTTTAGATTGGTTCTTGTTTTCTTTTCTTCGGCGTGTTTTGAGATATTATACCATTTATTCAGTCCTATTTCATATGCAAATCTTCCAATAGTTTCATTTTTTACAAGAGCAATTTTTTTTTCTGTCATAAAACCTTCATTTTCCTTAGGGAATCTTCTATACAAATAATATTTTACAATACATTCCAAAACACCATCTCCAAGAAATTCAAGGCGTTCATTAGATTTTGTTTTCAATGGCAAAGAATTAAATGGTTTTTCTACAATCGTAATATTATTTTGTAAATTTTCAAGATTAGGACGCTTTACATATGATTTATGAATGAAAGCTCTTTTATACAAATTAATATTATGGACTTTTGAATTTATACCATATTTCTGAAGTATAGATTCAACAATATTTACACTAATTTCCTTATTATTCGGATTATAAGGATTGAACACTAGTTTCTCATTTTCTTTATCTCTCTGTAGTTCTCCATCTTGAAGCATAGATTTAAGACTTTCTTCACTCATAATGTAGTATAGTCTATATACATAATTCCTTTTAATTAATTTTAGAAGTTTAAATAATATAGAAATAAATTATACATTATAATCATAATTGAATATGAGAGGAAACATTATTCCTTTAATTGCTCGTTGCTATAAAGGACAAAAAAAATATGGGGTTGAATTTGGAGGACAATTCCTATATAAACATTTTCAAGAAAAATATCGTATTGAAGAAATAGTTGATATGAAAAGTAATGATTTTAATAATTTCTATGATGGTTTAAAAAATATAAAAAACAACACATTAGAAATTATTAAAAATAATAATATTCCTCTTATTTTGGGTGGAGACCATAGTATTTCGTATGGTTCTATAAAAGCTTCACTTGAATATTATAATAACTTACATGTAATTTGGATTGATTCTCATACAGATATTAACACAGAATCATCATCAGAAACAAAGAATAAACATGGTATGGTAGTATCTTCATTAATGAATTTTAATAATGAAGACTGGGGAATGAACAAAGAAAATATTTTACAACCACATCAACTAACATTCTTAGGAGCAAATAGTATAGACTTATTTGAAGAAGAAGTAATAAAAGAAAAAAACATAAATATTATTTATCGTGATTCATTTTGTAATACTGACATACATAATTTAGTTCCTCATGATGTACCAGTTCATATTAGTTTTGATGTTGATATTTTAGATAAGCATATTGTTCCATGTACAGGGACGCCAGTTGATAGAGGATATAGACCAGAATTGATTAATATGATAGTTAATCATTTCAAGAGACAAATTGTATCTATGGACATTGTTGAATATAATCCATTTCTAGGTTCATTAGAAGAAAACCGTATTTCAATGCATTCTATTGAAAAAGGTGTAGAGTCATTTTTAAAATACAAAATTGACTTAAAATAATCATTATAAATTAAGTTAATTAGTATGCGATTGCCATTTATTATTGGTATTTTATTTGTAACAAACTCATACGGAGATGTATACCTTCATAACCCAAGAGGAAATAACAACAGATGTGATGAACGCTCTAACGACAGAAACAATGCTAACCGTCTTTTTGATAGTCAAAATAATGCTGCTGGTGGTTATGCCGTTACGTGCAATAGACCAGATGGTGCAACCGAACAGAGTGATATAGATTGTTATAGAATGAAGTATTAT
>Ga0115007_10002276_pt1 | contig 11900 bp, 12 predicted proteins | sample ArcOceMetagenome_2_FD_87166 | JGI IMG/M metagenome (GOLD analysis project Ga0115007, IMG submission 87166) | Marine eukaryotic phytoplankton communities from Arctic Ocean - Arctic Ocean ARC135M Metagenome | ecosystem: Environmental > Aquatic > Marine > Oceanic | place: Arctic Ocean | collected... | reverse complement strand
TCTGTTTTTAATTAATAGCGGTGCAGGTAGATACACGGACCCCCGTATATACAAATGTTAAATTTAGGGGGGGCTCAATGCCATCGGAAGAGATTTCAAAATACTTTGAGGCCACAGAATTCAGGGGCACTCGCGATGATCTCAAATTGGGTGTTTCGCTCGTTGACGGCCCCCGAACTGCTATCGATTGTGGTTGCGGAGCGGGAAGCGATATCGCTTTCTTGAGGGCCAATGGGTTCGCTGTACACGCATTTGATATTGAACCTGAAGCTATATCGATATGCCATCACAGGTTTAGAGGAGATGATAATGTATCGCTGTCACAGGATAGCTTTAATACATTTCATTACCCTAGAGCATCTTTGGTCGTGGCTGACGCTAGTCTGTTTTTCTGTCCCCAAGATGAGTTCGCTGACGTCTGGGAGAAGATTTGCTCGGCATTACTTCCAGGCGGTATTTTTGTTGGATCCTTCCTGGGGCCGGAAGATACCATGGCAGGTCCCGGGTATGATCGAAGTGCCTTTTGGCCGAACGTGTTGGTCGCGACGGAGAATATGGTAAGGCAATGGCTAAAGCCTTTTGAAGTCATCTCGCTCAATGAGCACCGTCAGTCCGGCACGGCGCCCGGAGGAACCCATCAGCGCTGGCACATCTACTCAGTAGTTGCGCGCAAAAAATTTAACAAAGCAATGCACGCGACGAGCGCGTGATTGCGGCGTTATATTCACAGGCCAACATGGTCACATTAAGGATAGATATGAGCGAAGGTAAAGAAGGTGCTTTCATATATGCCGATGAGTCAGGACACTCAGGCAAAGATATTTTTAATGAAAAGTCACCTATTTATTATCAAGGCGCAGTAATATCCGTTGGTGAAATCGAAACTAAAGTCGCACCAATAATTCAAAAATATTGCACTGATAATGGACTGGAAAGATTGCATGGTTACGAACTTGGAGAAGAGAAAGTAAATAGCCTTTGCTTAGAGTTGTTGGAAGCTTTAGACGGTACTCAATGGAAGTTTCATTACACAACCCTTCAAAAAACGTATATAGCACCTACAAAATTTGTTGATACTGTCTTTGATTGTTGGGATAACCCCGCAGTCCATCCTTTCTGGTACACAACTGAACTATTCAGACACACATTATGTATATTAATAGACGACATGATGGAAGACGGTTTAGACGTTGCGTTTTGGAACTGTTATTTAAAAGACGATCTGGATGGCCTAATTAATATATGTAAAGCCTTACTGGAAAAAGCTCCATATATTTTCGATAAAAGAGCATGTGAAGTTGTTACGGCAGGGCTAAGCTACGCGATAGATAACCCTGATATATTCACGCTAATATCAGCTAAAGGTAAAAGCGCATATAAAAAACAGACACCAAATATAATTGCTTTTTCTAGTTTATTAACTGCCACACATAGGTTTTGCAAAGAGTATGGCGTATCGGTTTCTGAGCTTATTCATGATCAGAGCGATGAGTTCAAAGGAACGATGCGAGAGTATCACCGCATATTTTTTGGTGTTGATTTTGAAGAAGATAAATTCGGTGGCATCCCTCAATTTAAAGAAGTCGAATACGACCTGGGAGAATTCAAATTAGAATCTTCAAAGATATCCTATGGATTACAAGTAACCGATCTTTTCTTATGGTTAATTCAAAGAGATGTTAAAAATAATAGCCTTGAAGAAACCAAGGCTAAGATATTAGACAACTCTGATGACTTCGTTATTTCAAGATCAATGTCTTTAGCAATTATCCAAGCTAGGCACTTTCAATTAATGCAGCAAGAACTAACGCCTGAAATGATAAAAGCAGGTAAAGAGTTAAACAAAAAAATCGAAGCCAACCAAAAAGCAGCAATGGATAAGCGAATATAACAAGCGCATGTTGTCGGAATGGTTTTCCGCTGCGCTCCAAACCATCCGCAAATGCGGGCGTTATAACTCAGGGAGATATTGGCGATGTCGTCATGGGAACAAGACATAACTCAAGCTCTTGAAAATCTCGGCGGAGTTGCCAGTTATGATGACATTTATTCAGAAGTGTCAAAACTAAGAAGTGACCTTCCTAAAACTTGGAAAGCTGTAATACGACGTAGAATTCAAGATTTGTCGTCAGATTCTGATGGCTTTAAAAACGGTCAAGATCTTTTTTATTCGGTTAATGGCTTAGGCGCAGGAATATGGGGGCTTAGAAACAAATTATCTTACACCCCCAAAGCAGCTGATTTACCGGCAGGTACCAAAGAACCAGAGCGGGAATATACAACTACATACCGCGTTTTACGTGATACAAGTTTAGCTAGAAAACTAAAGTTACTCCACAACAACTCATGTCAAATCTGCGGTCTCCAAATTCAGCTACCAAATGGAAAATTGTACTCGGAGGCTCACCATATAATTCCATTAGGTACTCCACACAATGGTTCTGATACACCGGAAAACATAATTGTTTTATGCCCAAATCATCATGTGATGTGTGACTATGGCGCTATCGAGTTGACGCTAAAAGAAATTAAACAGGTATCAGGTCACCGTATTTCTCAAAAAAGCATCGATTACCATAACAAGGTAATCCGTGAAACTGAGTTATAACAAAGCGCTCAAGGGCGGACACAAAAAGCTTGGCTTGTGCTCGTTCCTCGCTAATTTTAGCCAAGCCTTTTGTGCCGCTTAGCAATAATAAGCAGGGACATACACCTTAAAGAAAGGCCCCTTCATTTCTTCGTTATAGATTTTGCAGTTAGGCTTTGTTTTCACTTCAAGTAGCTGATTGATGGTTTTCAGTGTTTATTGGGAGGTATTCGGTGTTTTTAAGACAGCAGTATCTCTCAGTAATTGGGCTGATACTTTATAGGTTATAGATAAGAGGGGTGAGGTCAGGCCGCTTGGTTATGCCTTCGTTTTCGTGCGAATTTTTTGTGATAAAGCCTTTCAAACTGAGTGGCGTTATTCAGCCATTCTTCTTGATTTATTTCTAACCTTTCTAGTATGGGTGGTAAGTGTGCGGATATTGCACCGCGTTTGTCATCGCGTAGGATTCGGCCTGTCATATCAACCAAGGTGAGATAATCCTCAAGGCTGAATAGAATACCCTGCTGTTCTTCGTTTCGGATATTTCCTTCAAATTGTGCCAGAGGTTTAGCTGGGAATTGGAAATGTTGCAAAGCAAGCAGTGCTTTTTGAGAGTCTACCGCGGATGTTAAATTGAATTTCGGATTTATGCGCTCTTTGATGCTCGTATGCTTTGAATCTTCCGGTGTTTTAGCCATATCTGCGCGTATAGGGTTTAGATCTACATAGGCCATGCAAGACAGTAATGCTTCTTCGGTTAGTAGGGCTTGCGATTTATAACGAGACTCCCAGAAGTGGCCGGTGCACTTGTCTTCTTGATTAGCTTGGCGAGCAATGGGTTCATTTAGACATTTCATAAACCAACTCAGGCTAGCTAAGCGTTCCCGGTAGACTTCTATCATATCACTCACTGTATCGAGCTGAGCGTTGCTTAGAGACTCACCTGCTTGCCATTGTTGAATCAGTAAGGGGCCTTTGAATAAACTTAACCAGCGCGTTACAACTTCAGTATTTGACCAGCGTTGTGCTTGAGTAGGGCAGAGTTTAATCACGATGTGAAGATGGTTTGACATCACAGCATAGGCGCAGATATCAATGGAAAAGAGTGAAGATAGAATGCGTATTCGGTCTTCGATCCGTTGACGACGGTGTTCGTAGTCTTTACCTGTTGAGTGATCCAAGCCACATAAAAATGAGCGGCGAACACAACGAGAAACAATATGGTAATAGGGCGTATCTTTAACGGATACGAGTTCCTTTCTAGGGCGAGTCATCGGTAAATCCTTTTATCGATGTGATGAATAATGCTTGGCTTTGATCTTAGGATTGAGTAAGGGTATTGTCAATTTAAGGGTGCCTGTCCCCCTTGCTCTTGCTGTCCATAGTAAGTCAAAGCATTCGGACGCAGTAAGGTTACGTTGGTGTTTAGGGGGGGGGAGAAGTGACAGAGTGCCCCACGATTTGTAGATACTTTCGAGAGTTGTATGAATATTAAAAAGTTTTCTGAAATAACAGAGATATCGCCTTATACGATTAGATATTACGAAAAAATTGGTTTGTTACGGGGTGTTTCTCGGAACGCTAGTGGCCATCGTTGGTTTACAGAAAAAGATATCATCTGGGTTGAATTTATAAAGCGGCTAAAAGACACGGGGATGCCACTTGAAAATATTTTGAAGTATGCAGATTTAAGAGGTGAAGGGGCGTCAACATCTGAACTAAGAATGAAAATTTTAGAAGATCATGCTGTTATGTTAGAAGACAAAATAGCTGAAGATATGTATCACCTTAAAAAGCTAAAAGAGAAAATCAAGCATTACAGTGAAACTATTGAGTTGGAACTTAACACTTGACTTAGAGTTTACTCTAAGTTGTAGAGTTGCATTATTGTCAATGTGCACAATAAACGACTATTGGAGTGTTAATGAATAATCAACGTTATGAGTCTGGCCTCAATAAATTAAATGAAATAGATGGCGATGCCGGACAAAAAGTTATTGATAGCTTGGCTGCCATTTCGCCTGATTTAGCAAAATATACAATTGAGTTTCCTTTTGGGGATATTTATCAACGACCAGGGCTTGATTTAAAGAGTCGAGAATTAGCAACTGTTGCGGCATTGACCGCACTAGGTAGTTGCGCACCTCAATTAAATGTTCATATTAATGGCGCTTTGAATGTAGGGTGCAAGCCAGAAGAAATTGTTGAAGTAATCATACAAATGGCTGTATATGCTGGTTTTCCAGCAGCTTTAAATGGTATGTTCGTAGCTAAAGAAGTATTTATTGAGCGTGAGATAATCAAGGCCTAACAATATATGCAACAAGGGCAAAATAGCGTTGGCTATTTTCGGGTTAGGCTGCTGTCTTGAATGTCGTTTTCGGGCAAACCGTTTAGCGTAAACGCTTTCAAATTGAGTGATATCCTAGTCCCTGTTCCCATCTTTAACCCCAGCCTTTCTCGCATTTAAAAGTGCCTGCCTCGCTTAAACGCGGTATATTTTGAGGACTTCTGAATAATTAGGATGCCCTGCATGTTTTTTGGTCAAAAAGAGAAAAAACTTTTTACGTTAACGCGGACCGATCCTGATAACCCTTTGGCCTCATACGCCCAATATCCCTTTGAGTTAGAGGGCTGTGAGTGGCCGTCGGTAGAGCATTACTATCAGGCGATGAAGTTTGGGGATGCGGAGTACCGTGAACAGATCCGCCTAGCGCCGACCCCAAAGGATGCGGCGAGCTTAGGTAAAAGTAAAAAACATCAAAAGCGCAAAGACTGGGATAAGGTTAAAGTGATCTTTATGACCCGCGGTACTTACATAAAGTGCCGTACCTATCCAGACATTGCTCAAACCTTGTTGGATACCGGTGAGATTGATATAGCGGATGTGAGCCAATATGACTATTTCTGGGGCAGTGGCCGTGATATGCGGGCAACGAATGCCTTTGGTCAGATGCTGATGGATATTAGAGACAAACTTCGAACAGAGCTTAGTTAGCTTTTCACCCTGTTATGTCGAGTTACAACGTAGATGAATCAACAACCTTATTACGTGGGTGCCCACGTGAGCGCGTCGGGCGGTGTACAAAATGCGCCGTTAAATGCTGAGAAAATCGGCGCGAATGCCTTTGCGCTGTTTACTAAAAATCAACGTCGCTGGGTGGCGAAAGCGCTTGAGCCTAAGACGATTGAGGCGTTTAAACAGCAGTGTGTAGCGGCGGGTTTTAAGCCTGAGCAGATCCTTCCCCATGATTCCTACCTCATTAATTTAGGTCATCCTGATGAGGCGGCGCTACAAAAATCCAGAGAGGCGTTTCTGGATGAGTTGAAGCGCTGTGAACAACTGGGGTTGGTTTATCTTAACTTTCATCCCGGCAGTCATCTTCGCACGATCTCTGAGACTGAGTGCATGGCTAAAATCGCCGATTCGATCAATTGGGCGTTAGGGCAAAGCCACGGCGTTACGGCGGTGATCGAAAATACCGCAGGTCAGGGAAGTAACTTAGGTTATCGCTTTGAACAGTTGGCTGCGATTATCGACCAAGTGGAGGATAAGTCGCGAGTAGGTGTCTGTATCGATACCTGCCACATGTTTGCTGCGGGTTATGATATACGCACGCTAGAGAGCTGTGCCGAGGTGTTTGATCAGTTTGCGCAGATTGTTGGCTTTCAGTATTTAAAAGGGATGCACCTAAATGATTCTAAGGGGGGGTTAAACTCCCACCTTGATCGTCACCATAGCCTCGGCCAAGGTGAGATTGGATTAGATGTGTTTCGTTTTATTATGCAGGATGACCGTTTTCGTGGCATTCCGTTAGTGTTAGAAACCATCGACGAAACGATCTGGCCTGACGAGATTCAGTTGCTAAGGCAGTTTGCCGCAGGGGTGTCGGTGTAAAGGGAATTAAACATTTTCACTCAAATGTAATATAGGGGCGTTAGCCTACGCACTACCTTAAATAGTGTGATTGATTAACCTATGTTACGTGCAACTGATGAAGTCGGCGCAGATATGCGTCATAAGCTGTTGTTAGAGATTCTGGAGACAGAATCTCTTTATCCACATTTTCAGCCCATAGTCGATTTGAAAAAAGGTGAGGTCATTGGCCATGAGGCCTTGATCCGTGGCCCTGCTGGGAGTGCGATGGCGTCCCCCGGCGCACTTTTTCAAACGGCGATTGAAAATAACCTTTTACACACCTTAGAGCTGCTGTCCCGTCGCTGCTCTTTGGCGCGTTTTGCTGAGTTAAAACCGGGCGGAAAGCTGTTTTTAAATATCAGTGCTTCATTGCTAGGTACGCCGGAACATACGGAAGGTTTTACATCGGAGCTTTTGCAAGAGTTAGGCATATCTATCTCCGATATCGTGATTGAGCTATCAGAACAGCATCCCTTTGATCAGCAAGGACTGACCCATAATGCGGTTGAGTATTATCGCAATATGGGGTTTCAAGTGGCGGTGGATGACCTAGGGACAGGCTATTCCGGTTTAAAGCTTTGGTCTGAATTAAACCCCGAATATGTGAAGATTGATCGTCATTTTGTGTCGCATATTGATACCGACCCGGTGAAGCGGGAGTTTGTGCGCGCTATTTATAATATTAGTAATGCCACCGGCTGCAAGGTGATTGCCGAAGGTATTGAGCGCAAGGAGGAGGTTGCGACGCTTTTGGAGTTGGGGATTAGTATTGGGCAAGGTTTCTACTTGGGTTACCCAAGCCCAGAACCCCAGTTTACTTGGACCCCTATGGGTGGCGGCGATCTGATGTGTAATGACGAGAGCCCCCTGGTCGATCAGGGCGAATCGGCCATATCACTGTTACGTCATACGCCGGCGGTTTCGCCAGAAGATACCGTGTTATTTGTCAGTGAGCAGTTCCGTGCTAACCCGGATGTTAGCGCGTTACCGGTTATCCGTGATGGGGTTCCGTTGGGTGTTGTTAAAAAGTCAGATCTGCTTGAGCTGTTTTCTACGCAGTATGGTCGCGCACTGTATGAGAAGAAACCCGTTTCACGCATCCTATGTGAGGATGTGTTGCTGGTGGACAGTCAGTTAAGCTTGGTGGATGTATCCAGGCTTGTGACGGGGCAGGAAAGCAGTGCACTTCAGCAGGATATTATTATCACTGAGGAGGATTGTTACTTAGGGATGGGTAACTTGCGTGACCTTTTAAAACGTCTGACCGCGTTGAAAATTCAAAATGCCCAGTATGCAAACCCTTTAACCTTATTGCCCGGCAATGTGCCGATTAATAATGAGGTGGATGCCCTGTTAAAAAGCACGGCGGACTTCCATGTGGCTTATTTTGATCTGAATAACTTCAAACCCTTCAATGACTGCTATGGCTACTCCAAAGGGGATCAAGTGATCCGTTTGTTGGGCGACCTGTTAACGCGCTTTATTGATAACGATAGGAACTTTATTGGGCATGTGGGGGGCGATGATTTTGTTGTGATCTTCCGCACCCTCGATTGGCAATTAAGTTGTGAGCGTATTATTCGGGAGTTCGATCAAGAGGTGCGCTCGTTTTACCTGCCTAAAGATCTTCAGACGGAGGGTATCTGGTCGACCGACCGCAAAGGTGTTCGCTCCTTTTTCCCATTGTTAGGTTTGGCGATTGGTGTGGTTCATCCGGACCCGTATAAATGCGAGAGCTTCCATGAGGTAGCCGAGCTGGCGGCCATGGCGAAAAAAGAAGCAAAACGCAGTGCCGATAGTTTGCTGTTTATTTCGCAGCGGCGCGCTACCTGTGTTGAGGATAGGCAACGCACCGCCTAAGTCGTGACTATACCCCTGCGACCTCGCGCATCGCTTGGTCTGTTGTAAAGTAGATGTTGCCGGGTGCCAGCTGGGTGAGAAAGTGCGTGCTGTTCAATTGATCCATCACGGGCCCTTTGACCTCAGCAAGATGTAAGGTCACCCCCTCATCGCGTAGGTTGATGATGAGATTCTCTAAGGTTTCTAGTGCGCTGGCATCAATAAAATTGACGGCGGTGCAGATGAGAATAATGTGTTTTATCTGTTTGTTATCGGCACACTGCTGCAAGATAAACTCCTCTACAAAGCGCGTATTGGCAAAGTAGAGACTCTCGTCGACCCGCAAAGCTAATGTACTCTTTCCTGTCGTGACATCATGCCGAGTAATATTTCTAAAATGTTCACTGTCGCCAACGCGACCCACAATCGCGATATGGGGTTGGCTTGATCGGTAAATAAGCAGGGCTACCGAGATCGCAATCCCCGATAAAATACCGATCTCAACGCCGGTGAACAGTACTAAAAAGAAGGTGGCTGCCAGCGTAAGGGCATCGGCTTTATTAAAGCGCCAGCAGGTTTTAAAGGCGGCAATATTGATGAGCGGAATCACCGCCATAATAATAATGGCCCCAAGGACGGCTTTAGGTAAGTAGTAAAAGAGCGGGGTGAAAAAGGCGACGGTAATCGCGACCAGTATTGCGCTAATCATCGAGGCGATTGTGGTTTGCGCGCCAGCGCTATAGTTAACCATTGAACGGCCAAACCCACCGGCAACGGGATAAGTACCACTCAGTGCTGAGCCAATATTCGCCATACCAAGGGCGACCAACTCTTTATTGGGGTTGATCCGTTCCTGCCGTTTACTTGCAAGGGCGGTTCCGACGGAAACGCTTTCGAGAAACCCAATTAAAGCAATCAACAGTGCGGGCATCATTAACTGTCGCCACAGATCTACATCAATATGTAGAGCGTGTAGATGGGGGAGCCCTTGCGGAATCATACCGACGGTTTTGACTGCCGCTGTTTGGTCAAAGCTAAAGTACCAAACGGCGATAGAACCGATCAGTAGCGCAAACATAGGCCCAGCTTTGCAGATCGGTTCAACGACCCCTTGAGGTAGTTTGAGGCGTAAGAGTTGGTCGCATAATGTTCGTTTGCAATACCATAAAATGATAAACGCGATCACGGATATCACGGCGGTTATGCTATTCGTGTTGGGTAGGTTTGAGGCAATAGCCATAAGGCTTTCATCAATGCGCTCTGCACGGGCCAGATCGAGCCCTAATAGATGTTTTACTTGGCTTAGTGCGATGATAATGGCTGCTGCACTGGTAAAGCCGGTCAGCACTGAATGGCTGATAAAATTGACAATGGCCCCCAGTCTTATACAACGTAGAACGAGTAAAATAACGCCGACTAAGAGGGATAGGTTGATCGCGGCATTAATATAGTCCGCCTCACTTTGGGGTGCCAGTTGGCTGATGGATGTACTCACCATGAGCGAGGCGATGGCGACAGGCCCGACAGCCAGGGAGCGACTACTGCCTAATAATGAATAGATAAACAGCGGCAGTATACTGGCATAGAGACCATACTGGGGAGGTAGCCCGGCCAGAATAGCGTAAGCCATCCCTTGAGGAATTAATAAGATAGCGACAATAATACCGGCGACTAGATCGCTGATAAACGTCTGGCGTTGGTAGTGCTTTAGCCAACCTAAAAGAGGAAAAACTTCGGCCAAAGGGCGCATCTTAAGGTCTCCGTTACGACGGTTTATATGGGTATAACAATAAAGCATAAGAATATACTAAGCAATTATAAGTCTTAATCTAGCCATGAAACCCGTGCTTGTTATAGTGGGTTTCTCTATGAATGACCGCAGGGGTAAAAAAGATGTCTGAACACCCTATGTTTGAGGGTTGGCAGCCAACCTATCAGCAAAAAGATTTCAGTGTCGATAAGCAGGAACCGCTTTACGATGGTTTTTTTAAGATGTTTAAGTTGCATCTGACCCATAAAACCTTTGCTGGCGAAACGATTAGTATTCAGCGTGAGCTGTTTTATCGTGACGATGCGGTGTGTGTCTTGCTTTATGATGCGCCGCGGCAGGTGGTGGTATTAGTCGAGCAGTTCCGCGTCGGTGCTTTTGATCACCCTGATGGGCCTTGGTTATTAGAGCTGGTGGCCGGTATTGTTGAGCAGGGCGAAACCCCTGAGGATGTGGCGCGGCGAGAGTCGGTAGAAGAGGCGGGAGCCCAGCTAGGTGAAGTGTTAAAGATCAGTCGCTTCGTACCAAGCTCTGGCGGTACACGTGAGTATATTGACCTGCTTTGTGCTAGTGTGGATTCACAAGGTATTGGTGGTATTCACGGTCTTCCTGAGGAAGGTGAAGATATCAAAGTACATAAAGTACCTGTTGAGGCTGCATTTGAATGGGTAAAAAGCGGTAAAATTAACAATGCGCCAGCGATGATTGCGTTGCTGTGGTTACAGGTAAATAAAGACGCGCTTGACCAGCGTTGGTCGCGTTAGCCTACAGAGTGTGATGAAGTGTGAGCGTATTCACATATGAATAAGAAAGTTGAGACGTATGAAGCGTAAATATATTCCAGACCTAACTCGGCAGATGTCCCAATGCGAGGCGAATTATGTGCGCATAATGAAACTCCTGCCGGATCTGGACAACTGCGATGAGCGAGAGTTTCAGGTGAGTTGGCCTGAGCATAGTGCGTATCTGCGTTTAAAGGTTGATGAGCGTTTTAAATATACCTCAACGGTTTTAGTTAGCCATCGTTATGAAACCAACTCCCCTTGGCTAGAATCACCGGGGCTTGTGGTCCGTCTTTATCATGATGCCTCCGTGGCCGAAGTGATCTGTATGCAGCGGCGTAAACAGCTGTCCGGCGCTTACCCCTATCCAAACCCTAATATGCACCTGCCTGATGAAAAACTTCAGTTAAACGAGTACCTCGGCGAGTGGTTAAGTGAGTGCCTACGGTATGGCCATCTAATGGAGATAGTGTTCAGTGGCTAGGGGGCATTCTGTTAGGTTACTTCAAGTCACGGATATGCACCTTCAGCAAGACCCCACCACATTAATGCGTGGGGAAAACGTTGAACGGCGTTTTCAGCACGTTATGCAGCATATCGAAGGTGAAGCAGCAGACCTTCTGCTGCTGACGGGTGACCTTACACACCATGCCCCGGCTGCGTATGATCGTTTAGCGTTGAGCCTGCAAGGCCTGCCTTTTCCGAGCTGTTGGTTGCCGGGTAATCATGATTTAATCGATGAGATGGCACGTTTCTCCGCGTTGGGTTATAACCGCAAGGTGGTCGAACAGGGCGCTTGGCGAGTTATTTTGTTAGATAGTACCGCCTCTCCCGATGGTAAAGGCGGAGGCTCTCTTGCGAACGAAGAGTTAGCCTTTTTTGCTCAGCAGCTCGCGCAGACCGCTTCGGATCAGCATGTGTTGGTGGCATTGCACCATCACCCTGTGCCGGTAAAAAGTGAGTGGATGGATAACATAGGGTTAGGGAATAAAAACGATTTCTGGG
>Ga0115007_10002274_pt1 | contig 11901 bp, 11 predicted proteins | sample ArcOceMetagenome_2_FD_87166 | JGI IMG/M metagenome (GOLD analysis project Ga0115007, IMG submission 87166) | Marine eukaryotic phytoplankton communities from Arctic Ocean - Arctic Ocean ARC135M Metagenome | ecosystem: Environmental > Aquatic > Marine > Oceanic | place: Arctic Ocean | collected... | reverse complement strand
TCTACAGCTGTAAAGATAGCCTGCCTCGCTTTAATATAAGAATTATCTAATTTTTGTTTGCTCAGCTCTTGAAGCGAACCACTTCCACCCTCATATCATTGGTATAGATAAATTATTTAATCATCCTATCCTTTATAACGCGAGGATAATCGGTGTATTGGATTAACCAGCGGAGGGCATATGCGTCCAGATAAATTTACATCCCAATTGCAAGAAGCTCTGGCAGACGCGCAATCTTTGGCTGTAGGCAGAGATCATAATTATATTGAACCTGTTCACTTATTACATGCGTTGTTAGAGCAGAAACAAGGCAGTGCTGTGCAGTTATTAGCCCAGGCGGGTGCAGATATGCAGCGCTTGAAGAGTCTGACAGCGCAATACATTGATCGCTTGCCGAGTGTGCAAAATCCTGATGGTGAGATTCGTTTTTCTCAAGATGTTGCGCGCGTTTTTAACAAAACAGATAAGATCGCCCAACAGCGGGGTGATCAATATATCGCTAGCGAGCTTCTTCTCTTAGCATTACTCGATGATAAATCAGATGCAGGTAAAGCACTGCGTGAATCGGGTGTTAGTAAAGATCGATTAGAAGCGGTTATTAATCAAATGCGTGGAGGGGAGTCGGTGCAAGATCCTAATGTAGAAAGCAATCGTCAGTCTTTAGATAAATACTGTATCGACCTCACAGAGCGCGCGGAATTAGGCAAATTAGATCCTGTTATCGGCCGTGATGATGAGATTCGTCGGACGATTCAGGTGTTACAGCGCAGGACTAAAAATAACCCCGTGCTTATCGGTGAGCCGGGTGTGGGTAAAACAGCGATTGTTGAAGGGTTGGCCCAGCGTATTGTGAATGGTGAGGTCCCTGAAGGCCTTAAACGTAAAAAGGTGCTTTCGCTTGATATGGGCTCATTAATCGCCGGCGCTAAATTTCGCGGTGAATTTGAGGAGCGCTTAAAAGCGGTTTTAAATGAGCTTTCTAAGCAGGAAGGTCAAGTCATCCTATTTATAGATGAGTTGCACACCATGGTTGGGGCAGGCAAGGGCGAAGGCTCTATGGATGCCGGCAACATGTTAAAACCTGCGCTAGCGCGTGGTGAGTTGCACTGTGTAGGTGCCACAACGCTGGATGAGTACCGTCAATATGTGGAAAAAGATGCTGCACTAGAGCGTCGTTTCCAAAAAGTGATTGTGGATGAGCCGGATGAGGAATCCACCATTGCGATTTTACGTGGACTAAAAGAGCGTTACGAAATTCACCATGCGGTAGATATTACCGACTCAGCCATTATTGCAGCCGCTAAGCTGTCGCAGCGATATATCACCGATCGTCAACTGCCTGATAAAGCGATAGACCTGATCGATGAGGCGGCGTCCCGTATCCGTATGGAGATGGACTCTAAGCCAGAGGATATGGACCGTTTAGAGCGCCGTTTAATCCAATTGAAGATGGAGCGAGAGGCGCTTAAAAAAGAGAAAGATGCCGCAGCTAAACAGCGCTTACACGAGCTGGAAGATACCATCGCTAAAGTTGAAAAAGAGTTTTCCGATTTAGATGAAGTGTGGAAAGCTGAAAAACTAGCGTTGCAGGGCTCGCAAAAAGTTAAAGAAGGGTTGGATCAGGCGCGTATTGAGCTGGAAAAGTTCACGCGAGCGGGTGATCTACAAAAAATGTCTGAACTGCAATACGGTCTAATTCCTGAGCTAGAGAAGCAACTTGCTGCCGCAGCAGAAGCGGAAGAGGAAGGACAGCCAGAGACTAAATTACTTCGAAATAAAGTGACCGAAGAAGAGGTGGCTGAAGTTGTCTCTCGGTGGACGGGGATTCCGGTCAACCGTATGTTGGAGGGTGAACGGGAAAAACTACTTCGTATGGAGGCTGAGCTGCATAAGCAAGTGATCGGGCAAGATGAGGCCGTGATTGCTGTCTCAAATGCGGTACGCCGTTCACGCGCGGGGTTATCTGATCCGAATCGCCCTAATGGTTCATTTCTGTTCCTTGGCCCTACAGGGGTCGGTAAGACCGAGTTGTGTAAAGCCCTCGCGAGCTTTCTTTTTGATACGAAAGACGCGATGGTACGCATCGATATGTCTGAGTTTATGGAGAAGCACTCCGTTGCTCGTTTAATCGGTGCGCCTCCGGGCTATGTGGGTTATGAAGAAGGGGGCTACCTGACCGAGGCCGTGCGGCGTAAGCCATACTCTGTCTTGCTGCTGGATGAGGTAGAAAAAGCACATCCTGATGTCTTTAATATCCTATTGCAGGTGTTGGAAGATGGTCGTTTAACGGATGGGCAGGGGCGCACTGTTGATTTTAGAAATACGATTGTCGTCATGACGTCAAACTTGGGGTCTGATCTGATTCAGAACTTCAGTGATGACGACGATTATCAGCTCATGCATAACGCGGTAATGGAATCGGTGGGTATGCATTTCCGCCCTGAGGTGATTAACCGTATAGACGAGGTCGTTGTGTTCCATAGCCTGAAGAAAAGTCAGGTGGCAGGCATCGCAACTATCCAGCTTCAGCATTTGCAGGATCGCTTAGCCGAACGGGAGTTAAAACTCACGTTAACCAGCTCCGCGATGGACAAATTAGTGGAGGTTGGTTTTGAGCCAGTGTATGGGGCGCGGCCTTTAAAACGTGCGATTCAACAATGGATAGAAAACCCGTTGGCGCAGCAGATACTGGCGGGTAAATACCTTCCCGGTACTGAAATTGCGGTAGATACAGAACAGGGCGAGTTCGTTTTTAGATAACCCTGTTCCCCACGGAGAAAACCGTTAAGCCTGCGAACTTACCTTCGCAGGCTTTTTTATTTGCGCTGATCCGCTATGCTAAACGCCTGTTATTCTGATTTAGATAAGGTAAAGCTTCGATGCGCTTAGGGTTTATTGTTTTTTTATTTCTCGCGGGGTGTGCAGCACAAAAGCCACAAGAGCAGACTCAACCGATTGCAAAAGTGACCACGGTCATTCCCATTAACATAGGGGGGGCTACACCGTATGCCTATTCAGCTTATGCTGATTATCTATCGCCTCTCTTATCTAATTTGAACCAAGAACCGTTTTATCAATTAAGTAACCCCCAATTATTAGTTAATGCCTACCGTTATCATGATCAAATCGGTGCGGCTGACCCACGTAAAACGATCTATACATTTAAGAGCACAACAGATGATAGCTGGGGTTATGTTACAACCAGCGTAGGCCGCTCACCGATTGCCAATGGGTTTGTTATTGAAGGGAGTGCTTTAGGGACGGTATATGCGTTAGTGCTTAAGCAGACCAAACTTTGTTTAGCGACTCAAGCGAAAGGTTTGCCGGTGTTTGCAAATGGGCGTTGGCTGTTTAATGAGTCCCCCGGTTTTTTTGAATGCACAGGGTTAACCAATACGCGTATCTATAAAGTGGGTTCAGGTTTGCCGGGGCTACTAGGGCCTTACTTTGATGATAAAGATACCGTGTTTGTTTTTCGCTCACAGGGGCAGTTACAGCGGGTTGCGGTGGCGCTTAAACAGCAGTTTCCTCAACTCAGCGTGCCCGATATTAGAAACTGATGTGTGCTTTTGTCATCGACTCAACTAGACTGAAAACGTTGTGTTTGTTATACCTGACAGGCTTACATATTTTTTTGTATGGGTTAACCGCCCAGTTTCAGTTAACGGGTTGTGTTGTAGAGGGAAAGAATGAGTCAAATTAAGGTGCTGATTGTAGATGATGCCCGCTTTATACGTGATCACGTTTCACGCATTGTAAGAGAACACTTTCCTGACTATCACATTGATTCCGCTGAAGACGGTGAAGTTGGTCGAAAATTGATGAGCGCGCAGGGGTATGATCTCATTCTTTGTGATTGGGAGATGCCTGGCATGTCCGGATTAGATCTTCTGCAGTGGGCGCGTAAGCAAAGTAGTTATGCCGATATCCCGTTTATTATGATTACGAGCCGCGGGGAGCGTGATTATGTTTTAAAAGCGATTCAGGCGGGTGTTAATGACTACATGGGTAAACCGTTTGAGGATGCGCAGTTAGTCGAGAAAATTAAAAAATATGTGGGTAAGCGCTTTGAGACAAGTGCTGAGTCTCGTCGTAAGGCGGCCCAAATGTTAGCGGCGGGTCAAACCGCAGCGGTGGCCAAAAAAGCGAAAAAGCCAAAAGGTCTAGCGCAGTTACGTGTGGCTGCGGGCGTGCTTCGTTGTGCGATTAAAGAGGTGACACTACAGTCGGTACAGGTGGTGGTAAAACGGGAAGATGGTATCCCACAGTTGCTTGAGCAGTCGGTGGTGGATATCGAGCAAGTAAGCGGTAACAGTGTTGCTCAGATGAATGGCTTTATCTCGGGTTTGCACGCTAATGAGAAAAGTACGCAAACAAACTTTATTAGCGTTGATATACAGTTTGTTGATAATGACCCCGAGAAGCTCGAAGTGTTAACCCATTATATTGCCAGCCTGACTAAAAATCCGAGTTAGTGCTGAAGGTGTTTTTGCATAGTAAAGGCTGCGATGAAGCAGCCTTTAAGTCAATGAATAGGCGTCGATCGTTCGCTTAATATAGTGCCTTCTCATCTTTAATAACGTCGATCAGCACTTCAAGGAAAAGGCGATCAGCTTCGCTGTGTTCTAGCGGTATTTTAATGTTCGTGACTGATGATAGTTCATCCGCGATAACCACTGCTGCATTATCATCATTTATATGTTCTCGTGCTATTTTTAGCGCCGTTTCACAAATCTCGGGTTCAACAAGCACTTTTCGTATGAACGACATCAGTTCGTTAATCACGCGCTCTTTGTTCTTAATCTCAGCAATACTCATAGGGATCTCCTGTAAACGTATGGTCGAAGTGGGTCGGTTATTAGCACTTCGTCTCTGAGCTTTTTATAGCAAAACTATAACTCGATCTGCTTGTTCTGGATAGCATCTTGCCATAAACAGGCCGAATACGGCTGTTTTACCACCTTTTGGTTGAAAAAATAAACCGGTCTAGGCTACAATTACCGCCTCGAATTTTGAGACCTTGAGTATGTAGGTAACCCCGAAACTCAGGGAGACTGCTTTCTGTGAGCCGTTTCTCAAAGGTCTGTCGGTTAGGCGATCCCTAACACTGGCACACACCCGAACGTGAACCTTCGGCTCTACCCCTGGAATGGTTCAGAGTGAGATCGCTAGAGAGTCAAAAAATATTGTCTGGTACAGGCACGTTCAACGTTACAGAAACAAAAACTGTTAATTTCGTCAGTAACGAGACACTGACGTCGTTAGAGGGTGAATAAAGTGGAATTACTTTCAGGCGCAGAAATGGTTGTTCGCGCACTTCGTGATGAAGGCGTTAAATTTATATACGGATATCCTGGCGGTGCATTACTGCACATTTACGATGCGATCTTTACACAGGATGACGTCGAACACATTTTGGTCCGCCACGAGCAAGCTGCTACTCATATGGCAGATGCGTATGCACGTGCTACCGGTAAAGCCGGTGTTGCACTTGTTACTTCAGGTCCAGGCGCTACCAATGCCGTTACAGGTATTGCTACGGCTTACATGGACTCAATCCCAATGGTTGTTCTTACAGGTCAGGTTATGTCACACCTGATCGGTGAAGATGCTTTCCAAGAAACCGATATGATCGGTGTCTCGCGTCCTATCGTGAAACACAGCTTCAGTGTTCAGCGTCCGGAAGATATTCCAGAGATTATAAAGAAAGCGTTCCATATCGCTGAGAGTGGCCGTCCAGGCCCCGTTGTTGTCGATATCCCTAAAGATATGACAACACCCACAGAGCGTTATGAGTATGAATACCCTAAGAGTGTCAAAATGCGCTCTTACAACCCTATCTCTAAAGGGCATTCCGGCCAGATTAAAAAGGCTGTGGATATGCTGTTGGCTGCCAAGCGTCCTGTTATCTATGCGGGCGGTGGTGTCATTATGGGTGATGCGAGTCAAGAGTTGATCGCACTTGCTAAAGAGTTAGGTTGCCCCGTTACAAATACGCTGATGGGCTTGGGTGGTTTCCCAGGTACTGACCCTCAGTTTATTGGTATGTTAGGTATGCATGGTAGCTATGAAGCTAATATGGCGATGCATCATAGTGATATGATTTTAGCGGTCGGTGCTCGCTTTGATGACCGAGTAACGAACGGTACCGATAAGTTTTGCCCAACGGCCAAAATTGTTCATATTGATATTGATCCAGCATCGATCTCAAAAACGATTAAAGCCGATGTGCCAATCGTAGGGCCTGCGCAAGCGGTCTTAAAAGAGATGTTAGAGCAACTGCAAGCGGCGAAAAGCACGCCATCTGCTGAAAGCCTGAAAACATGGTGGGAGCAGATCGAAGAGTGGCGTGGTCGTCACGGCGGTCGTTATAACACCAATGACTCAGAGCTCATGAAGCCTCAACAGGTTATTGAGATGCTGAGTAAAGTTACAAACGGCGATGCTTATGTTTGTTCTGACGTAGGTCAGCATCAGATGTTTGCCGCTCAGTATTATAAGTTCAACAAACCTAACCGTTGGATCAACTCAGGTGGTTTAGGCACGATGGGCTTTGGTTTGCCTGCTGCGATGGGCGTTAAGCTTAACTTTCCTGATGAGGAAGTGGTTTGCGTAACAGGTGAAGGTAGTATCCAGATGAACATTCAGGAGCTATCTACCATTAGCCAATATGGCATCCCTGTAAAAGTTATCTGCTTGAATAACCAATCCCTCGGTATGGTGCGCCAGTGGCAGGATATGAACTATGAGTCCCGCCATTCTCAGTCTTACATGAAGTCATTACCTGATTTCGTGAAGCTGGTGGAGTCGTACGGTCACGTAGGGATTAAAGTTGAGCGTTATGAAGATCTGGAAGGGGCGATGCGTGAAGCGTTTGCCATGAAGGATCGTATGGTATTCATGGATATCGCTGTAGATCCGTTTGAGCACGTTTACCCTATGCAGGTACCGCGTGGTTCTATGCGTGATATGTGGTTAAGCAAAACGGAGAGAACATAATCATGCGTCATATAATTTCTGTATTGATGGAAAACGAACCGGGCGCATTGTCCCGTGTAGTTGGATTGTTCTCTCAGCGCAACTTCAATATTGAGTCGTTAACCGTTGCACCGACCGAAGATGAGACGTTGTCTCGTTTGACGGTGACAACGATTGGCGATGACCGTGTGGTTGAGCAGATCACTAAGCAGCTAAATAAGCTGATCGATATCGTAAAGGTTGTTGACCTGACTGAGGGCGACCACCTTGAGCGTGAGCTTATGATGATCAAGATGAAAGCGAATAATGGTACTGTGCGCGCTGAAATTAAGCGTACGGCAGATATCTTTCGTGGCACCATCATTGATGTAACACCCAATACCTTTACCGTACAGTTGGTAGGTGCAAGCAGCAAGCTAGATGCATTTATCGAAGCCTTGGGTACCGCTAATATTATGGAAGTGGTGCGTTCAGGTGTATCGGGTATTGCACGTGGTGAGAAAGTTCTGAGCGTATAAATTCAGACAACGGTTAGAAGCAAGCGGCATTCTGGTAACGGGATGCCGCTTTTTTTATGCCACAACCATATGTTTTGGTGGCGTTTTTAGCCTAGAGATCTTTAGTTATTATTGGAGAGGTGGTTGGTAACTGACCGAATGTTAGGCAATAAGGAGTTGTTTAAGCTCGGATATTTTCTCGCGAGAGATATCTAAATCAACTTTAATTGTCGTGTCGGCAGCGCGTCTTCGGGTCGTGTGATGTTTATCACAGGCAGGTTTGCGACGTTCAGGGCCGGGGTAGTTCACACGCTGTTGCTGAACAAACCAATCCTCAGCATGGTTAAGTGTGGGGAAGTAGGGGCTAACTTTACCCGCATCCTTCTCATACCAGTAATAAACAAATTGGTAGTTACGAAAGTCTTTGATGAGTTTAGGCATAATTTCTACAGCAGTGATACAAGGTATGTCTCTGTATTGTATCTGTAGAAAGCTGAACAAAAGCTGATAATTTTACAGGTTTATAAAATCTCGTATAAACCTGTAAAAAAAGGCGGCAGCTATAGATTAAGGTATCGGGTTTTACTGTGTGTTAAGCAGATGCTCATAACGTTTATCCGTGAGTGTTTTCATAAAGGCCACGAGTGCATCGATGCGTTCATCTTTGAGGGCAGGCCCTGTTCCTAACTCGGTTAATGATAAGTTTTGAGGGACTTCGGGTGCGCCCCAAGCCCACCCTGTTTCAGGGTTGATCTGACGTTTACTGCTGCGGCTATTGTATTTATCGTAAAATAGAACAACCGTACGTAAGTCTTTAAAAACGCCATTGTGCATATATGGGCCGGTTACCGCGACATTACGTAGAGTCGGTACTTTAAATTTCCCCGCTTGTTTAGCATCATCAACCTGTGGATTGTTGAGTAAACCTGTATCCGCTGTATCAACAGGCACACCATTTTTCTTGCGCCCCTCAATGTTGGTTGGAACGCCAATGTTGTGATACTGGTAGTTAGTGAAGGTCTCTTGCGGATGACGTTGGGACGTGTTGAGTTGGTGGCATAAATTACAGTTGGTGAACTGTTGAGAGAAGAATAGCGTACGACCTAACTCCTCCTGCTCAGTCATCTGGTATTCGCCTTTTAAATAGCGGTCATATTTTGAATCAAAGGGCGCGAACAGCTCAGTGCGCTCGAAGTGGGCAATACTGTCCGCCATTGCGGCATAGCTTTTTTCGTTATCAGAAAAGATTGCCTCGCCATAAAGTGACTGTAGTGCGGCCATATAAGTGGGGTTTTCTTGTAGGCGCTCGACCATCGCCGCTTTACTTGGCATACCCATTTCGATTGGATTTGTGGGTGGGCCACCGGCTTGCCCCGCTAAATTATGTTCACGTCCATCATGAAATTGACCACCAACATACACCCCTTTTTCATTGACACCAAAATCAGGACTAAACATTGCGTAGGCGGCGGTGGGTGCATTTCGGTCACCGAGGGAGTGGCCGTCGTCGCCGAGAGAGTATGCGCCGTTGACACCATTATCGCGAGGGTCCACAAATGCATGACTTGGCGCATGACAGGTCGCGCAGGATTGGGTTCGGTTTGATGATAAATTAGTGTCAAAGAACAGTTGTTGCCCTAACTCCTCTTTGCTTAGAGCCTGTTGGGTGTTATCGACATCATTATTATGGCCACAAGCGGTGAGCAGAAGTAAGGCGATGGACGATAAGAGTGTATGGCGAATATACATAGTAAATAGATTCAGTAATATAAATGTAATTGATAATGGTTATCGATAATAACCTTTTCTACTCGATTTTTATATTGATGCTTATCAAATAGTAGCGAGGGAGTGGGCCTTATTCCCTGTTTCACTTGGTATCTTGGGGGATAAGGCACTAAAATGGTCTGTAAAACGGTTAGGTGAGAGTTAGTGAAGTTTAAACAGCGGATGCTTGTGGTTGTTAGTCTACTTATTATCGTAGGATTTACGTTAACCGCCAGTGTGAGTTTTTACCTTTCAAGGCAAGCGGCTTTAGATTCCCTTGTTGAGCATGAGATGCCGTTAACCAGCGATAATATTTATGCTGAAGTACAACGGGATTTAATCAAACCGAGAACCGTTTCCTCATTTATGGGGAATGATACCTTTCTAGAAGATTGGATTTTAGGTGGTGAGCAGGATCCCACTTCGGTAACGCGCTATTTAAATGAGATTAAGCAGAAATATGGCGCATTTACTGCGTTTATGGTCTCCGATTTAACACGTAATTATTACCATGCCGAAGGTCTTCTTAAGCAGGTCTCCGAGAGCGACTCGCGGGATGATTGGTATTTTCATCTGCGCCAGATACCCGGTGATAGTGAGTTAAATCTTGACCCTGACTTAGCGAATGGCGATGAATTAACGATCTTTATTAATTTTAAAATTCACACCTCAGACGGCACATTTCTTGGTGCGACAGGGCTTGGCCTAAATTTAGCGAGTATCACGCAGACGTTTTCAGATTATCGTGAACGTTATGGTAATAACGTTTACCTTGTTACGCCGACGGGTAATCTTTTATTGCATGATCGCTCTACCCCTTTCTCGGAAACTCTCTTTCAAAAAATCGGCATACAATCAGTCGTTGATCAGGTTTTGTCTCAGCCAGAAGGGCGTTTCTCTTACGTGAAAGATGGAACCACTTATCTGCTTAATACGCGCCATATTGAGGAATTAAACCTGATTCTCTGTGTTGAAGCAGAGGAGGGGCAGGTTGATGATGCTCTTTTCCCACCGCTGTTTATTACCTTATTTGTCTGTTTTATTGTAACGGGTGTTGTGCTGATCCTGCTTCTTAAAGCGATTAATCATTATCAGCAGGAGTTAGAAGGGGTTGCTTGGCAAGACCCACTCACTGGGTTGCTTAATCGCCGCGCCTTCACTGAACGTTATGAGCGTATCAAAAGCAGTCACCTTAGGAGCGGTAAGCCTCTTGCTTTGTTGATGATCGATGTTGATCACTTTAAAGCGGTGAATGATCACGGGGGGCACGCCTTAGGGGATAAAGTCTTACAAACGATTGCCCAGTTGCTTAACAGCAACCAGCGGCCTGCTGATTGTTTGGGGCGTTGGGGTGGTGAAGAGTTTATTCTTTTGTTGCCGGAAACGGACCTTGAGCAGGCGAGAGTGATCGCAGAACGTGTTCGCTTGAATCTTGAGACTGATGGGTTACTTGCTACGCTGTGCCCGCAGGGCGTGACACTCAGTATCGGTGTCGCTGTGGAGCAGGACGTATTTGATTTGGATGCCCATGTTTTAGCTGCCGATACGGCCTTGTATCAGGCAAAACAAGATGGCCGTAATTGCGTACGCACAGCGGAGTAATTATTTACGGTAGATCGTTTCGATTAAATGCCAACCAAACTGGGTTTTTACCGGCCCATGTACAACATGAAGCGGTTTTTTGAAGACAACATCATCAAACGGCTTCACCATCTGACCGCGTCGGAATTCACCGAGGTCGCCAAATCGTTTGGCAGACGGGCAAAATGAGTGTTTTTTTGCCAGTTTGCCAAAGTCAGCACCACGCTTTAACTGTTTTTTGATGGCTTCTGCTTGATCCCGTGTTTTTACTAATATATGCCGTGCGCAGGCGCGATTAGCCATGATGCTACCCCTTAAAATCTATCCCTTTATTTTACTGTAAAAGGGTACGTATTGCAGAAACATTCTGTCGGCGGCCGCAGGGCTTTATAGTAATGGCAGTGTTGCGGTGAGGGTTTCGCTAATGGGGGCGTTAATTTTTAAGTTGAGTAGCGGGTCTGCACGGGTGACGCCTAAGTTAAGTGCGGCAATCGGTTTATTCCATTCGGCTGCTTTTTTGCAAAACCTATAGCCGGAATAGACCATCAGTGAGCTACCTACGGTCAGCAAAGCATCAGCGTTCTGTAAGGCATCTAACGCGCTAAATACGGTTTCTTTGGGGACATTGTCGCCAAAGTAGACGACATCTGGTTTTAATATGCCTCCGCAAGCCGAGCATTCTGGCACCTTAAAAAGGTTAAACTGTTCTGTTTCTAAATCGGCATCGCCATCGGGCTTCGCTGCCACTTGGATCTGTTCAAAATGAGGGTTTGCTTGCGCACTGAGTTCATGGATATAGGTTCGATTGTAACGCTGTGCACATTGCATGCACTTTACTTTGTCGGAGCGCCCATGCAAATCGATAACCTGGCGACTGCCTGCTTTTTGGTGTAAACGGTCAACATTTTGTGTAATGAGCAAATGGATGTGACCTAATTGCTCCAGTTTGGATAGGGCTACGTGGGCAGGGCTTGGTTGGGCATCACGAATCGTTGGCCACCCGAGTAAGCTCTGTGCCCAGTAACGCTGGCGGGCATAATGGCTGTTCATAAACTCATGGTGTTGTACGGGGGCGGCG